>Ga0066256_1000982_pt1 | contig 32733 bp, 27 predicted proteins | sample ThiBio_1000_biof_FD_87107 | JGI IMG/M metagenome (GOLD analysis project Ga0066256, IMG submission 87107) | Wastewater bioreactor microbial communities from Cape Town, South Africa - Thiocy_expt_1000_biof (version 2) | ecosystem: Engineered > Bioreactor > Thiocyanate-remediating >... | reverse complement strand
CCAACCGCTTGCGGGGTTTTGCCCTGCCGGGCTGATGGCTCGCCAGAGCATGGCGACGAACAGCAGTGCGGTGACTGCAAGTGCCGCAGCGCTGGCTGCCCAGAAGGGGGTGGGCGAAGCCATACCCGACCCAGGCCCGCTGCCTCCATAAGCCAACCAGTAGCCGCCGGCCAGGCCCGCGCCCCACAGCAGCGCGCAGTACACCACCAGTGGCGCCAGCGTGATGCGGTAGCAGCGCAGCACAAACACGCACAGCGTCTGCACCGCATCGGCAGCGTGGTACGCCGCCACCCAGACAAGCACCGCGCCGGCCACGGCTGCCACGCTGGCGTTGTCGGTGTAGATCTGGCTGATCGAGTATCTTGCTATAAATAAGATAGCTGCCAGGGCAATACCCACTAGCGCAGCCAGCGAAAAACCCATCAAAACCACCTGGCGAGCCCGCTGCGGTTGCTGTGCGCCCAGCCAGTAGCTCACCCGCGCGCTGGTGGCGATGGACAGCGACAGCGGCACCATGTAAAGCACTGCGGCCATATTGGCAGCGATCTGGTGGGCTGCCGCCGACGTGGTGCCCTGGCGCGCGATGAACAAGGCCATCAGGGTGAAGGAGGTCACCTCCACCATCACGGCCAGGCCAGCCGGAATACCGAGCCTGGCAAAGCCTGCAATGGTGGGCCAGTGCGGGGGCTCCATGCGGCGCCACAGCCCCAGGGGGGTGTAGATGTCCTGCGTGCGCAGCAGCCACACGGCCAAGGCCAGCATGCTGCAGTTGACGACCAGCGTGGCCCAGGCGCAGCCCACCACCCCCTGTGCGGGCAGGCCCCCGCCGCCAAAGGTGAACCACACCGACAGCGGCAGCTTGATGAACAGCGAGCCCACCTGCAGCCACGTGACCAGGCGCGGATGGCCCAGGGCCTGGTTGAGGGTGCTGTAGATGCGGAACAGCAGGGCGGGTGGGAGTGCCAGCGCGAGCACGGCCAGATAGTTTTCAACCTGGGGGCGGAGCGCAGGCGGCACCTCGGTCCAGCGCAGCAGCGGGCCCGGCGACAGCAGCACCGCCACGCCCAACACAGCCGCCGCAGCGCACAGGTACAGGGCTTGCCGCAGCGATCGGCCCACGGCTTCGGGCTGTTGTGCCCCCCGCTGTTCGGCCCACACGGGGAGCAGGGCCTGCAGCACGCCCATCAAGGCCACGTACACACTGATGAAAATGGCCGACCCGACGGACAGCGCGGCCAGCGACGATTCGCTGTAGCGCCCCGCCACAATGGTGTCCGTCACTCCGAAGGCCATGACCGCCAGTTGCCCCGCCAGCACGGTCATGGCGTGCCGGGTGATGGTGGACAGCTCCGACATCAGCGAGCCGGGGCCACGCGGCGGAACAGCAGCAGGTTTTCGTTCTTGTCGGTGGGGCGGGGCAGGGTGGCCCGTGCGTCCCACAGCTCAGCGCGGACCATGCGCTCGGACGCGGGCCAGGAGGCGCTGTCCACCAACAGCCACTGGCATTCATCCTGCAGGCCCGCGCGCTGCAGCGACAGCTGTCCATGGAACTGCAGCGCCGCCACCTGGGCGCGGTTCAGGCCCACGGTCTGAATGCAGCCGGGCTCTGGCCCAAGGGCGGTGATCACACTGCGCACCTGCGGGCCATAGCTGCGCGCGTAGTCCAGCAGGGGCAGCCACAGGGTCATCAGCAAAAGCCAGCCCAGGGCGGCGCCGCCTGCGGGCAGCACCAGGCTTTTCCAGATGGGGGCTCGGTTGCGAGACGCGCGCCACCATGCCAGGCCACACCAGCCCACGGTGGCCGCCACGGCCACCAGCAAAGCCAGCACCGAAAACTGGGGCACAAACCCGGGCGCCAGTTTGGCGACGTTGGCGGCGGGCTTGGCAGGCACCCCGGTCTGCATGGCGATCCAGATCACCCAGATCGCGAGGGCCGAGGCAGTGAAGAACAGCAGCGTGAACCAGTCAATCAAAGCCCCCACACTGCGGCGCAGCGTGGGTAGGGCAAAAGCTGCCAGCGCAGCCAGGGCGGGCAGGCCCAGCAGCAAGGCCCGGTCTGCCGGCTGGGTGGTGATGGTGGCGCCGATGGACACCAGGGTGAACCAGAGGGGCACCAGCAGGTGCCGTTGGCCCGGGCGGCTGAAGATCTGCTGGCGCCAGCGCCACAAAGTCCACAGGGCCAGTGGCCAAGCCGGCCAGCCAAACCACAGCAGCAGGCGCGCAAGACTCAGCCAGTCCTTGCCGCCCCCATCGAACCCCACAACTCGCCAGCGCCACAGGTCCAGGCCCTGGGCCAGGACGGCCGCTACCAGGGTGGAGGCTGCCAACACGGCAGCCCAGCGCCAGCGGCGGTCGGTGTCGCTTGCAGGCGCAAACAGCGCCAGCGCCGCGCCGCCCACGCCTAGCAAGGCCGTGAGGGCGGGGGCTCCTGACAGCGTGAGCCCGGCCATGCCCAGCACCAATGCCACGGCCGGCGCCACGGTGCGGTGCGGCGTGGCGGCCACCGTAAAAAACAGCAAAGCGGTGCAGCCCAGCTGCGCCAGATAGCTTGTGACTTCATGCGACAGCTGCGCCAGGCCCAGGCAGGCGATCAGCGCCAGCAAGGCGCCATCAGCAATCGCACGCGCATAGTCCAGTGGGGAAGCCTCCCCGCCAAAAGCAAACGCAACCGGTTGGGCACCCGGGCTGCGGGCCAGGTAGTACACGCCATACCAGGTGGCCATCAGGGTGATGACCAGGAGCGCGATGAACGGCATGCGGGCCGCCATCTCCGGCGACAGCCACCCAGGCGCCATCTGCACGGCCCAGGCGCCCAGCCAGTAGGGCAGCAGCCCTTCGGTCTCTGGGGGCATGCCGCCGAGCAGCGGACTGAGCCAGGGAGTGCGTCCCTGGGCCAGCTCCAGCATGTAGCCAAAGGCGGTGACGTCTGCGTTTTTCCACGGATCGCGGCCCACGAAGCCGGGCACTACGTAGGCAATGCAAAGCAGCAGCAGCGCCCAGCGGGGCAGCGGGCTGACGGCGTTCTGGGTAACGATGGCGGGGGTGGGTGGAGTCACGCGGCAGTGGGCGGCTGGGCAAAGGAGCCACCGAGAATAAAGGCAAAACCCATGAAAAAAGGCAGCCCGGTTGCCCGGGCTGCCTTTTTGGCGGGATCGCAGGGGCGAATTACTTCGCTGCGGTCTTGCCGAAACGGTTGCGGAAGCGCTCCACGCGGCCACCCATGTTGTCCACGGACTTTTGCGTGCCAGTGTAGAAGGGGTGCGATTCAGAAGAAGTATCCAGCTTGAACAGCGGGTATTCCTTGCCTTCGTGGGTTTCGGTTTCCTTGGTGTTCACGCACGAGCGGGTCACGAACTTGAAACCGTTGGACAGGTCCACGAACAGAACTTCGCGGTAGTTGGGGTGAATGCCTTCTTTCATGATCTTCCTTTGAGTCAACTGCGGGAGCCGCACCGGCCAGTCCGATGTACTTTCCGCAAGAAAAAGCCCTCTATTATTGCACAGGCTGAGAATCAGCCCCCGCGCCGCATCATGTCGAAGAAGTCCACATTGGTCTTGGTGGCCTTCATGTTCTTGATCATGAGCTCCATCGACTCGATCTCGTCCATGTTGTACATGAACTGGCGCAGGATCCGGGTCTTCTGCAGGATCTCGGGTGCCAGCAGCAGCTCTTCGCGGCGCGTGCCGCTCTTGTTGAGTTCGATGGCGGGGAACACGCGCTTTTCATACAGGCGGCGGTTCAGGTGGATTTCGCAGTTGCCCGTGCCCTTGAACTCTTCAAAGATCACTTCGTCCATACGGCTGCCGGTATCGACCAGCGCGGTGGCGATGATGGTGAGCGAGCCGCCTTCCTCGACCTTGCGGGCCGCGCCAAAGAAGCGCTTGGGGCGCTGCAGTGCGGCAGCGTCCACACCGCCCGACAGCACCTTGCCACTCGATGGCACGACGTTGTTGTAGGCGCGGGCCAGGCGGGTGATGGAGTCCAGCAGGATCACCACGTCCTTCTTCAATTCGACCAGGCGCTTGGCACGCTCGATCACCATCTCGGCCACGTGCACGTGGCGGGCGGCGGGTTCATCGAAGGTGGAAGCAATGATGTCGCCCTTGACCGTGCGCTGCATTTCGGTCACTTCTTCAGGGCGCTCGTCCACCAGCAGCACCATCAGGTGCACGTCGGGGTTGTTGGCGGTGATGGCGTGGGCGATGTGCTGCATCATCACCGTCTTGCCGCTCTTGGGCGGCGCCACGATCAGCGCGCGCTGGCCACGGCCGATGGGGGCGATGATGTCGATGATGCGGCCGGTGATGTTCTCGTCGCCCTTGATGTCGCGCTCCAGGCGCATCTGTTCCTTGGGGAACAGGGGCGTCAGGTTCTCGAACATCACCTTGTGCTTGTTCTGCTCCGGCGGGCCGCCGTTGACCGAATCCAGCTTGGTCAGGGCAAAGTAGCGCTCGCCGTCCTTGGGTGTGCGCACTTCACCTTCGATCATGTCGCCGGTGTGCAGGTTGAAGCGGCGCACCTGGCTGGGGCTGATGTAGATGTCGTCGGTGCTGGCCGTGAAGCTGGTGTCAGGGCTGCGCAGGAAGCCAAAACCGTCGGGCAGGATTTCCAGCACACCATCCGCAAACACCTGCTCGCCCGCCTTGGCGCGCTTCTTGATGATTGCAAACATCAACTCCTGCTTGCGCATGCGGCCCGTGTTTTCGATTTCGAGTTCTTCGGCCTGCTTCAGGACTTCAGACACGTGCAGTGCCTTGAGTTCATTTAAGTGCATGGATTGACTCCTTGGCGGAGCTGGTATGAATCTTGGGGGAGGTGGGCTGATGCCGGATGGGCTGCTGTTTGCAGGTCCGGCTCGCCAGGGATCTTGGTCCGGCTGCCAATGCGTGCAGCTCGGTGATCCGTGGGAATTATGACAGGAAAAAATGCGGGGGCTTCAGAGGCGCAACGCCTTGCCTTGCACGGCTGTCCGCTTGTTATTTACCCGCAGGTCTATCGCTCAACGAAAAAAGCCCCAGCGGCGGTGTTGCCGAGGGGCTTGGGGTGTGGGTCAGGCCAGTTGCTGGTCGATGAAGGCGGTCAACTGGGCCTTGCTCATCGCGCCGACCTTGGTGGCGGCCAGCTGACCGTCCTTGAACAGCATCAGGGTGGGAATACCGCGAATGCCGAACTTGGCGGGGATCTCGCGGTTCTCGTCCACGTTCATCTTCGCGATCTGCAGTTTGCCCTGGTAGGTGCCTGCGACTTCGTCGAGGATGGGGGCAATCATCTTGCAGGGGCCGCACCACTCGGCCCAGTAGTCCACCAGCACGGGGGTGCCTGTTTTCAGCACGTCGGCTTCGAAGCTGGCGTCAGAGACATGTTTGATGAGTTCGCTGGCCATGGCGGATTCCTTGTTTTTGATCAGGTTGGGACCGGTGTACGTATAAAGTCTGGGCATTGTGACAGAAACCAATCCCCCATTCACCGGTATGGCCGGGGCCTGCGACGCTATGACTGTCATAGCGAAAAGCGATGATGGTGCAGGCTGGAGCCTGCACCTGTGGCAACGCGCTCTGGCCCAGGTGGCGGCCCATGCCAGTGCCCGGGGCGCTCATCTGGCCCGCACCGTGGTGCTGGTGCCCTATGCCCAGCTCATGCCCTGGGGGCAACGCCTGTGGGGGCAGCAGTTCCCGCAGGGCTTTGCTCCGCGTTTCGAGACGACCCGCAACTGGGCGCGCCAGCTGCAGGGTTTTGAGCCGTCGGCCGATGATTTTGCGGGCGACGCTGCGCGCGACGCCCTCACGGCCCGCACCCTGCTGGACCGCGTGGGGCAGGGCGCCCTGCGTGAAATGCTGGCCACCCCACTGCAAGAGGCCGCCGCCCAGTTGGCACCCGCCGTGGCGGCCGTGCCCCCGGCGCAGCGGGCGGCCTGGGGCGATGCGGCCCGCAAACTCCTGGCCACCGCGGATGAAGGCAGCAGCCTGCACTACGAGGCCCTGGTCGCGCGCCTGGCGCTGGAATGGGTGCTGGCCTCACGGCATGCCACCGATGTGTTGTTTGAGCCCGGTGTGCGGGAGGCCGTGGATGCGCTGGTGGTGCTGGAGGGCTTTCAGTCCGACGCTTTGCCCCAGGCCCTGTTGGCCCATTGGGGCGAACGGGGCGCCTGCATCGTGCTGCCATCGCTGCTGGAAGACGCTTCGGCGCCACCCCAACGGGCCTTGCATGCTGCCACCGACGCCGAAGACGAAGCCCACCGCGCAGCCGCCTGTGTCCTCCGCCACATCCGCCATGGCCGGGTGCCTGTTGCGCTGGCGGCCACCGACCGCGCGCTCATTCGCCGTGTGCTGGCCCATCTGGACAGCAGCGGTGTACTGGTGCGCGATGAAAGCGGATGGATTCTGTCCACCACCCGTGCGGCGTCTCGCGTCATGGCCGCGCTGCAGGCCGCCGCGTGGAATGCCTCGTCCAACGACGTGCTGGACTGGATCAAGCACACACCAGCGCTGACGCCGGGCGAGATCAACCGACTGGAGCAGTGGCTGCGCAAAGGCGTGCTGCAGCATTGGAGCGCAGCCTCCGCCCAAGACCTGAGCGCGCAGCCCCACCTGGCCCGCACCGTGGCCACGGTGGAGACCTGGCGTGACACCTTGCGCGCTGCGCGCCCTTTGGCGCAGTGGCTGCCCGCTCTGCGCGCCGTGCTGGAGCAAGCGGGGCAATGGCAGGGCCTGCAGGCCGACCTAGCAGGCATGCGCGTGCTGGCGGCGCTGCGCCTGCAAGAAGGCCAGCAAGCGGAGCTGCAACGCTGGGGCGACAGTGCGGGCCGCCGCATGACGCTGGCGGAGTTCACCCGGTGGGTGAAGGACGTGCTGGAGGCCGGGCGCTACGTGGCCTCGCAGGCCGCTGATGCGCCCGTGGTGGTGTTGCCGCTGCCCCAATTGCTGGGGCGTCCCTTTGCGGCCGCCGTGCTTCCCGGTTGCGATGAAAAACGCCTGCAGGCCGCTCCGGAGCCCACCGGAGACTGGTCCCAGGCCCAGCGTGAGGCCTGGGGTTTGCCCACGCGCCAGTCGTTGGAGGCCGCGCAGCGGGCCGCCTGGGCCTATGCCCTGCACGTGCCGGTGGTGGATGTGCTGTGGCGCACGGGTGACGAAGGCGGTGAGCCCCTGCTGGCCAGTGCCTTGGTGCTCGCCCTGCAATTGGATGGCGCAGCCTTACCCGGCGCGGATCACCGCGCTGCACGTGAGGTGGTGGCAACGCCCACGCTGCGCCCCCTGCCCGTAGGCCAGGCCCTGCCCGTGCGGCAACTCTCGTCCACTGCGTATTCCGACCTACGCCACTGTCCCTACCGCTTCTTCGCCCAGCGCCAACTGGGCCTGCGCGAGGCCGACGAGCTTGACGCCGAGGTGGACAAGCGCGACTTTGGCAACTGGCTGCATGCGGTGCTGCAGCGCTTTCACGAAGACCTGCGCGATCAGCCCACCGACGACGCGGACGAGCGCAGCGCCCGCATGGACGCCGCCGCTGAAGCCGTCACGCGCCAGCAGCGCCTGCAAGACGGCGACTTTCTGCCCTTTGCCGCAGGCTGGGCGCAGCTGCGCGATGGCTACCTGCACTGGCTGGCCGGGCACGAGGGGCAGGGCGCGATGTTCCGCCAGGCCGAGGTCAAGGCCCGCCAACCCCTGGGCGACCTGGAGCTGATCGGCACCATCGACCGCATTGACGGCGTTTCCAGCACGGGCGAGCCCACGGTGCTGGTGATCGACTACAAGACCGAAAGCGACAGCGTCACCCGCCAGCGCATCAAGAGCGGGGCGGAAGACACGCAGTTGCCGTTCTACGCCGCTCTGCTGCACCACGACACGCTGCGCGCCGCCTACGTCAATGTGGGCGAACGCGGCGAGACGCAATTGCACGAGCAGGGCGAGGTGGTGCACCTGCGTGATGTGCTCATCGAAGGCATCCAGCACGACATGGCCCGCATTGCCGCGGGTGCGCCGCTGCCCGCGCTGGGCGAAGGCTCGGTGTGCGAGTTCTGCGCCGTGCGCGGCCTGTGCCGCAAAGACTACTGGGCAGATGCCGAACAGGCACCGCCCGCGCCTGAGACGCCATGACCGCCAGTAATTCCCCTGCCGCCCAGGCCGCCTACGAACACAACGGCCGCCCCGTCTCGCGCGAGGCCTTCTACGCCATTGCCTGCGACCCCGCCCGCAGCGTGGCGGTGGAGGCCTGCGCGGGCGCGGGCAAGACCTGGATGCTGGTCTCGCGCATGCTGCGGGCGCTGCTGGACGGGTGCGCGCCGCACGAAATCCTGGCCATCACCTTCACCAAAAAAGCGGCGGGCGAAATGCGCCAGCGCCTGCAGGAGTGGCTGGAGCAGTTCAGCCACAAGCCGCTGGAGGAGCTGACGGCCGAGCTGGTTGCACGCGGAATCAGTCCCCAGGGCTCACTGGAAAAGCGCGAGGCGCTACAAAATTTATACCGCCAGCTGCTGGAGGCTGGCCGCCCGGTACAGATCCGCACCTTCCACAGCTGGTTTGCCGCGCTGCTGGGCACGGCCCCGCTGGCACTGCTGCAACAGCAAGGCCTGCCCGCGCACTTTGAACTGCTGGAAGACGATGCCGAGGCCGTGCGCGAGGTCTGGCCCCCGTTCTTGCAGACCGTGGCCGACAGCCCCAGCCTGCGCGCCGATTACGAAGCCGTGGTTGCTTGTCACGGTCGATCACAAACCCACAAGGCGCTGGCAGCGGCGCTGGCCAAGCGCGTGGAGTTTGACCTGGCCGACGCGGCAGGCGTGGTCGATGCCTCGGTGCCGCCGTTTCAGCAAGCCTATCCCGACCTGGCCGCTTTTGCCGAGCCCGCTGAGGCCTTGCAGACCGAGGCCACCCTGCAGCGCTGGCGCAGCCGTGCCAGCGCCCTGGGCGCCGAGTCCAACAAGACCCCGCAAAAAGCCGCGGACGCCATCATCGACGCGCTGGCCTGCACCGACCTGAACCAGCGCCTGGACATGCTGCGCAAAGCCATGTTCGTGGCCAAGGAAGATCGGCTGTCGAAGAACCTGGAGAAGTTCCCCGCCGCGCAAGAGGCCGAGCCCGAGTTGCAGCGCCTTCTGGTGGCCCGCCGCCAGCACGAGGCCTGGCAGCACCAGCAGCGCATGGCCCGGCTGGCGCGCTGCCTGATTGCGCAGTTTGCCGTTGTCAAGCAGCAGCACGGCTGGGTGGACATGAACGATGTGGAGCGTACGGCCTTGGTCATGCTGGCCGACCCGGTGCTGTCTGGCTGGGTGCAAGAGCGGTTGGACGCGCGCATCCGCCACCTGCTGGTGGATGAGTTCCAGGACACCAACCCGCTGCAGTGGCAGGCGCTGCACGCGTGGCTGGCGGGCTATGCGGGCTCGGGCGGCGGCTCTGCCGCGCCCAGCGTGTTCATCGTGGGCGACCCCAAGCAGAGCATCTACCGCTTTCGCCGGGCCGAGCCGCAGGTGTTCATTGCTGCACAGGCCTTTGTGCGCGACGGGCTGGGCGGCGACCTGCTGAGCTGCGACCACACGCGCCGCAACGCTCAGGGCGTGATTGCCGCCGTCAACGCCGTCATGGGCCAGGCCCAGGCGCAGCAAGAGACCAGCGGTTTTCGTGACCACACCACCGAGTCGAAGCACCAGGGCCAACTGCTGCGTCTGCCCGCCATCATCGATGCGGATGACGACAGCCCAGGTGCCGCCCGCGACCCGCTGGCTTGGCGCGACAGCCTGACCGAACCCCGCCACGAAGCCGAAGAAACCCAGCGCATGCGCGAATGCACGCAGGCCGCCGCCTGGGTGGCCGCGCAGATCGCCAGCGGCATGCCGCCCAAGGAGGTGCTGGTGATGGCCCGCAAACGCGACCGCCTGGCCACCATGCAAGAGGCCCTGCGCGCCCTGCACCTACCCTGCGTGCAGCCTGAAAAGTCCGACCTGTTCGACGCGCCCGAGGTGCAGGACATGGTGGCGCTGCTGGACGCGCTGGTCTCGCCCACGCACGACCTGTCGCTGGCCCGCGCACTCAAGTCGCCGTTTTTTGGCCTGGGCGACGATGCCCTGGTGGCCCTGGCCGTGCAGCGCCGCCAGCCTGAGCATGCGAGCTGCAGCTGGTTTGATTTGCTATTAAAAAGTGAGCTTCTACCGCTTGATATGCAAGCGCTAGGGGCTGATTTGGTTCAATACCAGGGCTGGGTGCAGCGCCTGCCGCCGCACGATGCGCTGCACGCCATCTATGAGCACGGCGACGTGCTGGCCCGCTTTGCCGCTGCCGCGCCCGTTACGCAGCGCCAGGCCGTGCAGGCCAATCTGCGGGCGCTGCTGGCCGCCGCGCTGCAGCACGACGGGGGCCGTTACCTCACGCCCTATGCGTTTGTGCGGGCCATGAAGAAGGGCGGCGTGCGCGCCCCCGGGCGGGCCGATGCGCAGGCCATCCGCCTGCTGACGGTGCACGGTGCCAAGGGGCTGGAGGCCGACTGCGTGCTGCTGCTGGACACCGACACCCGCCCGCAAAAGGCCGAAACCATGGGCGTGCTGGTGGAATGGCCCGGCGAGCAGCCCGCGCCCTCGGCCTTCATCTTTTTGGCCAGCGAATCCAACCCTCCCCCCAGCGCGGAGGCCACCCTGGCCGCCGAGCAGCAGGCCCGCAGCCGCGAGGAGCTGAACATGCTCTACGTGGCCATGACGCGCGCCAAGCACTGCCTGGCGCTGTCGTCGGTGCAGCCCAGCAACTCGGCCCCCGGCAGCTGGTGGAACCGGCTGGCTCCACTGGTCACCGAGGTCGATTGGCAAGCCCAGGCCCCGGCGGCGCATGGCTCAGAAGCCGCTGCCCCTGCTGATGTACCGGAAACCTTCACCATCCCCAGCCTGCCCGCGCTGCCCGAGGCGCTGCAGACCGCCCGCGTGCACACCGCTGCCGGGCTGGAGGGCGACGCCCCCGTTGCCATGCCCGGCGATGCGGAATCGACCCCACTCTCGCGCCAAGGCGATGCCATGCACCAACTGCTGGAGCAGGCCGGTGTGGCCGGTGCCCCGCTGGCCGAGTTGCGCGCTCACGGCTGGCCCGCCGTGCGCTTGGCCCGCCTGGCTGCGGACCACGACATCACCCCCGCCGCCGCCGAGCAGGCCGCCCGCATGGCGCAGGCCATCCTGGCGGGCGAGGGCTCCTGGGCGTGGGACCCGGCGCTGATTCAGACCGCTATCAACGAAGCCCCGCTGCATTACCAGGGCCAGAGCCTGCGCATCGACCGGCTGGTGCAGCGCCGCGCCGTGCAGGCGGATGACGCCTTGGCAGGCTGGTGGGTGCTGGACTACAAAAGCGCCACGCAGCCCCAGCGCCAGCAGGCCCTGGTGGCGCAACTGCAGCGCTACAGCGAAGCCGTGTCGGCACTGATGCCGGGCGAGGCCGTGCACGCGGCCTTCCTGACCGGCGATGGGCGTTTGGTGATGGTGGGCGATGCGCCGAATGTTGCGGGGGGATCGGTCGCCACGCCGTCTGCGGTGGGGCATACTTCGGCCCCCGTTGCGCCAGTGGCCCCCGCTGCACCGGTTGCCCCGACAAAATCCGCACGCGTCCGCACTGCGCTCGGGCCCGAGGATTCACCGCAAGGCTCCTTGTTCTGAGCCGTTTTTCAACCCTCCGGCAGCGCAACGTTCCTCATTTTCAGCAAGGCCTTTCCGTGTCCCACCCCCTTTCTCCTTCCGATACAACCACCCTGTCTGCGCAGACCTTGCAGTGCGAGGTGGCCATCATCGGCGGCGGCCCGGCGGGCCTGATGGCCGCCGAGGTGCTGGCCCAGGCGGGTGTGGCCGTGCATGTGTTTGATGCCATGCCGTCGGTGGGCCGCAAGTTTTTGCTGGCAGGCAAGGGCGGGCTCAACCTCACGCACTCCGAGCCGCACGAGCCCTTTGTGGGCCGCTACGCCGGGCGCGAGCCGCAGATCGAGCCGCTGGTCCGCGACTTTGGCGGCCCGGAGCTGCGCGCCTGGGCGCAGGGGCTGGGGGTGGAAACCTTTGTGGGCACATCGGGCCGCGTGTTTCCCGCCGACATGAAGGCCGCGCCGCTGCTGCGCGCCTGGCTGCAGCGCCTGCGCGGGCAGGGGGTGCTGTTCCACATGCGCCACCGCTGGCTGGGCTGGACCGACGAGGGCGCGCTGCGTTTGGCCGCTCCGGCCGGCGAGGTGCGTGTGGCCGCCAAGGCCGTGGTGCTTGCACTGGGCGGCGGCAGCTGGGCGCGCCTGGGGTCGGATGGTGCCTGGGTGCCGCTGCTGGCCCAGCGCGGGGTGGCGGTGGCGCCGCTGCGCCCGTCCAACTGCGGTTTTGACGTGCTGCGCGCTGATGCCCCGTTGGGCGAAACGCGCCGCGCCTTTCTGCAAGAGCTGCTGGGCCGTACGCCCGCCCCCACGGTGGGCTGGACGCCGCATTTTTCCGAGAAGTTCCTGGGCCAGCCCTTCAAGACCGTGGCGCTGAGTTTCACCGACAGCCAGGGCCGCAGCTTCAGCCGCCGGGGCGAATTCGTGGTCACAGCCACGGGGGTGGAAGGCAGCCTGGTCTATGCCGCATCGCACCTGCTGCGCGACGAGGTGCAAACCCACGGCCACGCCACGTTCCACCTGGACCTGTTGCCCGACCACAGCCCCGAGCGCGTGCTGGTGGAAGTGCGCCACCCGCGCGGATCGCGCTCGCTCTCCAGCCACCTCAAGAGCCGTTTGGGCCTGGACGGCATCAAGGCGGGCATCCTGTACGAGCACCTGGGTAAGGACGGCATGAACGACCCTGTGGTACTGGCCCACGCGGTCAAGGCCTTGCCCATCACCGTGGTGGCTGCGCGCCCGCTGGACGAGGCCATCAGCACGGCGGGTGGTGTGGCGTTTGAGGCGCTGGACGCGCACCTAATGGTCACGGCCTTGCCGGGCGTGTTCTGCGCAGGGGAAATGCTGGACTGGGAGGCGCCTACCGGCGGCTATCTGCTCACCGCCAGCATGGCCAGCGGCCGCGTGGCGGGGGAGGGTGCGCTGCAGTGGCTGGGCCGCCCTGCAGGCAAGTGAAAAGAATCGAGGGGGCTCTGCCTTTGTCGGCTTTTGGACAGACCAAGCTGACCTGCTGCGGAGCGGGAGCTTTGAAGGAGAGAGAGCTCTTGCGCGACCGCGCAAAAAAGAAGAAGTTGACGAGCCTTACCCCCGGCACTGACTCCACGGTTAGGGCTGCTTGGTTCCCCACCTGACCCGGTTGGCCGCTTCACCATGCGAGGAGGCCCGTCACCGCTGATTGTACGTCGGATGAAGGCCCTGATTTTTCAGTGGCTGTTTTGTTTGCCCTGGCGGTGCCAGGGGCGCCTGGCCCAACCCGTAGAATCGCCCGCATGTCCTACCTCGTGCTCGCCCGCAAGTACCGCCCTCGCAATTTCACCGAGATGGTGGGGCAGGAGCATGTGGTCCAGGCCCTGTCGAATGCGCTGACCCAGCAGCGCCTCCACCACGCCTACCTGTTCACTGGTACGCGCGGTGTGGGCAAGACCACGGTGTCGCGCATTCTGGCCAAGTCGCTCAACTGCCAGGGGCCGGATGGCAACGGCGGCATCACCGCCACGCCCTGCGGCGTGTGCCAGGCCTGCACCGATATCGACAGTGGCCGTTTTGTGGACTACACCGAGCTGGACGCGGCCTCCAATCGGGGCGTGGACGAGGTGCAGAGCCTGCTGGAGCAGGCGGTTTACAAGCCGGTGCAGGGGCGCTTCAAGGTCTTCATGATCGACGAAGTGCACATGCTCACCAACACGGCGTTCAACGCCATGCTCAAGACGCTGGAAGAGCCGCCTGAATACCTCAAGTTTGTGCTCGCCACGACCGACCCGCAGAAGGTGCCGGTCACGGTGCTCAGTCGTTGTCTGCAATTCAACCTGCGCCCCATGGCGCCTGAAACCGTCCTCTCGCACCTCACGCAGGTGCTGGCGACCGAGAACGTGCCTGCCGAGCCCCAGGCGCTGCGTCTGCTCTCACGCGCTGCGCGGGGCTCCATGCGCGATGCACTGTCGCTGACCGACCAGGCCATCGCGTTTGGCAGCGGCCAGCTGCAAGAAGCGGGTGTGCGCCAGATGCTGGGCGCGGTGGACCGATCCTACGTGTTCCGCTTGATTGATGCGCTGGCCCAGGGGGATGGCAAGACCGTGGTCGAAACCTCGGACGCGCTGCGCATGAACGGCCTGTCGGCCGCCTCGACGCTGGAAGAAATGAGTGCCGTGCTGCAGCGCATGGCCGTGTTCCAGGCCGTGCCGCAGATGGCTGGTGCGGTGGACGCCGACGACCCCGAGGCCGCCGAAACCGCCCGCCTGTCTGCGCTGATGCCCGCCGACGAAACACAATTGCTCTACAGCCTGTGCCTGCACGGGCGCGGCGAACTGGGCCTCGCGCCCGACGAGTACGCGGCGCTCACCATGGTGCTGCTGCGCCTGCTTGCCTTCAAGCCGGTCAGCGGTGCAGGTGGCCCTGGCGAATCGGCTGAAAAAAAAACTCTGACGCGGGCTGACGCACCCGTTTCAGGCTCTGTTTCATCAGGTGCAGCAGCTGCGTCAACGATGCCCGGGCGTTCGGCCGCACCGGCTGCGACTCCGCAAGCCTCGTCAGTACCAGCGCCCACAGTTCCGACGCCCGCTCCGGCGGTCGTTCCCGCGTCTGCTGCGGTGGCCCGCTCCGTCCCTGTTGCACCGGATGACCCAGCGGGTGAGTCCATCAACGATTCCGAGCCTCCCCCATGGCCGGGGTCTGACGAGCCCGATGCGGTGGCCACGGCGCCAGATTCCACCGCAACTGCACTGCCCGTGCGTACGCCCGAGAGGCTGGGGCAAATCCCCGGTGCAGCGCCATCCGTCAAATCACAAGGCGCTCCTGAATATGTAGCAATTCCGGTGCGCGAAGCGCCAGAGCCTGGCGAGCGGCTGCAGCCGCTTCCGCTGTCTGCACCCACCCCGGTCTCCGCCCGCTACACGCCCACCGAAGAGGGCGATGTCTGGCACACCACCGTGCAGCAGCTGATAGCAGCCGAAGCGATCACAGCGCTGGTGCGCGAGCTGGCGCTGCAGTCGCAGCTAGTGGCGCGCGATGGGGGGCACTGGCTGCTGCGGGTGGAGCGTGAGTCGCTCAACCAGCCCACGGCGCGCGAGCGCCTGCGCGCTGCGCTGGAGGCGGCCGGCCACGCCACGCAGATCAGCGTCGAGGTGGGTGTGGTCATCGACAGCCCCGCCCGCCGCAATGCCGCTGCCGCGGCCGAGCGCCAGCGCCGCGCCGAGGAAATCGTGCACAACGACCCCTTCGTGCAATCGCTGATGCGGGACTATGGCGCGAGAATCGTGCCGGGCAGCATCAAGCCTGCATGACCGACCCTGAAGCCCTCACAAGCTCTGTTACCCATTCACTAGACTAGAAACCGAAAAGGAAACCACACCATGTTCAACAAAGGACAACTCGCCGGCCTGATGAAGCAAGCCCAGGCCATGCAGGACAACCTCAAGAAGGCCCAGGACGAACTGGCCTTCATCGAAGTCGAAGGCGAATCGGGCGCGGGCCTGGTGAAGGTGGTCATGACCTGCAAGCACGACGTCAAGCGCATCACCATCGACCCCAGCCTGCTGGCCGAAGACAAGGACATGCTGGAAGACCTGGTGGCGGCTGCGTTCAATGCGGCGGTGCGCAAGGCCGAGGAGACTTCGGCGGAGAAGATGGGCAAGCTGACAGCAGGGATGCCAGGCCTCCCCGGCGGCATGAAATTCCCTTTCTGAGGCTGGCTACCGAGCGGGCGATCTGCGTCGTTGGGCGGTGCTCGGAATCCTCACGTACAGGAAGTACGTTCCGGTTCCTGTGCTCCGGCCGCCTAGCAGCTCATCCCTCTCGCTACGCCCTTGAGAGCGGGGGGTGAAAGGCAAGTAGAAACTGGCCCGCGCCCTGACTACCTTTCGGGCGCAGCTTGTCGAAGCCTCGTTCCACATACCGCCAACTCCAATTCTCGGATTGCCTCTCACCCCATGTCCTCCACCAACTCCCTCGATGTTCTGATCCAGGCGCTGCGCCGGCTGCCGGGGGTGGGGGTGAAGTCTGCGCAGCGCATGGCGTTTCATCTGCTGCAGCATGACCGTGAAGGGGCGCTGGCGCTGTCGCGTGCCCTGGGGGATGCGGTCGGCACCGTGCACCACTGCGCGCGTTGCCATACGTTCACAGAGGCCGAGGTGTGCAGCACCTGCCTGGACCCTGAGCGCGATGCCACGCGGCTGTGTGTGGTCGAGACGCCAGCGGACCAGTCGGCGCTGGAGCGCACGGGCGCCTTCAAGGGGCTGTACTTTGTGCTGATGGGGCGGCTCAGTCCGCTGGATGGGGTGGGGCCGAAGGAGATAGGCCTGCACAAGCTCATGGACCGCGCCACGGACGGCACCGTGCAGGAGGTGATTCTGGCGACCAATTTCAATGCTGAGGGCGAGGCGACTGCCCATGTGATCAGCGAGGCGCTCAAGAGCCGGGGGCTCCATGTCACGCGGCTTGCGCGCGGCGTGCCAGTGGGCAGCGAGCTGGAGTATGTGGACCTGGGCACGATTGCGCATGCGCTGGTGGATCGCCGGTGATATGGATGTGCCCACCTGCCTGTGAGCCGGCCCGCTGGCTGGCAAAGGTCTGCGGCTAAAATACTCTCAATTTAATAGCTACCAGTGCTTGTATTTGCTGCGCTGGGGCCTCAAAAGCTTCTAAAAATGAATACCACCCTGCACGTCGCACGGTTTACTGTGGCCTATTGGTGTGTGCTGTTTGCAGCACTGCTGCCCATTGCCTGTGCCTGGCTGGCCAAAAGCGGCAACTTGGGCAAGTCCCGCAAAGAGGGCGGTTTTGACAACCACGACCCGCGCGGCTGGCTCTCGCGGCAGTCCGACTGGCGTGGCCGCGCCAACGCAGCGCAGGCGAACAGCTTTGAAGCGCTGCCATTTTTCATCGGTGCGGTCATCATCGCCCACCTGCTGGGGGCAGGCCAGACGCTGCTGGACTTGCTGGCGCTGCTGTATGTGTTTCTGCGTATCTTCTACGTGATGATGTATGTGGCGGACATGCCAACGGCGCGCAGCGCGGTCTGGGCCGGTGGTTTTCTGGTCAATATCGCCATCCTGTTCATCGGATACCGTTGAGCGCGCCGGGGGCTTCTCGCTCCACCGGTGGTGCCCTGCAGTGGGCGCCTGCACAGGGCGGTACGTAGTAACCCGCAGGGATTCACCCTGATGCGGTTTTGCCTGCGCTGCGGCACGATTGTTGCAATGCAGCATTGTCTTTTTGCCTGATTCCATGTCCTTGCCTCCACTCACCCGCCGCGCCTTTGGCGCCGTATCTGCCTTATCGGCGGCTGCGGTGTGGGCGCCTGCCATCGGGGTGCGTGCACAGACTGATGGTGCTGCGCTGGGGCGGGTGACCGTGGCGGTTGGCGGCCAGGGCGTTCTGTACCACCTGCCGCTGGCGCTGGCCGATGCGTTGGGGTACTTCCGCCTGGAAGGCCTGGACGTGGTGGTGCGCGACTATTCGGCGGGAGCGCTGGCCTGGCAGGCGGTGCAGGACGGTGCGGCCGATGTCTGTTCCGGTGCGTTCGAGCATGTGTTGCGTGCGCAGGCGCGCGGTCATGCCTACCGTGCGCTGGTGGTGCAGGGTCGGGCGCCACAACTGGCGCTTGGCGTGTCCCTGCGGTCGGTACCGGCGTACAAGGATCTGGGCGACCTCGCAGGGCGCAAGGTGGGCGTGTCGTCGGTGGGCTCCTCCACCCACTTGGCCGCCAGCCTGATGCTGATGCGCGCAGGTGTGCCCTTGCGGGAGGTTTCGTTTGTGGGCGTGGGCTCGGGCACCAATGCCATGAACGCGCTGCGTTCCGGTCAGGTGCAGGCGTTGTGCCACGCCGATCCCATCATGACCCTGCTGGAGCAAAAGGCGGACACCCGCATCGTGGGGGACCTGCGCTCGCTCAAGGCCGCGCAGGACATGTTCAGCGGCACGATGCCCGCCAGTTGCCTGTATGCGCCCCAGGCGTTCATCCAGAAGCAGCCTGCCCAGGTCCAGGCCCTGGTCAATGGCGTTGTCCATGCGCTCAAGTGGCTGCAGACGGCGGCGCCGGCCGACTTGGTGAAAGCGGTTCCGCCTGCCTATCTGATGGGCGACCGGGGGCTGTACCTGGCGGCTTTCAGCCGCGTGCGTGAGACCTACTCCACCAATGGCTTGATGCCGGACGAAGGCCCTGCCACCGCCTTGCGGGTGCTGTCGCGGGTGTTGCCCGAACTGGCCGAGGCCAAGATCGAACTGGCCCGCACCTCCACCAGCGACTTCGTGCGCAAGGCGCGTCAGAAGTACAGCGTCTGACGAATTACGGTTGTGGGTGGGCGCGGCTGAGGCTTTTGGCATCGACTACAGTGTCAGCCGCCTGCACAGATCCCGCCACTGCACCGCGATCACTCCGCGCCACCGGCATTGCGCAGGCCAGGCATGCAGCGCTTGTGCTGTGCCGTTCCCGAGCCATTTTTCAAGGACCCATCACCATGTCGCTGAGCCTCAGCATCGGCCCGCTCGTTTCCCTCATCGCAGGCATTCTTATCCTGGTCATGCCGCGCCTGCTCAGCACCATCGTGGCGCTCTACCTCATCATCATGGGCATTTTGGGGCTGCTGGGCATGCACACGCTCCGTTTCTGAGCACGGCCCCAGCCACGCCCAGCCCAGCGATGTCCTGCCAGCCTTGGCGGCCGGCAGGCGCAAGGGTCAGCGGCGCTTGACTTTGGAGGGCGTGCCTCCGCGTCGCGAGGGCGCGGGTGCCTGGCGTTTGGCCGCTGTGGCGACCGAGGCGCGGGCGCTGCTGCCGCTGCGCGCTTGGCCTTGGCGCACCGGCAGGTACACCACAACTTGCTGGCCTACCTTGAATGCGGCGTTCGCCCGCACGTCGTTCCAGTCGGCCACGCTGGCGGCTGCCAGCTTGTAGCGCCGCGCGATGCTGGCCACCGTGTCGCCCTTGCCGGCGCGCACGGTGGTGCGGCGGGTGACGAGCGCGGGGGTCAGGCTCAGCTGACCGTGGTCCGCCAGGTGGGACGACACGTCTTGCCGCGTGGTTGTGGAGCGCGGCACCATCAGGGCCGAGCCCGCCTTGATCAGCATGCGCGGCGGGATGTTGTTCATGCTGCGCAAGTCGGCTTCGCTCATGCCTGCACGCTGGGCCGCTTCGGCCACGCTCATGGTGGTGGGCACGGACCACACGGTCCAGCTGGCGTACTGGCCTTCGCGCTTGGCTTCGAGATTGCGCTGGAACACCTTGGCGTTGTCCCAGGGCAGCAAAATTTGTGGTGTGCCCGCCGCCAGGATCACAGGCCGCTTGAACGAAGGGTTGAGCGCGCGGAAGTCTTCCTCCCGGATACCTGCCAGTGATGCCACCAGCGACACGTCGATGTCGTGAGTGATGTCCACGGTCTGGAAGTAGGGGTGGTTTTCGATCAGCGGCAATTCAGTGTTGAATGCCTCCGGGTTGGCCACGATGTTCTTGACCGCCTGCAGCTTGGGCACATACATGCGGGTCTCTGCCGGCATGTTCAGGTCGGTGTAGCTGGTGCCCAGCCCCAGCTTCTGGTTGCGGGCAATGGCGCGGCCCACGCTGCCTTCGCCCCAGTTGTAGGCAGCCAGGGCCAGGTGCCAGTCGCCAAACATCCCGTAGAGCTTTTGCAGGTAGTCCAGCGCTGCGCGGGTGGACGCCAGCACGTCGCGGCGGTCGTCGCGGAAGGCGTTCTGCTTGAGGTCGAAATAGTTGCCCGTGGCAGGCATGAACTGCCACATGCCTGCGGCCTTGGCGCTCGATACGGCCTGGGGATTGAACGCGCTTTCGATGTACGGCAGCAGTGCCAGCTCGGTGGGCATGCCCCGGCGTTCCAGCTCTTCAACGATGTGGAACAGGTATTTGCTGGACCGCTCCGTCATGCGCTGCATGTAGTCAGGGCGGGTGGCATACCACTGCTCGCGGTCCTGCACCAGCTCGTGCTGCAGGTCGGGCATGGCAAAGCCGCGCCGGATGCGGTCCCACAGGTCGGCCGGGGCCGACAGCGACGCCACCTCGCCACTCGCGGCTTGCGCGGCGGTGATGGGTTTGAGCGGGCCGTTGGGTATGACAGGAGTGTGGGGGGCGGCAGGGGCTTTGGTGCTGGTGGTGCTGCCGCCAGCAGCGGCCTGGTCGGGCACTGAACCCGTGGTGGCGCAACCTGTCAGCCACAAAAGGCCAGCCAGGCAGGCAATGTGCAAAATTTTCATCGGAACTCGTTTTTCCATTGACGCAGCGCGGCCAGCACCGCTACAGCGTCGTCAAGGGGCACCTGCGCGTCGTAGCCCTGGGCGGCTTGTGCCACCTGGCCCTGCCGCACGCGCAGAAAGGGGTTGATGTCTCGCTCCAGTGCCATCTGCGAGGGCAGGGTGGGCTGGTTCTGGGCCCGCAAGGCCTCGCATTGGCTGCTGTAGTGGAGCAGGGCGGCGTTGCCAGGTTCCACGGCACGTGCAAACTTCAGGTTCGACAGGGTGTACTCGTGGGTGCAGCACACCCGGGTGTTGCCGGGCAGCGCAGCCAGCCGGTCCAGCGACTCCAGCATCTGCGCAGGCGTGCCTTCGAACAGCCGCCCGCAGCCGCCCGAGAACAGCGTATCTCCGCAGAACAGCAGGGGCGCGCCGTCCATGTCGGCGCAGTAGTAGGCGATGTGGCCGGCCGTATGCCCCGGCACATCGATGACCTGGAACTGCAGCCCCAGCGCGTCAACGGTGTCGCCCTGCGCCAGCCGCACTAGCGGCTCGGGCATGCGCTCCCGTGCAGGGCCATACACCTGTGCGCCAGTGGCGGCGCGCAGGGCATCGACTCCACCGACATGATCAGCATGGTGGTGCGTGACTAGAATGGCCTGCAATGTCAGGCCCCGGCGGTGCAAGGCCTGCTCCACCGGCGCGGCTTCTCCCGGGTCCACCACGATGGCCTGGCGGCCGTCGTGCAGCATCCAGATGTAGTTGTCGGTAAAGGCGGGCAGCGGTAGCAAGTTCATGAGCGATCAAATTATAGGTTTGCACCACTGGTTCGACTCCCCCCCCGGCCGCTATCTGCTCGCTTGGGAGCAGGCGCGTTTTGACGAGGCGGTGGCCAATATTTTTGGCTACCACAGCCTGCAGCTCGGCATGCCGCTGCTGGACGGCCTGCGTGCCAACCGCATGCCCCACCAATGGCTGGCCATGGGCCAGGAGGCGGTGGAAGGTTCCATAGCCTTTGTGGAGACTGGGGGTGTCGATGGCCCGCTGCAGCGTCGCGTTGTAGACCTGCTCACCGAGCCCGTGGCCCTGCCTTTCCCCGCCGCCAGCCTGGACCTGCTGGTGCTGCCCCACACGCTGGAGCTGAGCATCGACCCCCATGCCGCGTTGCGCGAGGTGGAGCGGGTGCTGGTGCCCGAGGGGCGCGTGGTCATCAGCGGCCTGAACCCCACCAGCCTGTGGGGCCTGCGGCAGCGGCGTGCGCGGCTGTACCAGCGGCTGGGGCGGGGCAACCTGTACCTGCCTGACGTGGGCGGGTTCATTGGTTACCGCCGCCTGCGCGATTGGCTGCGGCGTTTGAATTTTGAAGTCGAATCGGCCCGTTTTGGCTGTTATCGTCCAGCGGTGCGTACCGCGCACTGGCTGGAGCGTTTTGGCTGGATGGACCCTCTGGGTGAAAGATGGTGGCCCATTCTGGGCGCCGCGTATTTCCTGGTGGCCGTCAAACGGGTGCATGGCATGCGTTTGCTGGAGCCTGCCTGGCGCACCCACCGCCAGCGTGCGGCGGGCACCGTGCCCATCGCCAACCGGGCGTCACAACGCGGGGGGAGTTCTTCGCGGGCCGCCCCACCGGCAGCCCGGCACAAGCCTTGAGCCCATTCGTATCCGGTTGCCCGGCAGATCCATCCGCGGTGCTGCAACCATCCATCACATTGTCAGGAACAGAGTTTGAACCAGGTAGAGATTTACACCGATGGCGCCTGCAAGGGCAACCCCGGCCCCGGCGGATGGGGCGTGTTGCTGCGCTCCGGCGCGACCGAAAAAGAACTGTTCGGTGGCGAACTGGGCACCACCAACAACCGCATGGAGCTGATGGCTGTGATCGAAGCGCTGTCAGCCCTCAAGCGCCCCTGCGCTGTGACGCTGTATCTGGACAGCGAGTACGTGCGCAAGGGCATCACCGAGTGGATCCATGGCTGGAAGGCCAAGGGCTGGCGCACCGCCTCCAAGCAGCCCGTCAAGAACGTGGAGCTGTGGCAGCGGCTGGATGCGTTGGTCAACACCGGCGGTCACCGCATTGAGTGGCGCTGGGTGAAAGGGCACTCGGGCGACCCGAGCAACGAGCGCGCGGACGCGCTGGCCAACCGGGGCGTGGACCAGGCCCTGGGCCGCAGATAGCCTGAACGTTGACACAGCGTTTCGCACAAGCCTCTTCGGAGGCTTTTTTCATGCCTGCGCCGGAGACTGTCTGCCCCGATAGCGGCCAAAGCCCTGGGATATTGCCGCGCATGGCAGCGGCTGCATGTACCCACTGTTACATTGTGTGACTGCGCTTCCCACCTCAACGGATTGACTGACCCATGGCGTCCAAAAACAAGTACCTCGTTTTCGCTGTCATCGGCATCGCGGCTGCATCGGGCGCCGCCTGGTGGTTGCAGAAGCCTGCCCAGCCACCGCAGCGTCCCGAGGCCGGGGCGGGCGGTGCGGGCACGCCAGCGGGCGGTGGTGCCGCTGCCGGGGCTGGCCGCCCCGTGGCCGTGGAGGCCGTGACCGTGCGGAAGATGGCGCTGCGCGACGATGCCGAAGCCGTAGGCAGTCTCAAGTCGCGCCAGAGCGTCATGCTGCGCCCCGAGGTGGGCGGGCGCATCACCCAGCTCAACTTTCATGATGGCCAGCGCGTGCGGCGTGGGCAGGTGCTGGTGCAGCTGGACGACCAGTTGCCCCGTGCACAAATCCAGCAAAGCCAGGCCGAGTTGTCGATTGCGCAGGCCAACCACAAGCGCAACCAGGAGCTGGTGGCCCAGGGTTTTATCAGCCAACGATCTGTGGACGAGAGTGCTGCCAACCTGGAAGTAGCCCAGGCCAAGCTGGCGCTGGCCCAGGCCACCGCCCAGCGCCTCAAGATCGTGGCCCCGTTCGATGGTATTGCGGGCATTCGGGGGGTGAACGTGGGCGACTATCTCAAGGACGGGGCCGACATCGTCAACATTGAAGACCTCGATGCGGTGTACGTGGACTTCCGTCTGCCTGAGCGGCTGCAGAGCAAGGTGCGCCCGGGCCAGACCGCGCAGGTCACGTTTGACGCACTGCCGGGCGTGCGCTACGCGGCCCTGGTACAGGCCATCAGCCCGCAGATCGATGCGGATGGGCGGGCCATTGCGGTGCGCGGCTGCATCGACAACCGCCGGCTGCAATTGCGCCCCGGCATGTTCGCGCGGGTGACGACCGTGTTCTCCGAACGCAGCGATGCGCGCGTGGTGCCCGAAGAAGCCATCGTGCCCGACGGCTCCAGCCCCTATGTGCTCAAGGTGGTGGAGGGCAAGGAGCCCGGCAGCAAGGTGACGCGTCGCACCCCGGTGCAGCTGGGCGTGCGCTCACCCGGATGGGTGGAGGTGCTGGACGGCCTGAGCGCTGGTGACCTGGTGGTCACGGCGGGCCAGCAGCGCATCCGCAAGGACGGCACCGAGGTGCGTGTGGTGGAACTGGGCAAGCAGGGCAACGGTGGCGCGGCGGCCGCAGCCGCGCGCCCGGCGTCGGGCGCTTCAGGGGCTGCGGGTGGGGTGGGCCCCAAGGCTGCAGCCGTGGCTGATGCGCCTGCTCCGAACAATCCTGCAGCTTCGGCCGCTCCCCCTTCCGTGACAGCCCCCTCGGCGCCGAGCGCTGTGGCAGTTCGTAGCGAGGTCAATCCCCTGCCAGGTCCCAACCCTTATCAGCCGGCTGGAAGCTCGACCCGACCTACGCCCCCGGGCCACCGTGCGCCTGTCTGACGGGCTGCCTGTCGTCACCCTCTGATGCCTACGGACTGCCATGCAACTCGCTGAAATATCGATCCGCCGGCCGGTGTTTGCCACCGTGCTGTCGCTGCTGGTGCTGCTGATTGGTGCGGTGAGCTTCACGCGCCTGTCGGTGCGCGAATACCCCAAGATCGACGAACCCGTGGTCACCGTCAGCGTGCGCTATGCGGGCGCGTCGGCCGAAGTGATTGAATCGCAGGTCACCAAGCCGCTCGAAGACTCCATCGCCGGGATCGACGCGGTGGACGTGATCACCTCCATCAGCCGGGCCGAACAAAGCCAGATCAGCGTGCGCTTTCGGCTGGAGAAAGATGCCGACAATGCGGCGGCTGAGGTGCGCGACCGCACGGCCCGTGTGCGCAACCGCCTGCCCCTTGCGGTGGATGAGCCCGTGATTGCCAAGGTCGAGGCCGACGCCTCGCCCGTGATGTGGCTGGCCTTCAGCAGCGACACGCGCACCCCGCTGGAGGTCAACGACCTCATCAACCGCATCGTCCAGCCCCGCCTGCAGACCGTGACCGGCGTGGCTGACGTGCCGATTTACGGCGAGCGCAAATACGCCATGCGGGTGTGGCTGGACCCCGAACGCATGGCCGGTTATCGCCTGACCACGCAGGACGTGGAAGACGCCATCCGCCGCAACAACCTGGAGCTGCCCGCGGGCCGCATTGAATCGCAGCAGCGCGAGTTCAGCGTGACCTCGCAGACCGACCTCAAAACCCCGGCGCAGTTTTCCGACATCGTGATCCGCACGGTCAACGGGTTTTCGGTGCGGGTGCGCGATGTCGCCCGGGTCGAAGAAGGCCCCGCCAGCGACCGCAGCCGCGTGCGGCTCAACGGGCGCGATGCCATCTCGGTGGGCGTGATCCGCCAGGCCACGGCCAACCCGCTGGAGCTGTCCAAGGGCGTGCGCGCCATGATCCCCCTGCTCAAGGCTGACCTACCGCCAGACATCGGCATCGACATTGCCAACGACAACTCGCTGTTCATCGACCGCTCCATCAAGAGCGTGTACTCCACCATCATCGAGGCCGTTGTGCTGGTGGCCCTGGTGATCTTTGTGTTCTTGCGCACCTTCCGTGCGTCCATCATCCCCATCATCACCATCCCGGTCAGCCTGGTGGGCAGTTTTGCGCTGATGGCACTGGCGGGCTTTTCGATCAATACGCTCACGCTGCTGGCGCTGGTGCTGGCCATCGGCCTGGTGGTGGATGACGCCATCGTGATGCTGGAGAACATCTACCGCCACATCGAAGAGGGGCTTGACCCGTTCTCGGCCGCCATCAAGGGTGCCCGTGAAATCGGCTTTGCCATCGTGGCCATGACGCTCACGCTGGTGGCGGTGTATGCACCACTCGCATTCACACCCGGCCGCACGGGGCGCCTGTTTGTGGAGTTTGCGCTGGCGCTGGCCGGGGCCGTGGTGGTGTCGGGCTTTGTGGCCCTGACGCTCTCGCCCATGATGTGTTCACTGCTGCTCAAGCACAACCCGAATCCCAACTGGTTCGACCGCTCCATGGAGCGCTGGCTCACGGCCCTGTCGGACGCGTATGGCCGTTTGCTGCGCTGGATCGTTACGGCCCGCTGGGGCGGCACGGGTTCTGGGCGGGGCGGTGTGCGGGGTGCGCTGTTCCAGGCCCGCTGGATCGTGCTGGGCGTCATGGCCCTCAGCGGCGCAGCGCTGGTGCTGGTGTTTCCCAGCATGCGGCAGGAGCTGTCGCCGCTGGAAGACCGAGGCACCATTTTGGCCAGCGTGACCGCACCCGACGGCGCCACGCTGGACTACACCAACCGCTATGCGCTGGAGCTGGAAAAGATCGGTAACACCTACCCCGAATTCGACCGCGTGTTTGCCAACATCGGCAACCCCACGGTGGCACAGGGCAGTGTCATCTACCGCACCGTGGACTGGGAAAAGCGCGACCGCACCACGCTGGCCCTGGCCAAGGAGCTGCAGCCCAAGGTGGCGGGCCTGCCCGGCGTGAACGCCTTTCTGATCACACCGCCATCGCTGGGCCAGGGCTTTCGCTCGCGGCCCCTCACCTATGTGATCCAGACCTCGGACAGCTACGAGAACCTGAGCAAGGTGGTGGCCGCGTTCATGGCCGAGATTGCGCAGAACCCCGGCATCGTGTCCCCCGACGTGGACTTGCGCCTGAACAAGCCCGAGCTGCGCATCGAGGTCAACCGCGAACGTGCCGCCGACCTGGGTGTGAGCGTGGAAGTGGTGGCAAAGGCCATCGAGACCATGCTGGGCGGCCGCACCGTCACGCGCTACAAGCGCGATGCCGAGCAGAGATCGGAAGAGCACACGTCTGAACTCCAGTCACATCACGATCTCGTATGCCGTCTTCTGCTTGAAAAAAAAAAACCCGGGGGCGGCCGTAACGACGCGATGATCCCGCTGACCAGCCTGGTCAACGTGCGCGAAAGCGTGAGCCCGCGTGAGCTGAACCACTTTGGCCAGCGCCGCTCGGCCACCATCACGGCCAACCTGTCGTCCGACTACTCGCTGGGCCAGGCCATCACCTTCATGAACGAGACGGCCGCCAAGGTGCTCAAGCCCGGCTACACCACCGACCTGAACGACACCTCGCGCGAGTTCAAGAACTCGCAGGGTGCGCTGGGCGTGGTGTTTGTGTTGGCGCTGGTGTTCATCTTCCTGGTGCTGGCGGCGCAGTTCGAGAGCTTCATTGACCCGCTGGTCATCATGGTGTCGGTGCCGCTGTCGATGATTGGTGCCCTGCTGGCGCTCAAGTGGAGTGGCGGCTCGCTCAACGTCTATTCGCAGATCGGCCTGATCACCCTGGTGGGACTGATCACCAAACACGGCATCTTGATCGTGGAGTTCACCAACCAGCTGCGCGAAGAGGGCATGGAGATGGTGGACGCGCTCGTCAAGGCCTCGGCCCAGCGACTGCGCCCCATCTTGATGACCACGGGGGCCATGGTGCTGGGCGCCATTCCCCTGGCTTTGGCCACGGGCGCTGGCGCCGAAACGCGCACCCAGATCGGCTGGGTGATTGTGGGTGGCATGTCGCTGGGCACGCTGCTCACCATTTTTGTGGTGCCCACCATGTACACGCTGTTTGCCCGCAAGGCGGTGCCGGGGGCCAACACAGCGGTGGCCGTGGATAAGCCGCCTCACCCTAGTCTCATCATCAGCGGGGTGATCAGCAGGCTAAGAGTGAGCATGTAAGGCGCGCTGAACAAAACGAAAGCGTAATGCATAATCATAAGGGGCAGGACAGGCCCATTTGATCTTATTGTCGTGCGGCGCAGCTGTAAGGTCGTTTTGGGTCCCGCGTGTGTAGGCCCGGAGGTCTCCGTCCCCCTCCGCGTGCACCGCGTCCTGCAATTCCTGGCCGCTCTGCGGGCGCACCAGGCGCGCCACTTCCTTGCCGTCCTTCATAAAGACCAGTGTCGGCCACAGCTTCACGCCGAACGTGCGGCCCAGGCGCTGGCCAGGGCCGTCTTCCACCTTGACGTGGGCAATGTCCGCGCGGTCTTTCAGGGCGGTTTCGATCAATGGCTGGGCTCGCTGGCAGTGGCCGCACCAGGGGGTACCGAACTCGACCACCGTGGCGCCGGGCAGGCGGTCCACATCGTCTCGGGATGGGGGTTGTGCAAGGTGTTGGGCGGCGTAGGGCATGGCGCGATACGTTGTCTGGGATTGTTGTGGAAGGCGGTTTTCAGGTTAATCCGGCGGCGGATGACATGCACCAGCTCGCGGCGCATTACCGTGTCAGATCACGCCCTCAAACACCATCACATCCACGGCGTCGCCTACCGCCACATTGCCCTGCCCGTGGTGCAGCACGATGAGTCCGTTCGCCTGCACCATGGAGCTGAGCACGCCCGAGCCCTGGTTGCCGGTGGTGCGCACCTGCAGCGTGCCGTCGGCGGCGGTGGTGACTAGGCCGCGCTGGTATTCGGTGCGGCCGGGCTTCTTGCGCATGGGCTCGGTGCTGATGGCGCGCAGCAGCGGGGGCGCCGCGCGGGTGCACCCCATCATGCGCAGCAGGGCGGGGCGCACAAAGGCCAGAAAGGTCACCATCACCGCCACGGGGTTGCCGGGCAGCCCGAACAGCACGGCCCCACCGGTGGGTATGTTGATATCATTTTGATAGCTGCCAGCGCTTGATGTACTAGCGCTTGAGGCCGAAATGGCTTGATTTTCTGCGTTGTTGATGCGCCCTACGGCCATGGGGCGGCCCGGGCGCATGGCGATGCGCCAGAAGGCCACGTCGCCCAGCTTTTTCATCATGGTGCGGGTGTGGTCGGCCTCGCCCACGCTCACGCCGCCGCTGGTGATAATGGCGTCGGCCTGCTGGGCTGCCTGGCGGAAGGCGGCTTCAAGCAGCGCGGGCTCGTCACGCACCACACCCAGGTCGATCACCTCCACCCCCATGCGCGTGAGCAGGCCGAACACGGTGTAGCGGTTGCTGTCGTACACCGCGCCTTCGCGCGGAGCCTCGCCCAGGCTCAGGATCTCGTCGCCGGTGGAGAAGTACGCCACGCGCAGGCGGCGGACCACCGTGACGGTGGGCAGGCCCAGGCTGGCCACCAGACCCAGGGCGGCAGGCGTCAGCAGCTCGCCACGGGCCAGGGCCACGCGGCCCTCCATGATGTCCTCGCCCTTGAAGCGGCGGTTGTCGCCGGCGCGCAGCACATCGGCGGCGATGGTGATGTGCCCGTCAGCAGCGGCGGTGGTGAACTCTTGCGGCACCACGGTGTCCAGCCCGGCGGGCATGATGGCGCCGGTCATGATCTTCACGCATTCGCCCGCTGCCACGGTGCCCGCCCAGGCCTTGCCTGCCAGGGCAGTGCCCACCACGCGCAGCGTGAGCGGCTGCCCGGCCACCAGTTGCGCACCCGCAAAGGCGTAGCCGTCCATGGCCGAGTTGTCGTGGGGCGGCACGCTGACGGGCGAGATCACGTTCTGCGCCAGCACGCGGCCTAGCGCGCTGAACAGCGGCAGCACTTCGGTGGCGGTGACGGGCTCGACCAGCCGGTCCAGAAACTGGTTCACATCGGCAGCGCTCAGGGCCTGCGGGTCGTAGCCTTGCAGCTCGGCGGCTATCTGGGCAATGGTTTTCATGGGGGGATTGGCTTGAATTCAGTGGGAGAGCAGCCGCACCATGTGCAGCTTGTCGTAGCCCACGCCATCCACCACGATGGCGTTGGGCAGCAGGCCCCAGGCGCGGAATCCGGCCTGCTCGTAAAGGCGCACCACGTGCTGGTTGGACGCGGTGACGGTAAGCACCAGCTGGGTCAGCCCCGGCACCTGGCTGGCGGCCTGCACGCAGGCCTCCACCAGCATCCGGCCAATGCCCCGGCGCTGCGCACCGGGCGACACCATCATGCCCACCACCACGGCGCAGTGGCGCTGCTTGGTGCGCTGTTCGCGCTCGCAACCCAGGCAGCCGAGCAACTGGCCTGCAGCATCGAAGGCGCCCAAAAAGAACTGGCCGGACTCCAGCGCGCCAAACCGCGCCACGTACTCACTGGCATCGCGGCCCACGGAGGATTCGTAGTCCGAGGTGAAGGCATCCGGTGCCGTGCGCAGTGCCTCGTCGCGCAGGGTTTTGTATGCCATCGCATCGGCGGCGACCAGGGGGCGGATGTGTACCGTGCCAGCATCCGCTGGTTCCACGCGGTCCACTGCGTCCACGGGAGGGCGATGGTTCATGGGATCGGTAGGCAGCTCAGGCCTGGGGCGCGCTGCTGCTTTCCAGAGCGTGCAGCTCGGCCAGCGTGTTGGCGTTAAAGAAAGCCTGGGGGTCGTCGCCCGGCTGGTCGAAGGGCACGATGGCGCAGCGGTGCTGGCCCGTCCATGCGTCGATCTTGCGGCCCCCGGCCTGGGTGAAGGCGACCAGGCTTTCCAGCAGGTCTACGCGCAGCAGGCAGAACACAGGCTGCGGGCGCACGGTGATGTGGCCCTGGCCGTCGTCTTCGGGCGCTGCGGCCATGGCAATGTCGGCACCCTCGGCGTCTGCCGCAGCCGCCAGGCGCTGGGCGAGATCCAGCGGAAACAGCGGCGTGTCGCAGGGCACCGTCAGCAGCCAGGGCGTTTCGCAGCGCTCCAGCCCGGTCAGAAAGCCTGCCAGGGGCCCTGCGTAGTCGCTCAGCACGTCGGGCCACACTGGCGTGCCAAACGCTTCATACGCGGCCAGATTGCGGTTGGCGTTGACCATCACGTTGCCCGTCTGCATCTGCAGCCTCATCAGCGTGTGCAGGGCCAGTGGCAGCCCGCGAAAGTTCTGCAGGCCTTTGTCCACCCCGCCCATGCGGGAGCCTCGGCCCCCTGCGAGGACCAGGCCGGTGATGTCTTGGGTTTGACTCCCGGCTGCCCTTCAAAATAAGGCAGGCCGGAATTCCCCGTGGCCTTTGAGGCTGCGCTCTGCAGGTCAGGGCAGCCGAGCAAGGGCCGCCCCGCAGCGAGGGCTGCGTACCCCTTCCCGCATCGCGCAGCGGTGCGAGAGAAGGGGGAAGCGACGCAGTCGCTCAGGGGGTTGTCCGAGGTCATCCGCCGATGTAGCTCATCTCAACGCGGCGCGCGCCCTGGCCGGTGTCGGCGGGCAGGCTGCTGCGCAGCTCCGAATAGCGGTCGTTGCGTTGCTGCCAGATGGGGGCGATGGCCGAGGCAATGTCAGCATCGCTTGCGCCGCCGCGCAGCAGGCTGCGCAGGTCGTAGCCCTGGCTGGCAAACAGGCACAGGTAGAGCTTGCCCTCGGTGGACAGGCGCGCGCGGTTGCAGTCGTGGCAGAAGGCCTGGGTCACGCTGCTGATCACGCCCACCTCGCCCAGTGCGGGATCGTGCTTGCCCTGCGCATCGGCATAGCCCCAGCGTTCGGCGGTTTCTCCCGGGCTGCTCGGGTCCAGCGGCACCAGCGGCAGTTCAGCACGCAGGCGTTCGATGAGTTCGGCCGACGGCAGCACCTCGTCCATGCGCCAGCCGTTGGTGGCGCCCACGTCCATGTATTCGATGAAGCGCAGCGTGGTGCCTGTGCCGCGAAAGTGCCGCGCCATGGGCAAGATTTCGTGGTCGTTGGTGCCGCGCTTGACCACCATGTTGACCTTGATGTGCGACAGACCCGCTGCATGCGCGGCCTCAATGCCGGCCAGCACATCGGCCACCGGAAAGTCCACATCGTTCATGCGGCGAAAGATCGTGTCGTCCAGGCCGTCCAGGCTCACCGTCACGCGGTTCAGGCCCGCGTCCTTCAGGGCCTGGGCCTTGCGCGCGAGCAGTGATCCGTTGGTGGTGAGGGTGAGGTCGGGCGCTACGCCGTCCACGGTGCGCAGCTGGGCCAGTTGCGCCACCAGGTCTTCGAGGTTCTTGCGTAGCAGGGGTTCGCCGCCCGTCAGGCGGATCTTGCGCACGCCATGCGCCAGAAAGAGCCGCGCCAGCCGTGTGATTTCCTCAAAGCTCAGCAAAGCCCCGTGCGGCAGGTAGGGATAGTCCTTGTCGAACACTTCCTTGGGCATGCAGTAGTTGCAGCGGAAGTTGCAGCGGTCCGTCACGCTGATACGCAGGTCGCGCAGCGGGCGGCCCCGGGCATCGGTGAGTAGCCCTGTGGGGCTGACCAGCTGCGCTGGCACTTTGGCCGCCAGCGAGGCCAGCCGCTCATCGACCAGCGGGATCACGCGTTCAGACATGGGTGGGCTCGTTCAGCAGGGCGGGAGGGCGCATGCCCCGCATTTTCTCACTCCAGCCAGCGCACGTTCTGCAGTATCTCGTCGAAGAAGCTGCGCAGCATCAAGGTGCTCATGCTGAAAGGGTCGAAATCCGGGGTGCTGGAGTATTTGAGGAACAGCTGCCGGTTGGCGTCCACCGAGCCCAGAAGCCCCATCGACCAGCTGGTGAAGCGGCGGTGCGAGATCTCGCCAAAGTCCAGCACAGCCGTGTCCTTGTGGCGCGTGTCTTTGAGCAGGCGGTGGTACAGCGCGTTGACGGCAGTGCGGTCGCCTTCGAGCTGCTGCAGGAAGATGCCGTTGTTCAGGCACAGCGCGCCGGTGATGCCCGCGCGGGCATTGTTGCGCTGCGAGGCGCTCAAGATGTCCTTGATGTCCGCAGGGCCGAGCACGCGGGAGGTGCGGCTGGCGTAGGTCAGTTGTATCAACATGTTCGTCTCCTGAGCGGCGCAGTGTGTCAGGTTTGGCTGGGAGGTGTGGGCCCTGCTGCGAATGACCTTGAAGGCGGATTTGTTGCGGCAGCGCAAACGATTGCGGCGGATGGCGGGGCGCTTTGACCTGGCGCAGGGCATGGGAATGCTGCGTTGCAACAATGCGGGCATCCGATTTCAAAGGGTTCCCATGCCAGTTCGTGAGGTATTGAGCAGGTTCTCCGTCGACGCCATGCCCTGCCAGCGCCGTGTGGCGGTTCAGTGGGTAGCGGCAGGCATCCTGCTGCCCACCCGGGCGAGGGGGGCTGGTGGGGCCCAGGCACAGATGGGGCTGTCCGGCGCCATCAACTATGCGGGCTGGGTCCGTGCGTTGTCGCAACGCATGGCCAAGGCCTATTGCCAGCAGTACCTGCCGGTGCTGCCCGGAGCGGCGGGGGGACTGATGGGGGCAGGCCGCACAAGCGCGGACGACGGGCGGCACGAGTCCGGGTTTTTGACGACGCTCGCGGCCCGAACTGAGCAGCCCATTCCCAAGGACGACCTGACTTCCCTGA
>Ga0066256_1000871_pt2 | contig 32736 bp, 35 predicted proteins | sample ThiBio_1000_biof_FD_87107 | JGI IMG/M metagenome (GOLD analysis project Ga0066256, IMG submission 87107) | Wastewater bioreactor microbial communities from Cape Town, South Africa - Thiocy_expt_1000_biof (version 2) | ecosystem: Engineered > Bioreactor > Thiocyanate-remediating >... | reverse complement strand
ATGTTTTTCATCGAACTCGGCGTCATGCTGATCCTCGGCATCATCGTCGTGTTCATGGTGGTCCGCCCGCTGCTCAAGCGCGTTCTCGCCGCCGATCCGGCCGCCGCACCCGAAGTCGCCGCGCTCCCGGCCTTGCCCGAAGCGCCGGTCGCGCCGGTCAATCCGCAGCCGCAGCTTGCGGGCAGCGCCACCGCGCAGATGATCGACGTTGCGCAGGTGCAGGGTCAGGTCCACGCACAATCAGTCCATCGCGTCGGCGAACTCGCCGAGCGCAATCCGAACGAAACCGCCTCGATCATCCGTCAGTGGCTTGCAGAACCGGCGTAATCGCACATGGCAACGACACCCGCTCTCACGTCCAATGCTCCCGTTCCGACTTCCGCCACCAACGATATCGCGGGAGTTGTCGCCACGTTGGCCAGCCGCCAGGGCGGCCGCGCCAAGACCGCGCCGATTTCAGGGCCGAAGCGGGCAGCGATCATGATGCTGGCGCTCGGCGAACAGTATGGCGGCAAGATCTGGGAACTGCTGGACGACGACGAGGTGCGCGAGCTGTCAGTCGTTATGTCATCGCTGGGCACCGTCGAAGCCGACGTGGTCGAGGACATGATGCTCGAATTCGTCTCGCGCATGTCGGCATCCGGCGCGCTGATGGGCAATTTCGACGCCACCGAGCGGCTGCTGCAGCAGTACCTGCCGTCGGATCGCGTCAACGGCATCATGGATGAAATCCGCGGACCCGCCGGACGCAACATGTGGGAGAAGCTCTCCAATGTGCAGGAAGAGGTGCTCGCGAACTACCTCAAGAACGAGTACCCGCAGACCATCGCCGTGGTGCTGTCGAAGCTGAAATCGGAACACGCCGCGCGTGTGCTCGCGATCCTGCCCGAGGACATGGCTCTCGACGTCGTCAACCGCATGCTGCGGATGGAGGCGGTGCAGAAAGAAGTCATCGCTCGCTGCGAGCCGACCTGGGGAACGGAATGCAGGTGGAACCGGCAGCGGGCCCGCCGCCGTGACGCCCAAGGGGTGATGGCGGAAATCTTCAACTGTTTCGGCCGCCAGACCGAAACCCGCTTCCTCCCCTCCCTCGAAGACGAAAACCGCGAAGCGGCCGAGCGCATCAAGGCGCTGATGTTCACCTTCGACGATCTCGTGAAGCTGGACGCCGGTTCGGCGCAGACGCTGATGCGCCATGTCGACAAGGACAAGCTCGGCATCGCGCTGAAGGGCGCCAACGAAACCGTGCGCGACTTCTTCATGGGCAATATGTCGAGCCGCGCCGCCAAGATGCTGCAGGACGACATGGCGGCCGCCGGTCCCGTGCGGCTGCGCGACGTGGACGAGGCGCAGGCGCTGCTGGTCAATCTTGCCAAGGATCTCGCCGCGAAAGGCGAAATCATGCTGCAGAAGAATCGTGCTGACGACGAGCTGGTGTACTGATGGGCGCACCCGCAAAATTCCTGTTCGACATGGACTTCGCGGCGCCCCAGCCCGCGAAGGAAACCGCGCAGGACCGCGCCGTGGCCGCGGCCGAGATGGCGAAGCGGCTGGCCGACGCCGAAGCGCGCGCATATCGCGCCGGATTCGATGCCGCCCGCAACGAAGCCAAGGCCGAGAGTGACCGGCGCGTGGCGCTGGCGCTGGAGGAAATCGGCATCGCGATCAAGGCGATTGCCGCAGGCGTCACGTCCGTCGAGGACCGGATGGAAACCGAAGCGGTCGACGTCGCGCTGGCGGTCGCCCGCAAGCTCTGCACCGAACTGATGGCCGCCGAACCGTTGGCGGAGATCATGGCTCTGGTCAGCGACTGCTTCCGGCATCTGACCGCGACCCCGCATATCGTGGTGCGGGTCAACGATGCGCTCTACGACATGGCGCGCGAGCAGATCGAACAACTCGCAAAACGCAGCGGCTTCGAGGGACGGCTTGTCATTCTTGCCGAGCCCGACATCGCCACAGGTGACTGCAGGATCGAATGGGCGGACGGCGGCGTGACGCTCGACCGCTCCACCATCGAAGCGAAGATCAATGAACTCGTCGGGCGCTACATGGCGTCCCGCAATCAGGCCGGCCTGCCCGGCCAGATGAAATGACTATTGGGGATCGACCATGAGCGACACAGACTCCAACGTACCCCTTCCCGACCTGAACGCCGCCGACGCGCCGCTGGTGGACGATCAGACCACCGATGACGACAACGATTATGTCGGACGCATCGCTTCAGATCTTGAAGCCGTCTTCGACGTGCCCGTACAGGTGTCCGCGGTGCTCGGCCGTTCCAAAATGGATGTTTCAGAACTGCTGAAGCTCGGCCCCGGCACGGTGCTCGAACTCGACCGCCGCGTCGGCGAAGCCATCGACATCTACGTCAACAACCGCCTGGTGGCGCGCGGCGAAGTCGTTCTCGTCGAGGACAAGCTCGGCGTCACCATGACCGAAATCATCAAGGCCGAACGCGCCTAACACAATCAGACGACCGATGCCGAAAATGGCCGGGATCGCCGACAAGACAGGATAACAGGAGACCACCATGCGGCTTCTCATCGTTGGCACGCTCAAGGGCCAGCTCACCACCGCCACCAAGATCGCCATGGAGAACGGCGCGACGGTGACCCACGCCGAGGACTCGGAACAAGCGATGCGCGTGGTGCGCGGCGGCAAGGGCGCCGACCTGCTGCTGGTCGACGTCGCGCTCGACATCCGCGACCTCGTGATCCGGCTCGAGGCCGAACACATCCACGTTCCCATCGTCGCCTGCGGCATCACCACCGATGCGCGGGCCGCGGTCGCCGCCATTCATGCCGGCGCGAAGGAATACATCCCGCTGCCACCCGATCCGGAACTGATCGCCGCAGTGCTCGCCGCCGTCGCCAACGACTCGCGCGATCTGATCTATCGCGACGACGCCATGGCCAAGGTCGTGAAGCTGGCGCAGCAGATTGCCGGCTCCGACGCCTCGGTGATGATCACCGGCGAATCCGGCACCGGCAAGGAAGTGCTGGCGCGTTACGTCCACACCCGCTCGAACCGTGCCCGCAAGCCGTTCATCTCGATCAACTGCGCCGCGATTCCCGAACATCTTCTGGAATCCGAACTGTTCGGCCACGAGAAGGGCTCGTTCACCGGCGCCATCGCGCGCCGCATCGGCAAGTTCGAGGAAGCGACCGGCGGCACGCTGCTGCTGGACGAAATTTCCGAAATGGACATCCGCCTGCAATCGAAACTGCTGCGCGCGATTCAGGAACGCGTGATCGATCGCGTCGGCGGCACGCGCCCGGTGCCGGTGGATATCCGCATTATCGCGACCTCGAACCGCAACCTTGCCGAGGCCGTGAAGGCCGGCACCTTCCGTGAAGACCTGCTATTCCGCCTCAATGTCGTGAACCTGAAAATCCCGGCGCTGCGCGAGCGGCCCGCCGACATTCTGGAACTGGCACAGCACTTCGTGAAGAAATACGCCGAAGCCAACGGCGTCCCGCTGCGGCCGATCTCGGCGGAAGCACGCCGCGTGCTCACCTCCAACCGCTGGCAGGGCAACGTCCGCGAGCTTGAGAACACGATGCACCGAGCGGTGCTGATGGCCAGCGGCGACGAGATCGGCGCCGACGCGATCCTTTCCCCGGATGGTGATCGTCTCGACGTCAGCAAGACGCCGCCCGCCGTGGCGCATGCCACCTTCGCCGCCGAACAGGTGACCCGCGCACTGGTCGGCCGCACCGTGGCGGACGTGGAGCGCGACCTCATCCTGGAAACGCTGAAGCACTGCCTCGGCAATCGCACCCATGCCGCGAACATTCTCGGCATCTCGATCCGCACCCTGCGCAACAAGCTCAATGAATATGCCGATGACGGCCAGCCGATCCCGCCGCCAAACTCGGGCGAACTGCGCGGCGTCGCAGCGGCCTGATAAATCAAAACGGACGACGAAGCCGGCGCAGACTAGTTTTGCGCTGGCTTTTTCGTACCCGCTTCCGCGATCCGCTTGACGCCTGCGAGACCTTTCTCCATCTCGCCGCCCAGCACCTTGTCCATACTGACAAAGAGGCAGATCGCCTTGCCGATAAAATCGTTCTCGCCTGACATGGTCCATGTCAGTGAAGTACCCACTCCCTCCGGCTTCAGGGTGAAGTCGGAATAGCTGGTGCCGACGAACGGCTTCACAAAGTCAGTTTTAATTTTCACCAGTTCGCCGGGCCGGCTGTCAGTGAGGGTCATGCGGCCCTCACCCACTTCGTTGTTTCCCGACCATGCGAACACCGCGCCTTTGCCGCTGGCGGGACCGTCGAAGGATGTCTTTGCCTTCGGATCGCGCTCGGCCCAGGGCGACCACGCCTGGCAGCGATGGAAATCGTCGATCTGGGCGAACACATCCTGAGCAGGCGCCGCGATCGTTGTCGTCCGCGCAATCCGGTACTCGGACGGCTGCAGCAGGATCAGCGCCGCGAACGAACCGATGGTCGCGAGCAGCCCGACAAGAATTTTCTGCATCATTATCGTCAGCCCTTGGCCCGCTCCATATTGGCGCTGCGGAGCGGCACACCGAATTCGCGGCGGCACACCTCCGCCAGCGCCGCGACGCCCTCGCGGATTTCCTGCACCGATGAACTGGCGAAGCACAGCCGCAAGCGGCTCTTGCTGTGCCTGGCGTTCACCGACCACTCGGTGCCGGGATTGATGGCGATACCGGCCGCCTGCGCCGCCTGATACAGCTTCATGGTATCCACATTGTCCGGCAGCTTGACCCAAAGAAAGATTCCGCCCGGCGGATCGTCGAATTCGGCGGCGGTGCCGAACTGCTCGGCCAGCGCCTCCATCAGCGCTTCCAGCTTGATGCGCAGGCCGCGCGCCAGCTTCGGCACATGATCGTTGAAATGCGCTGCGCAGAACTCCGCCAGCACCATCTGTTCCAGCGCGCCGGACCCCGCATCGGTCTTGATCGCCTGAATCCGCGACAGCACATTCCATGGCGCGACGATGTAGCCGACACGCAGCGCAGGCGCGACGGACTTGGAGAACGACCCGATATGGATGACATTCGCGGTCTTGCTCATGGCGTAGAGCGCGGGCGGGCGCTGACCGTTCCAGATCAGATCGGCGTAGCAGTCGTCCTCGAAGATCGGCACGCCATAGTCATCAGCAAGCTTCAGTAGCTCGCCGCGGCGCTGTTCGCTCAGGATCGTACCGGTGGGATTCTGCACCGTCGGAATGGTGTAGATGTATTTCGGCCGGATGCCCTTCGCCTTCAGATCGGCCAGCGCCGACGCCACGGCGTCGATCCGCATGCCGTCCTTGTCGAGCGGAATGCCCACGACGTTGACGTCGCGCCGCGTCAGCCGCGTGATCGATCCCTGATAGCATTCCTGCTCGATCAGCACGGTATCGCCCGGCGACAGCAGAATGCCGTTGACGAGGTCGAGCCCCTGCAATGAGCCGGATGTGATGAGGATTTCGTCGGCGGTGCAAGTGATGCCCGCATCGCGCTTCAGCTTGCCGACCAGAAATTCGCGCAGCGGACGATATCCCAGCGGACCGCTGTTGAGGCCATAGGTCGCAAGCGTCGCGCCCTCGCGGGTCAGCACGGAGGTGGACGCCGCCAGCAGTTTCTCGACCGGCACCTGATCCGCGTCGTTGTTGCCGCCGACGAAGTTGTATTTCGGAAAGCCGTTCCATCGGGCCGCGGCGGGCGGCAGCCCTTCGGCCAGCAGCGGCGTATAATCGAACGGCGTCGGAGCGGACATCATCGCATTCTCCCGTTTATTGTTGTTCTGCATGAGGTTGCCCCTCGCTGCCTGCCTTTATAAAGAGACTGCACCTAAAACCGCAATATTTGCCATCATACCGCCGCGAGTCAGCTATTGAGGTCTCCCCTCATGCCATATCGCTTCATCACCCCGTCATGACCTTATTCACGCCCCATCAGGATCAGGCGCTCAGCGCTGTCGCCGACTGGCTCAAGGCCAAGCCGGGCCGCGGCGGCACGCCGCAGGTGTTCCGCCTGTTCGGCTATGCGGGCACCGGCAAGACCACGTTGGCAAGGCACATCGCGGACGGGGTGAACGGCAACGTGAAATTCGCCGCCTTCACCGGCAAGGCGGCGCTGGTGATGCGCAACAAGGGCTGCGACAACGCCTCCACCATTCACTCGCTCATCTATCGCACGCGGGAATCCGGCGAGGAACAGCCAAGCTTTGAACTGTGGGACGATGCGCCCGCCTCCAAGGCCAAGCTGATCGTGATCGACGAATGCTCGATGGTCGATGCTGAACTGGGCCGCGACCTGATGTCGTTCGACTGTCCGCTGCTGGTGCTCGGCGATCCGGCGCAGTTGCCACCGATCCAGGGCGGCGGCTTTTTCACCGATGCCGAGCCGGACGCGATGCTGACCGAGGTGCACCGGCAGGCGCAGGACGATCCCATCGTGCGGATGTCGATGGCGGTGCGCGAAGGCCGTGCGCTCGATCTCGGCACCTTCGGCGAAAGCGAGGTCGTGCGGCGCGACGCGCTCGATCCCGACAAGGTCATGAGCGCCGATCAGGTTCTTGTCGGCCGCAACAACACCCGCCGCGCCTACAACATGCGCGTTCGCCAGAAGAACGGGATCGAAGACCCGTTGCCTGTCGCCGGCGACAAGCTGGTGTGCCTGCGCAACAACCGAAAGAAAGCACTGTTCAACGGCGGGTTGTGGCGGGTGAAATCACGCGCGCAGTCAAAGTCGAAAATCATCACCATGCGCGTCTCGCCCGATGAAGACATCGGCAGCGCCAAGGTCACCAAGGTTTCGGTGCGCGGCGAATGTTTCGACGGCGGCATCGAGGACATTCCGTGGGAGCAGCGCCGCCCGTATGACGAGTTCGACTACGGCTACGTGCTCACCGTGCACAAGTCGCAGGGCTCGCAGTGGAACGACGTCGTGCTGTTCGACGAGAGCTTTGCCTTCCAGGACAGCCGCGCCCGCTGGCTCTACACCGGCATCACCCGCGCGGCGAAACGGTTAACGATCGTCGTCTAAGACCTTTTGCGGAGGCCAATTACTGCACCGCAAAATGCAATTTCCTTGAGCAAGTACCTTTCCAGTACTTATGGTCGGTTCCAAGCCGGCGGAGAACCGGCCTCGCCATGGGGGCATGGCGCATGCGTATGAGGATCGCCGGGGGATGACCGATACGGTTGGCGGGAGGCTGGATGTTTCCGGCCGTATTTTTGCTGGCGCCCGCATCAGCGGCTGGCTGCACCGTCGTTTCACACAATTCGCACGCTGGCTCCGCGCCCACGACATTTACGATCTGGCCGCCTGTGCGGCACTGACCGGGCTCATCGCTCTCGCACTCTGGACGTTTCAGGACTACGCGGTCTCCAACGACGAGGGCGTGCAGAGCCAATATGGCCAGCTGATCATCGACTATTACCGAAGCGGCTTCACCGATCGCTCGCTGTTCAAGCTCGACAATCTCTATCTCTACGGCGGACTGTTCGATGTCGTCGCGCTCGGGCTCGCGCATGTCCTGCCCGTCGACCTGTTCGAGTTGCGCCATCTTCTTTGCGCACTGATCGGCGTCGCCGGCGTTGCCGCCGCAGGCGCGACCGCGCGAACGATCGCTGGCCCGCGCGCCGCGTTCTTCGCCATCATGACGCTGGTGCTGTGCGGCTCATGGTACGGCGGCATGTACAACCACACCAAGGGCGTTCCGCTCGCCACCTTCATGGCGTGGGCGATCTACTTCCTGATCCGCGCTACGCGCGACCTGCCGGTGCCGCGCATGCGCGACGTGATCGGATTCGGGGTGATGACCGGCGCGGCGCTCGGCACCAAATCGCTCAGCCTGCTTCTGCTCGGCTATGCCGGTCTGGCGATCCTGATGAATGTGCCGCGCCCCGTGATGGGCCACGTGGCCGAACGGTCGCGCTTCGCGATGCGATCGGCCTTGTGGTTCATGCCCGGACTTCTGATCGCCTATGTCATCATGATCGCCGCATGGCCATGGGCCGCGCTGGCGCCGCTCAATCCGATCCGCGGCCTGTTGTCGTTCGGCGACTTCCACTACCACATCCGCACCATCCTGTTCGGCAAGGTGTACGAGATGGCGGATGTGCCGCGTTATTACATCCCGACCTATATCGCGATCCGGCTGCCCCTGCTCACACTCGCATCCACGCTTGTCGGGATCGTGCTTGTCGCCGCGCCGCGCCTCGCCGGCTGGACCGCGTTCGATGGCAATCGACGGCGCGAACTTGGCCTCATCGCCTTCACCGCGACCTTCCCGGTGATCTGTGAGGTCATAACGCAGGGACCCGCATTCGACGGTTGCCGGCATTTCCTGTTCGTTTTTCCGCCGCTCGCCGTGTTGGCGGGTGTCGGTCTCAGCGCATCGATCAGCGCGCTCGCGCGGATTCACCGCAATGCCGTCATCGTGTGGATCGCCGTGCTGACGACCTGCTACACATGGACCGCAGGCAAGCTCTACAGCCTGCATCCTTATGAATATCTCTATTACAATCAGCTTGTCGGCGGGCTTGAAGGCGCATCGCGCCATTTCGTGACCGATTACTGGGTCAACATCATGCCTGAAGCCGTGGAAGAGCTGCACGAGTTTCTCGATCGTACCGAACCGAAGGTCGGACGGACCAATCAGTACAATATCGCGGTTTGCGGCGAGCGTGTTTCGTTCGAGGAATATGCGCGTCCCAATCTGCACTGGATCAAGTCTTACGACTGGCGGATGGCGGATTTCTATATCGCGCCGACCCACATGAACTGCGACCGCATCCTCGCCGGAAAAGTCGTGGCGCGAATCGAGCGGATGGGCGTGACCATCGGTGTGGTGAAAGACCGCCGCGCCATTCGCGAATACGACAATTGATCCGTGGTATCGCGACACCTCGCCGCGTGAACGACTCAAAATTGAAACAAATCATGTTCCCGTGATGTCTCATCGCAACCTTGGCGCACGCGGAGCCATTGGTTATGATCTTGGGCCATGATCCGTCAGGCTGAATCGATCGGCCGGAAGTCAAAAGAAGGAACAGATATGCGAACAGCAAAATTTCTCGCAGTGGCGCTGGTTGCCAGCACGGCCTCGTTTTCTTTCTCCCAGTCCGCAACGTCTGCGCCGTTGATGAATAACGCCGCCCTGTCCAGCGCGGCGTCAGCATCCAGCGATATCGAGAATGTGCAGTATCGCGGCCGCTACCGTGGCGGCTATCGTCATCATCATCACGGCGGCGGCGGCGGCGCGGGTCTTGGCCTCGGCCTCGCGGCAGGCGCGATCATCGGCGGCGCCATCGCGGCGTCCGCAGCGCAGGCCAACCAGAACCATGCCTATTGCGCGCAGCGCTATCGCTCCTACGATCCCGCATCGGGCACGTATCTGAACAACGACGGCAACCGCTATCCTTGCCCGTAAATCTTCGCGTCGCTATTTGCTCGCGAGCCAGCCGCCGGACCGTGTCCGGCGGCTTTTTCTTTCATGAATGTTACGACAGGACGGCACGCCCGGATATTCCCGCTGGCCTCGTGAAAGGTGCTCGGATACGCTTCGCGCCACTTCGGCAACGAAGGCATAAAAAATTTCATCCGAGGAAACACCATGACCTTTCGCATCACGCAGCGCGTCCCCGCCCTCTGCGCCATCCTGACGAGCATCGGAATGACCCTGCCATCCACCGGACTGGACGCCCAGACGGCGCAGCCGCTTCCCACCGCCGCGCAGACCGATCCGAAGACGCTCAGCATGATGCAGGGCTTTCCTCCGCCGGCCGACAAGACCATCCGCTTTACCGACGGATCGAGCCTGAAGTTTCCCAACACGCGCTGGGCCTTCAGCCATATGCGCGAACTGGTGCCGACGGCGAATGTCTCGCGCGGCGAAGGCCCAGTCAGGGCGCTGCCGCGCGCCGAGCGCGATCTCGGAAATGTCGCGATCACGACGATGGACGGCAAGGCGATCACGTTCAACGATGCGCTGCAGCTTACCTACACCGACGGCATCCTCGTGCTGCACAAGGGCCAGGTGGTCTACGAAAAGTATTTCGGCGAAGGCAGTCCGCAGCGGCCGCATATCGCTTTCTCGGTCACCAAATCCTTCGTCGGTACACTGGCTTCGGTCCTGGTGGCGGAAGGCAAACTCGATCCGGCCGCGCCCGTGACCAAGTATGTGCCCGAACTGAAAGACTCCGCCTACGGCGACGCCAACGTCCGTCAGGTGATGGACATGACCATCGGCGTCAAATACTCGGAGAACTACTCCGATCCTAATGCCGAAATCTTCGACTATGCGCGCGCGGGCGGCATGGTGCCGATGGGCCCCAACTATCAGGGGCCGCGCACCTTCTTCGACTTCCTCGTCAAGCTGAAGAAGGAAGGCGAGCACGGCAACGGCTTCTTCTACAAGACCGCGAACGCCGAGGTGCTGGCCTGGATCGTGAAACGCGCCAGCGGCCTGTCGATGGCCGATCTGCTGTCGCAACGCATCTGGTCGAAGCTCGGCGCCGAGCACGACGCCTACTTCATGGTGGACAGCATCGGCACGGAATCCGGTGGCGGCGGCCTCAACACCACGCTGCGCGATCTGGCGCGCTTTGGCGAGATGATCCGCAACAAGGGCAAGGTCAACGGCGAACAGATCATTCCCGCCGCCGCCATCGCCGACATTGAAAAGGGCGGTAAGAAGGAAGACTTCGAGAAGGGCGGCTATCCGCTGCTCAAGGGCTGGTCCTACCGCGACATGTGGTGGATCAGCCATAACGAGCACAACGCCTTCACGGCGCGCGGCATCTATGGCCAGACCATCTACATCGATCCGAAAGCCGAGATGGTGATCGTGCGCTACGCCTCGCATCCGATGGCCGCCAACGGCGCCAACGATCCGGTCTCGCTGCCGACTTATATGGCGGTGGCGAAGACACTGATGAAATAAGACGCTCGCGCATTTCGCGCGCATGACACACGATCAGCGTCCTGGCAAAAGCCGGGATGTTTTTTATACAGATCGCTTACGCCACATTCCGGTGCGGCACTTTCACAGACACTGATCGATCCGCCAGCACCTGCCGCAATTCCTCTTCCAGAAATTCGTTGGCGATGATCAAAGCCTTGAGCGCACCGCGAATATCGCCGCCACAGGTGGCGATGGCGCTATCCACCGCGCGGTCATAGCGGTTGATGTCGTTTTGCGTGGCCGGAACGAACATGATGTCTCTCCGATGAATGGCCGTGTGATCGCAGCGCTGGTGCCGGCTCCGCGACTCGGCGAATTTATGTTCTCTATTTGTTCTTATCGCATTCATGCTGTCAAGACGCGGCGCTCACAGCATTCACAACGTCGTCCCCGCGAAAGCAGGAAGACTAGACAGCACATCACCGCTGCACGCGAATGCCGAGCATCACGATGGTCGCGTTGGTGCTGGCGCCCACCGCCGAACTGTCGACCCAGTCATGCCGGATCTGCCCCTTGAGATGGAAGGTGCGGGACAGCTTGTAGACAAGATCGCCTTCAACGAAATAGCGCCGGTCAGAGCGCGAACCGTCATATTGCGTCGTGCCGGTGCCAACTATCGCGCTGCCGATCAGCCAGCGGCGGAAGGCGTGATCGACCCGCAGCGAATAATCCTGCGACTTCGCACCCGAAACGCCCGGCACCGTGGTTTCGTCAATCGACGACATCGCATTGAAGCGCACGGTTGTCAGGCCGGTCGCGGTCCAGATCAGCGACGCGCTGGTCAGCAATCCCTGAAGATCCTTCAGGCGCGGGTCCTGATAAGTTCGCATCGAATAGCCGATCGCCGCCTCGCCGGTCAGCAGACGCGAAAACTCGAAAGTCGAGCCGCCCTTCAGGTAGCCGCCGTTGGAATCGCGAAAGTAGCCATACCGATCGGCCTTTTGGTCATGCACGCGTGTATCTGCCTCGACCTCCACGAATGGCTTGAGGCCGGGCATCAGGTCGTAGCTCACGCGGCTGAGCGCGCCGAACTGGTTGAAGTTGCGGTCGTAGTTATCGGTGGCCGATCCATCCGCGAGATGCGACCACTGATAGGTGGTGCGATCCGCAAGCCCCGCGACCGACACCTGCAGGCGGTTAAAATCATGCTCGACGCCGATGGTGCCGCCGACATTGGTCGCAAGCGGATATCTTGACAGGCCGGCCTGAATGTTCGGCGAACCGGGGTTGTCGGTGAACACACGCAGACGCAGCTCGGTATTGATCCGGGTGTCGCGCTGCGCATCGATGCGTCCCTTAATCTTGCCGTCGAAGCTCGGCATGTCGATGTTGGTCGGCACCGGCGAGGCGACGGGTACCGGCGGATTGCAGTTGCAATCCATCGTCGGCGGAAATTTCGCATTGTAGCCGGAGAACGATCCACGCAGATCGACGATCAGCGAATGACGCTTCCAGTCGGACGTCATCAGCAGCTCGGGCGACACGGTATAGAACACCGAGCCTTTCGGCGGGTCGACACGGGCCGGATTGGAATTGTATCCGCCCCAGACTTCCACCGCCGCCTTGGTGAGAAACGTGCCGGTGTAAAAGCCTGTCGCCGCGAACGGATCGGGGTCGGATCTGAGCAGGCGGCGCGTCGGCTGGCCGGGTACGGTGCCGGCAACCGCTGGCGCAACGGGAGCAGTGGCTCTGGTTCTGGCCGGTGTGGGCGGCGGCGTGCCGGGGCCGCGCGCCTTCGGCTTCGGCGCGCCGGGATAGGATTTCTGCTTCCTGCGGTTGCGGTTGAGCGAGTCGAACCCGCTGTCCGATGCGCCAGACGCGGCAGGCACGCCATAGGTGGGCGTCGCACCGAGTTGCGCGGTCCGGCGCAGCGCCGACTGGTCGCGCGGCGCGAAGCCATCCTGCGACGGACTGAGCATATCGGGGGTCAGCGATTGCGCGGAGACGGCCGCCGGGTGCCAGAGCGCCAGCAGGGCGCACACCGGCAGCGCGCGCCATTGCAGCGCACGCCAGCGATGATCCCACAACCCGGCAGGCTGCCGCCGATATGGCACTGTCCACTCACCTTCCGGCCCCGAACCCGATCGAGGCCGCGCCGGAAAAAACAAAACGAATTCAGCTTGTTGCCGGCGGATCGCCGCCGGGCGGCGCCTTGCGGCACCGTTAATGGAGTTAAAACAATTATGGTTAACGGGGGGTTAGGCGGCCCATGCGCGTCGCGCCGGAGGCTCCGATGTGGTAGGAAAAATCCTAGATCAGGGCGCTGAACGCGCGACCGTCCGAACCAACTGGAACAACGCATGGCCATCTCAAAATCGCGGACAGCGATCCCTTCCGCGACCCACGCAGCATCGCCTGCCGTCGACTCCGCGCTGCGTACCCTCGAGGCCGAGGCCAGCGGCATCACTGCGCTGGCCAACGCGCTGCAGTCCGATCTCGGCCCCGCATTTGAAGCCGCGGTGAAACTGATCCGCGATGCCAAGGGTCGCTTGATCGTGACCGGCCTCGGCAAGTCCGGCCATATCGGCAAGAAGATCGCGGCCTCCTGCGCCTCCACCGGCACGCCTGCCTTCTTTGTCCATGCGGCGGAAGCCAGCCATGGCGATCTCGGCATGATCACCGCCGATGACGTCATCATGGCGCTGTCGTGGTCCGGCGAGACCGCCGAACTGAAGAACCTGATCAACTACTCGCGTCGCTTTCGCATCGGGCTGATCGCCGTGACTTCCGAGGCAAGTTCGACGCTCGGCGAAGCCGCCGACATCGTGCTGACCCTGCCGAAGGCCCGCGAGGCCTGTCCGCACAACCTCGCGCCGACCACATCGTCGCTGATGCAGCTTGCGCTCGGCGATGCGCTGATGGTGGCGCTGCTGGAAAGCCGCGGCTTCACCGCGCTGGATTTCTCCACGCTGCATCCGTCCGGCAAGCTCGGAGCGATGCTAAAGTTCGTGCGCGACCTGATGCACAAGGACGACACGGTGCCGGTGAAACCGCTCGGCACCAAGATGTCCGACGCACTGGTGGAAATGACATCGAAGGGTTTCGGCTGCGTCGGCATCGTCGATTCACGCGGCGATATTGTCGGCATCGTCACTGACGGCGACCTGCGCCGTCACATGCGGCCAGACCTAATGGCCGCCACGGTCGATGACGTCATGACGAAAAATCCCAAGACCATCGGCCCGGACCTGCTCGCCAGCGAGGCGCTGGAAATTCTCAACGCCTCGAAGATCACCGCGCTGATCGTCACCGATGGCAAAAAGCCGGTCGGCATCGTGCATCTGCACGACATCCTGCGCGCGGGCGTGGCTTAACGCCGCGAACTATTTTTGCGGGAAACGCGCCGCGTTAAGCTCAAGCGGCAAATCCAGCGCGTTCGCGAAATATGAAACCGTCCGATAGAAGCCGCAGAGCTGAATGATTTCCAGAACCTTGTCGTCGCTGTAGTGGGCCCTGAGCGCATCGAATTCGCTGCCGTTCCACGTGGCGGTGTGATGCAGTGCATCGACCGCTGCGATCAACGCCTGTTCCGCTTCCGTCCAGCACACCGCATTCGCCGGCTCACGCACCGTTGCGCGCACCTGCTCTTCGGTCAGATGTGCCGCTGCGGCAAAGATCGTAACATGGACACCCCATTCGTATTCGCAGCCAGTCAACGCGCAAGTGCGATCGATCACGATCTCCCGCTCCCGCAGCGTCAGCGGCCCCCGATCCAGCAGGCTGGCGTTGCGAAACTTCTTGTAGGCCCGCTCGCTGGTGGCGACGGTGCGAAACAGGACCAGAGGGGGCACCCCCGGCGGCATGATCGCATCGAACTGGCTCTGAATCTCCGGCGCGTAAGGCGGCTCCAGCGGCGCGATCCGTGACATCTCGGGCTTCCTCGTGCTACAATATCAATAGCAGTATGCTACATTTTTAATAGCGAAAGACAAGAGGCCATTCGTGACCCGAAAATCGCCGGAGAACCGACCCAAGCAAGTCCGCGGCTCGAAATCCAGCCGCCCGATCATGGCATTGCTCGATCTGCTGGGCCGGCGATGGACGCTGAGAATTGTCTGGGAGATGCGCGAACAGGCGCTGACCTCGCGCGAGTTGCGCGCGGCGTGTGATGATGCTTCACCCACGGTGATTCAGGCGCGGCTGGCTGAACTTCGCGCGGCCGGCTTCGTCGAGAAGCTCGATGCCGGCGGTTCGCGCCGCATAGCTCTGGCGAAAGAACTGCGCGGACCCTTCATGCCGCTGCGCCGCTTTGGTGAGAAATGGAGCAATACTTGAGCCCGCTCGCCCCGTAGGCTCGCTCCGTCCGCGCCGACGACCCTCGCCGGGCGTCCGGCCGGCGCATCCGGCCCCGCCACGCGCCATACCGTATCGCCGATCTTCGCGGTGCCGACGCCGTCAACAATCGGCTTGTCCAGCGTGAACACGCGGCCCACGAACCCTTCCGCGCGCTTGTTGAGAAACGGCTTGTCGGTCGGTTTCGCATTGTGTCCCGAGTAATAGCGCCACAGCGGCACCATCGCGATCGCCAGCGCCGCGAAGGCAATCACCTGCGCCTGCCACGACCACACAATGCCGAACGACAGAACGCCGACGATCAGCGCGGCAAGTCCCAGCCACAGCATGAAAACGCCGGGCGCAAAGGTCTCGATAGCCATCAGCACCACGCCGAGGATCAGCCAGTTCCAGGTGCCGAGTTGCGACAGAAGGGCGTTCATCGCGTCATGCCTTCGGCGGATTGGTGTTCGGTACGCTCGGCGGACGGCGCGGCGAGGAAGCCGTCGCGACATTCTCGGTGAATGTCGCCTTGGCGATCTCCGCGATGCCGCCGAGCGACGACAGAATGCCGGTGGCTTCGATCGGCAGCATGATGATCTTCTGGTTCGGCGATTCCGCGATCTGGCCGAACGCCTTGATGTACTTGTCGGCGATGAAGTAGTTCAGCGACGCCACGTCGCCGCTGGCGATCGCGTTACTGACCATCTGCGTCGCCTTGGCCTCGGCTTCCGCCGCGCGCTCGCGCGCCTCCGCGTCACGGAACGCGGCTTCGCGGCGACCTTCGGCCTGAAGAATCTGCGCCTGCTTGGCGCCTTCCGCACGCAGAATCTCGGATTGTCGCTGGCCTTCCGCCTGCAGGATGTCCGCGCGCTTGACGCGCTCGGCCTTCATCTGCCGGCCCATGGCCTCGACCAGATCGTGCGGCGGCACGATATCCTTGATCTCGATGCGGTTGACCTTGACGCCCCATGGCGAGACCGCGGCATCGACCACGCGCAGCAGCCGCTCGTTGATCTCGTCACGATGCGACAGCACCTGATCAAGGTCCATCGAACCCATCACCGAGCGGATGTTGGTCATGGTCAGCGTGACAATGGCCTGGTTGAGGTTTGCCACCTCATAGCTCGCCTTCGCAGCGTCGAACACCTGATAGAAAGTGACGCCGTCCACCGTCACGGTGGCGTTGTCGCGGGTGATGACCTCCTGCTCGGGAATGTCGATCACCTGCTCCATCATGTTCACCTTGCGGCCGACACGATCAAAATACGGAATGATGAGATTGAGGCCCGGCCCCAGTGTGCGGGTGTATTTTCCGAAACGCTCGATGGTCCAGTCGTAGCCCTGCGACACCGTTTTCACGCCGGCGAACAAAGTGAGAATGACGAGTAGAACAACCGCGATCGCAAAAATATCGAAACCGGACATTGAGAACTCCCTGTCGAGGAAACTGATCGCCTTTATAGACGCAGCCTAGTGTCCTGAATCCGAAGTTCGCTTCATTTCGCAGCACGCTCCGCAGCGAACTTCGGATTCAAAAGGACACTAGAAGTTATGATTCTAGTGTGGCTTTGGTTCGCAAGCCCGCAAAAGAATGAGCCGCGGAAATGATGCGGGCTTGCGAACCACCACACTAGCACGGACATGTGTCCGCTGCTCTGTCTTGGTCTGTTCATTTAAGGATATGGTTCGACGGACGCCAAAACAACGCCCCGAAACAGGGGCTGGCACGAACATGCGTCCAACTTCAGTGCGTCAGATCCAACCCTGAAGCTCACGCAGCACGAGCTGCCGGATCATGTCCATGCCCTCGTCGCTGTCGTTTAGGCATGGAATGGCCGAGAATTCCTCGCCGCCGGCATGACGGAAGATTTCGCCATTCTCCATGACGATTTCCTCAAGCGTTTCGATGCAGTCTGCTGAAAAGCCCGGGGTGACGACGGCAATTCGCCGCACCCCGTCCTTGGCAAGCTGTTCGACCGTCGCGGCGGTATAGGGCTTGAGCCATTCCTGATAGCCGAAGCGGGACTGGAAGGTGAGGATCAGGCCCTTCTCGTCGAGGCCCATGCGTGCGCGCAAGGCATTCACTGTCGCAACGCACTGCACCTGATAGGGGTCGCCCTTGTCGATATAGGACTGCGGCATGCCGTGAAACGAGGCCACGATGGTTTCAGGCTTGAAGGACAACGTCGCCAGATGACGCTCGATCGAAACCGCCAGCGCATCGATGTAGCCCGGATCGTCATAATATGGCGGCACGAAACGGACCGTCGGCTGCGCGCGCATGTCCTTCAGCGCGCTCGCGACCTTGTCCACCACCGTCGCCGTCGTCGATGCGGAATATTGCGGATAGAGCGGCATCACCAGAATGCGCTCGCAGCCCTGCGCGGTCAGCGCGTCGATCCGCGACTTGATCGACGGATTGCCGTAGCGCATGCCCCAGTCCACGATCACATGGGTGTGGTCGCCGATCGACGCCGCGAGCTTTTCGGCCTGCGCACGCGTGATCGTTTTCAGCGGCGATTCATTCCGGTCGGTATTCCAGATTTTCAGATAATCCTTCGCCTTCTTGGCGGGACGGATCTGCAGCACGATGCCGTTGAGGATGATCTGCCAGATCAATCCGTTGTTCTCGATCACGCGCGGATCGGACAGGAACTCTCGCAGATAGACGCGCACGCCCTTTGCGTCGGCGGTGTCCGGCGTGCCGAGATTGACCAGCAGAACGCCGACGCGTGAAGGACCGGCCTGCTGTGGATCGAGGGGAACGGCAGTTGTCATGGTGCAGTTGGCATCGCGCGGCAGGCTGATGTTGTCAAGGCAAGCGGGTCAGAAGCAGGTGACGCGCTCCGCGGCAATATAGCCCAACAAGAGGCCGACGCCGAACAGCAGCACCAGGCACGCCGCACCGAACTCAATCCCGCGCAACAGGATCGCGCCGCCGCCATCGCGGCCCGCGGCGATCCGCCCGGCAATGCCTTTCGCGGAGACTGCAATAAGCGCGATGGAGGACACGGTGATCGCAGTTCCGAGACCCATCAGCAGGGTGGCCGCGACGCCGGCCCAGAACAGACCCTGCGCCAGCGCGAACACCAGAACGAGAATCGCGCCGGAACACGGCCGGATGCCGACAGTCAGGACAGCGCTGAGGCCGCGCTTCCAGCCGCCGGGACCGGCCAGTTCGCTCGGCTCCGGACCGTGGGAATGGCCGCAATGTTCGTCATGGACGTGGCCCGCATGGTCGTGATCATGGCCGTGGTGATGATGCCCATGATCATGGTGCGCATGATCGTGATGCGCCGCGCGGGCATGGGCCAAACCATGCGAATGGCCGTGGTCGTGATCATGGGCATGATCGTGATGGTGGCCGTGATCGTGCGCATGAGCATGCGCCATCGCCGGAACGAGTTGCGGAGACGCGCCCCCGCGCCATGATCGCAATGCCCGGACAAATCCACCGCCCTTGCCCCAGACCAGACGCGCGCCAAAAGCCGCGATCAGGCCATAGCTCGCGATCTCGATCACACGCTCGGCGCCGCACATCTGACCGGCGGTCACGTTGAGAAGAACCGCGCCGACACCGACGATCGCGATCGCCACCAGCGCCTGCATCAGCGCGGAGACAAAGGAGAGCGCAATGCCGCGCTTCGCGGTTTCCTCATTCGCGATCAGATAGGACGAGATCACCGCCTTGCCGTGGCCGGGACCCGCGGCGTGGAAGATGCCGTAAGCAAAGGAAATACCGAGCAGCGCCCACACGGCGCTGCCATCGGTCTTGGCGGCGCGGATTGTCGCCGACATCTGGCGATAGAATTCGGACTGTTTGGCGAGCAGCCAGCCGACGATGCCGCCGATCTGCGAATCCGGTACTGCGCCCTTCGGCGCACCGAACGGATTTTGCGCCAGCGCCACATGGACCGCGACATCCAGCACCAACACGGCAGCCACCACCGCGAGACCGATCGGGACGGCACGACGCAACATACGGACGATTGTCATGGCGCACAGCTCACATTGATCTTGTTGGCGAACATCGCGCCATAGTTAGAATTATCGCCGCTCAAGAACGATTGCTCGTTCATGGTCTGCGCCTGCGCGCTGCCATCGGTCGGGCGCTCGACGGCCAGCTTGCAGTTCGCCGGCGCGCCGACCAGTTTCACCGGGTCCTTTTCGCTCAACTGGAAGTCAATGAAATAGGACGGGTCGAACACTTCGACCGCCAGGGTGTCGGCCTTGAACGGCGTCTTGAACGGCAGCGTGAAGTGCAGCGTCAGCGTGGAGTCCTTGTAGTCGAGATAGTAATCGACCGGCTCGTTGAACTTTTCTTTCTTCTGGCTGCCCTTGGGTCCGACCTTGGCGAACGTGAAGAAGGCATATTCCTTCAGCGATTCCACATTGGTCTGCGCCAGCGGTTTCAACTCCTCACGGGTGTAGACACCCTTGGTCTTGGTCTCGATGCCCTGCAAAGCGTAGGTCGAGAACATGTCGTCGAAGGTCCAGGCATGACGCACGCCGGTGATGGTGCCGTCCGGCGCGTAGATCAGTTCGCTCTTGGCGGTGATCCAAACATGCGGATGCGCTTGTGCCGCTGTTCCGGCAAGCATGAATGCAGCGATAAAACTCAGAGCCCGAAGAAGGCGCGCCATTGTCATGCCGCTTCAGGCTCATTGAGCAATCCGCGCCTGCGAAGCAGCGCGTCAGGCTCGGGCTTGCGGCCGCGGAAGGCAATATAGGCCTCTTCAGGATCGCGTGATCCGCCGGACGAATAGATGTCCTCGAGCAGCCGCTTGGCCACTGCCGGATCGAAGATATTGTGTGCTTCCTCGAATGCGCCGAACGCGTCGGCGTCCATCACCTCGGACCACATGTAGCTGTAATAGCCAGCGGCATAGTGATCGCCGGAGAAGATGTGGCCGAACTGGGTCGGACGGTGACGCAGCGCGATTTCCGCGGGCATGCCGATCTTGTCGAGCTCCTTCTTCTCGAACTCGCGCACGTCCGTGATCGAGGCCGCCGGCTGGGTGTGAAATTCCAGGTCCATCAGCGCGGAGGAAACGAACTCGACCGTGGCGAAGCCCTGGTTGAACTTGCGCGCGGCAAGGAACCGCTTGAGCAGGTCTTCCGGCAAAGGCTCGCCGGTCTGGTAATGCCGTGCGAACTTCTGCAACACCTGCGGCTGCTCCTGCCAGTGCTCGTAAAGCTGCGATGGCAGTTCGACGAAATCGGTGAACACGCTGGTGCCCGACAATGACGGGTACATGACGTTCGACATCATGCCGTGCAGGCCGTGGCCGAATTCGTGGAACAGCGTGCGCGCATCGTCCGGCGAAAGCAGCGACGGCTGACCGTCGGTGCCCTTGGAGAAATTGCAGACGTTGATGATCAGCGGCGCGACATTGCCGTCGAGCTTCTGCTGGTCGCGCAGCGAGGTCATCCACGCGCCGGAGCGCTTGGACGGACGGGCGAAGTAATCGCCGTAGAACAGCGCCTTGTGGTTTCCGCTCGCGTCCTTCACGTCCCACACCCGCACGTCGGGATGCCAGACCGGAACGTCTTTGCGTTCGCTGAAGGTGACGCCGAACAGGCGGGTGGCGCAGTCGAACGCCGCCTCGATCATGTGATCGAGCGCGAGATAAGGCTTGATCGCGGCGTCGTCGAAATTGGCGCGGCGCTGACGCAGCTTCTCGGCGTAGTAGCGCCAGTCCCATGCGGCGAGCTTGAAGTTGCCGCCCTCTTCCGCGATCAGCGCCTGCAGGGCATCGCGGTCGGCCATGGCGCGGGCGCGCGCCGGTTTCCAGACCCGCTCAAGCAGGCCGCGCACCGCCTCCGGTGTCTTGGCCATGGAATCTTCCAGGCGGTAGGCGGCGAAACTCGGATAGCCGAGAATCTTCGCCCGCTCCTCGCGCAGTTTCAGGATTTCGAGAATGGCCGCGTTGTTGTCGTTGGCATTGCCGTTGTCGCCGCGGGCGATGAAGGCCTTGTAGACTTTCTCGCGCAGGTCGCGGCGGGCGGAATCCTTCAGGAACGGCTCAACGTAGGACCGCGACAGCGTCACCACCATCTTGCCCGGCATCCCACGCTCCTCGGCTGCCGCCTTGGCGGCAGCGACAAAGCTGTCCGGCAGGCCCGCCAGATCGCCCGCACCAAGCTCCAGCGTCCACTCCTGCTCGTCGCCCAGCAGATGATGGCTGAAATCGGTCGACAGATGCGCCAGCCGCTCGTTGATCTCGGCCGTCCGCGCCTTCTGCGCCTCGGACAACCCCGCGCCGGCGCGGTGGAAGCCGGTCCAGCAGCGATCGAGCAGCCGGGCCTGCTCGCCGGTCAGCTTGAGCGAGGACGCCTGATCGCGCAGCTTCGAGACTCGGGCGAACAGCGTGGCGTCCATGCTGATCGGATTCCAGTGCCGCGCCTGTTTCAGCGCCACCTCGGATTCGATCTTGAGAAGCTCGGGATTGGAGTGTGCGCCGACGAGGTCATAAAACACCGCCGAGACCTTGGAGAGCAGCTTGCCCGCCCGCTCCAGCGCCGTGACGGTGTTCTCGAACGTCGGCTCCTCGGGATTGGCCTTGATCGCCTCGATTTCCGCCGTGTGGTCGGTGAAGGCCTTCTCGAAGGCCGGGAGGAAGTGCTCGGGGCGGATTTCGGCAAAAGGCGGCGTCTCGAACGGGGTCTGCCAGGCGGCCAGAAGCGGGTTGGTCCGGGAGGCGGCAGTCGATTGAGGCGCGTCTGACATGGGAATCCTTTGCGGAGCCTTATTTGCAGCGATTTTCTGGTGCTTCTCTATACCATCGGGTGGGGCTTTTTTGCGCCCTTGACCCTTGATCGGGACCACGATTTCGCAGAGATTGCGGCCCGAAACGGGATCACAAAGTCATGAATGCCAAGAAGCTCGAAGCCAACGCCCGCGGAATCGCGTGGCCCAGCGTCGTCACCGTCATCAGCGCGGCCATCCTGATCGGCGCAGAGGTGTTCGGCGCGGCTTTCGCCGGCGGCTGGGCGCTGGCGATCCTGTTCGGCCTCAGCGACACCGCCGCGCACATCGTGCAGGTCGTGCTCTTCCTGATCGGCGTCGTGATCATGATCGCCTTCGTGCGCGGCGCGCAGCGCGTCGAGCCGTTCATCCGCAAGATCTGAAGATACGCCTGCGCCGCAGGTGTTTCTCGCGCCCGAAAGCTTAACACGCGTTCATGTTTTGCCCGGTTCGTTAACGCAGGCGCGACATTTCGATCACGTCATGGGGAAAGTTGCTCCATGAACGAAAAAATACTTGCGCCACCGAGTCAAAGCTCATATTTCCACGCTTGCCCAATTTCGCACGTGCCTGTGGTCGTGTGTCAGTCGGTGGGTATCCGGACAAGAGGCCGGACAGCCGCCAAGGGATGAAGAAGCCGAGGGTCGCTTAGGACCTGACCGACGAGGTCAAGCTTAAGAGGCCAGCATCTCTCTCCAGGGATGCCGTTGAAGGTGACTTCGCTCCTTGCAACCGTGACTGGCAGCCGGAGGCGAACCGGCGCACCCCGCTCTCAACGGGGGACGCGACTTAAAGCAACGACGGATCGGGCTTTTTTGGTCTCTACCGGCAGTCCAACGCCGGCGCGGGCTACTGAAAAGGCTTGTCCTTCATTGCCAGGTGTGCGGGCGGGAAAATCCCAACCAATCCACGGCAGCACAGTTTGGTTTGAGTTTTAGGCTCTGTCGCGTCTCCACAGTGCGGCAAAGGCTTATCGCTCATACCGACATCATTTTTGGACGTGTCCCGTCGCAGGGCCGTTTGGGAGGGTGCTATGACCGATCGTATCCAGGAATTCCTGCGCAACCGCCGCAGCAATGGCCTCGACACCGAGCCGTGCCTCGTCGTCGACCTCGAAGTCGTGCGCGACAACTATCAGACCTTCGCGAAGGCGCTGCCGGACTCCCGCGTGTTCTACGCGGTGAAGGCCAACCCGGCGCCCGAAGTGCTGTCGCTGCTGGCTTCGCTCGGCTCGTGCTTCGATACCGCGACCGTCGCGGAAATCGAAATGGCGCTTGCCGCCGGCGCAACGCCCGACCGCATCTCCTTCGGCAACACCATCAAGAAGGAGCGTGATATCGCGCGCGCCTACGCGCTCGGCATCCGCCTGTTCGCGGTGGACTGCGCCGCCGAAGTCGAGAAGATCTCCCGTGCCGCTCCCGGCGCGAAGGTCTTCTGCCGCATCCTGTACGACTGCGCTGGCGCCGAGTGGCCGCTGTCGCGGAAGTTCGGTTGCGACCCGGAGATGGCTGTCGATGTCCTCGACCTCGCCAAGCGGCTGGGCCTCGAGCCCGTGGGCATTTCATTCCACGTTGGTTCGCAGCAGCGCAAGGTGAAGGCGTGGGATCGTGCGCTGGCGATGGCTTCGCAGGTCTTCCGTGACTGTGCCGAGCGCGGGATCAACCTCACCCTGGTCAACATGGGTGGCGGCTTCCCGACGAAGTACCTCAAGGACGTTCCTCCGGTCGTGCAGTACGGCCGGTCGATCTTCCGTGCGCTTCGCAAGCACTTCGGCAACCAGATCCCGGAAACCATCATCGAGCCGGGCCGCGGCATGGTCGGCAATGCGGGCATCATCGAGACCGAAGTCGTTCTGATCTCGAAGAAGAGCGACGACGATGAGAACCGCTGGGTCTATCTCGACATCGGCAAGTTCGGCGGTCTCGCCGAGACGATGGACGAGTCGATCCGCTACCAGATCCGCACGCCGCACGACGGCGCGGACATGGCTCCGTGCATTCTCGCCGGCCCGACCTGCGATTCCGCAGACGTGCTGTACGAGAAGGCGCCGTACCCGCTGCCCGTCACGCTCGAGATCGGCGACAAGCTGCTGATCGAAGGCACCGGTGCGTATACGTCGACCTACTCGGCGGTGGCCTTCAACGGCATTCCGCCGCTGAAGACGTATCACATCTGAACAGCCTCCTCTGAGGCTTGAACAACCGGACGCCGGCTCGCCGGCGTCCATCCCGTCAAATTGCGATTTGCTGACAACACTCCGCGGCGCGTTCGCCGTCCGGAGTGGGGACTGACGTGCCATGACCGCTGTTTGGAAAAAGACCGCCGCCCTCACCCTTGAGACCGCTCCGTTCGCGATCCGTGCGGAGCGTGCCTCGGACGTCGTTGCGCGTGAAGCGCTGCTGGATGCGAGCTTCGGCGAAGGCCGCTTTGCCCGCACCTGTCAGCGCCTGCGCGACGGACGCCTGCCCGCCGAAGGTCTCGCCTTCTCCGCGGTGCATGAGGGCCGCCTGGTCGGCACCGTGCGGTTGTGGCACGTCAGCGCGGGCGGCGTTCCCGCGCTGGTGCTCGGCCCGCTGGCCGTCGACGCATCATGCCGTTCGCTCGGGATCGGCGCGGCGCTGATGGAGCATGCGCTGGCGGCCGCGAAAGCACGCGGCCACGGCGCGGTGATCCTGCGCGGCGACCCGGTTTATTACGCCCGCTTCGGCTTTGCGGCGGACAAGACCGGCGCACTGGCCCTGCCCGGCCCGTTTGAGCGCGAGCGGTTGCTGGCTGTTGAGTTGCGCGACGGCGCGCTGGACGAAGCTTTCGGCATGATTGCCGCCACCGGCATGAAGGCCCGCCGTCCGCGCACCCGCGCCGCCGAAAAAGCTCGAAAGCTTCTCATCCGGGCCGCTTGATTTGACGGCAAAGACCCGGCATTGCGGGGCCTGAAATAAGCCCCGCAATTCTATTGTCACAAGGAAAAGACCGATGTCCCGCCGCCTGATTTCATCCGGATCGCCGTTCGAGAAGGTCGCCGGCTACAGCCGCGCCGTTGTCGATGGCGATATGTGCTTTGTCGCCGGTACCACCGGCTACGATCCGGTGACGAAGGTCCTGCCCGAAGACGTCGCCGAACAGACCCGCAACTGCTTCAAGGTGATCGCGACCGCATTGAAGGATGGCGGCTTCGAGATGGCCGACCTCGTGCGTGCGACCTACTACGTCACCGACGCCAAGGACTTCGATGCCGTGTTCGCCGTATGCGGCGAAACGCTCGGCGAGATCCGGCCCGCCGCCACGATCGTCGCGGTTTCGGCGCTCTACAAGCCGGAGATGAAGGTCGAGATCGAAGTCACCGCCAAGCGCCGCACGGCCTGACATATTCAACGCGCCAAGATGCCGCAGTCCGCGCGTTGACTTTCGCGCGGACCACCCTAGCTTAAAAAGATCATGTCGAACGTCTGCAACAACCGTCTGCTGCTTCACGCAGGTCGCCTTCAAACCCGAAGGTGACCCGGGCGGACGCGCGTCCGCGCCGTCCCGGGTCTTTTGCAGTCTTTTTCTCACAACTGAACCGTGAAGCCGTTCGGCGCAGCAGCGTCGCGCGGCGTGAGATACGTCATGATGAACGAACAGCTTCCGCCGATCCGCATTGCGGCACATGATTTCCATCTGCTCAAACTCGCCGCCCTGCGTGCGATGGAGCACCGCGATCCCATCGGCGGCTTCCTGGCGTCCGAACTCGCGCGCGCAGATGTCGTCGAAGCCGCGGACCCGTTGCGCTGCGTGCGTCTCGACAACTGGGTGACGTTCCGGGCCGACGACGGGCTTCTGCTGGACAGCCGCATTCCCGTGCTGCCCGAGAATTTCCGCAGCAGCCATCTGCATGTGTCGATCCTGTCGCCGCTTGGCGCCGCACTGATCGGCCTGCCTGTGGGATCGCGCATGCCCTATCTCGGCGCCGATGGCGTCAGTCACGTGCTCACGGTCGAAAGTCTCGATCCGCCTGCCGGCGTGATCTCGCTGCAGCGGCACCGCATCATGAGGTCCGTGCCACATACCGACGACAACGAGCCCGGCCCGCGCGGGCCCACCGCTGCATAAAGAAGGAACAGAGAATCATGAGCCATTTGATTACACAATTGCCTCCGATTGCCCTGCGCATGTGCGACGCGGATCGCCTGCGCAACATCGCTGAAGCCGCGTCCGACAAATATCCGCAGACCACCGATTTCCTCGCCCGCGAGATCGAGCGCGCCGAGATCGTGCCGGACGTGCGGGCGCGGCCGGGCCTTGTCACGATGGATTCCGAGGTGACGTTCCGCGACGACATCAGCCTGCAGGAACGATCGGTCATGCTGGTCTATCCGGAGGCTGCCGACGTCGACGCCGGGAGAATCTCGATCCTGACGCCGATCGGCGCAGCTCTGATCGGTCTGTCCGCCGGACAGACCATCGAATTCCAGACGCCCGGCGGGCGCTGGCGCTCGCTCACCGTACTCAAGGTGAATCAGCCGCGATAACAACACCTTATACGACAGGTTTATGAAGGCAGCGGTGGCAAACCACCGTTGCCGTCCCCTTCGAGTTGCCGTAAGTCCTTCGGCGGCCACCCTTCCCTGCTATCCGGAGTTTCAGTGATGACATCACCCGTTTACGCGCGCATCAGCGGCCCCATTGTCATGATCGGCTTCGGCTCGATCGGCAAAGGCACGCTGCCGATGATCGAGCGGCATCTCGATTACGACAAGTCGCGCGTGACGGTGATCGATCCCAAGGACGAAGGCCGCAAGGCCCATTGCGAGAAGCAGAATGTGCGCTTCATCCAGCAAGCCGTGACTAAGGACAATTATCGCGAACTGCTGACGCCGCTGCTCACCGAAGGCGGCGGCCAGGGCTTCTGCGTCAATCTTTCGGTCGACACCGGCTCCACCGACATCATGGAACTCTGCAACGAAGTCGGCGCACTTTACATCGACACGGTGAACGAGCCGTGGCTCGGCTTCTATTTCGATGCGTCGAAAGGGCCTGAAGCACGCTCCAACTACGCATTGCGCGAGAACACGCTCGCCGCCAAGAGGGCCCGTCCGCCGGGCTCAACCACGGCCGTCTCCTGCTGCGGCGCCAATCCCGGCATGGTCTCGTTCTTCGTCAAGCAGGCGCTGCTGAATGTCGCCAACGGCCTCAAGCTCAACGCACCGAAGCCGAAGACCAAGGCCGAATGGGCGGACCTGATGCGCCAGGCAGGCGTCAAGGGCATCCACATTGCGGAGCGCGACACCCAGCGTTCGAAGAAGCCAAAAGAACCGGACGTGTTCGTCAACACCTGGTCTGTGGAAGGCTTCATCTCCGAAGGCGTGCAGCCATCCGAACTCGGCTGGGGCACGCACGAAAAGTGGATGCCCGAAAACGCGCACACCCACGAAGCCGGATGCGGCGCGGCAATCTATCTGATGCAGCCGGGCGCCGATACGCGCGTGCGCACCTGGTGCCCGACCCGCGGCGCGCAATACGGCTTCCTGGTCACGCACAACGAGTCGATCTCGATCTCCGACTATTTCACGGTGCGTGACGCGTCGGGCAAGGTGCTCTACCGGCCGACCTGCCACTACGCCTATCATCCGGCGGATGACGCGGTGCTTTCGCTGCACGAGATGTTCGGCCGCGCCGCCAAGGCGCAGGAGAAACATCACATCCTTGATGAAAACGAGATCGTCGACGGCATCGACGAACTCGGCGTGCTGCTGTTCGGCCACGACAACAATGCTTACTGGTTCGGCTCGCAGCTCTCCATCGAGGAGACGCGGAAACTCGCGCCATACCAGAACGCCACCGGCCTGCAGGTGACCTCTGCCGTGCTCGGCGGCATGGTGTGGGCACTGGAAAATCCGAACGAAGGCATCGTCGAAGCCGACGAGATGGACTTCGATCGCCTGCTGGAAATCCAGAAGCCCTATCTCGGGCCGGTGAAAGGCTACTACACCGACTGGACGCCGCTGACGGATCGTCCGGGTCTCTTCCCGGAAGACATCGACACCAGCGACCCCTGGCAGTTCAAGAACGTTCTGGTGCGGTGATCGCGCAGTCAAAAGAAAGCCGGGCCACGTGCCCGGCTTTTTCATGTCTGCTCGCAGTTACTTCCTGATCGGATCGCCCATCTTCTCGGCCGGTGCGGGCGGCAGAGCAGGCTTCGCGCCGGCCTTTTGCGCGTCGGCATCGGGGCGCGCGGGTTCAGGCGCGGGCGTCGTCGGCCGCGTGCCGCCCGGTTTGGATTCGGCGGGTCCGTCGCTCTTGCCTGCGGGAACAGAAGGCTGTGTTTCGGTCGGCTGTGTGGCCTGCGCGAAATGAATTTTACCGCGCTCGGAAAGCTGCATCAGCGAAACCCCGGTGATGGCCAGACCGCCCGCGAGCAGAACTGCGGACAGAAAGAGGTCGGCGCGACTGGCTTCCTTGTCATTTCGCATCATGAGGCACCCTCGATCGCTTCGTCGGGATGCAACGGATGACAGGCGCGACGGTTCCGGATGTGTCTGCCGGGCGTGATGCCGCACTCAATCAAACGTGAAGAAAAATGCGGAACCCGTTGTGACGGTGATCAGTCCTTGGTGCTGACATCCCATGTGGCGTGGCGCACGCCGGAATGCCGCGCCAGTTCGGCGGCGACCGCATCCAGCTCCTTGGCCTCGACAGCCGTGCTGACAAGCGTGGCCACGATCTCGGCGACACCTTCGGCGCGATCGATCACGTTCACATCGCCGACCGGATAGCTCGCGGCCTCCAGCTTCTCGACCAGCAGCTCACGCATGGGATCGAGAGAGGCGTCGTCCACGGTCAGACGAAACTCGTAGGTCACTTCCGACGCCCTGGAATCGATCGGGCTGCGGTTGATGGCATTGACCAGCGGGCGCAACAGGGTATTGCCCGCCAGGACGAACACCGTCAGCGCCGTCGCCTGCGCGACCATGTCGGCTCCCGCACATGAGCCGACCGCGGCCGAGCCCCACAGCGTCGCCGCCGTGTTCAGCCCCCGCACGTTCATGCCTTCCTTCATGATGACGCCCGCACCGAGAAAGCCGATGCCGGACACTACATAGGCGATGACGCGCACCGCGCCGTCCTGCCCCGTGAGATGCATCGCCAGATCGACGAAGGCAGCCGCGCTGACCGCGACCAGCACGTTCGTTCTCAACCCCGCCGTGCGCAGGCGATACTGGCGCTCGGCACCGATCAGCGTGCCGAGGACGAAAGCCGTCGTCAGGCTGACAAGCGTGTCGAGAAAGTCATAGGTCTGGAATGTCGTCAGGAAGCGCATGACGTTTGCTTACCGACTAGAGCGTAAGCAGTCCAGCATCGCCATCTTCGGTCGCAAAGGCGAGCAGCGATCCCTTTGCATTCCATCCCAGCGCCGCGACCGGCTCGCCCGCATTGCGGCGGACCAGAATTTCCGCGCCATCCTCGATCCGCACCATCAGGATGGTGCCGTCGCTATAGCCGACGGCAAAAATATCATCCTTGGGATGGCAGGCGACGACGGTCGCCTTGGCCTGCAGCGGGGCGAGCATGCCCGGCTCCTTGCCCATCGGCCCATCCTTGCTGGCGAACGGCCACAGGATCACGCTGTCCGAACCGGAGGTGGCGAGAAACTTTCCGCCCGCGCTCCACGACATCGAACGCACGCGCGCCGGATATCCGGTCATGCGCATGTGGCGCGAATCCGCTAGCCGCCAGCCGTGCAGCGCCGCCTCGTGCATCGAGGTGACGAGAAAGCGGTTGTCGGCGCTGAAGGTCACGCCGAGATGCGAGCCCTTCCACTCCAGAAACTCGGGCTTCGCGCCCATGTTCGGAAACCACAGCGTCACGCCGTTGTAGTGTGCAATCGCAAGACGAATGCCCTTCGGCGCGAAGGCGAGCCCGCCCACCGTGGACGGTGCATCGAACGATTTCTCCTCGCCCTTCGGCGAACGCACGAAGGCCGTCTTGCCCGCGGACCACGCCACCGTGCCATCGGCATGCAGCGCGACGTTGTCGATCCAGCGCCGCTTGGCGTCGGTGGCCAGCGTCTCGATATTCGACTTGGCATCGACAGAGACCAGCTTGCCATCGTCGCCGCCCACCGCGACACGCTTGCCGTCAGACGTCGCGCACAAAATGCCTCCGCCATGAACGGCGATGTCCTTGACCTCATCGTCCTTCGCGAAGGTGACGTTTTCCTCGGCGCCGACAAAGACCGCGGTGTCTCCGAGGAAATGCACGGCGGTCGCCGGAGCATTGAGCCTGACCCTGGTCACGCGATCGGTGACGGAGACGATGGAAGCGGTCTCGGAAGCCGGATTGAAGTCCTTCATCACGCGATGGTCTTCTCGAAGCCTTCACGGATCGCCTGTTCGGGCAATTCACGGCCGATGAAGACGACGCGGCTTTCGCGCTTCTCGTCGTTGCGCCATTTCCGCTGATGGTCGCCTTCCAGCATCATGTGGACACCCTGGAACACATAACGGTCGTCGTCGCCCTTGAAGGACAAGATGCCCTTGGAGCGCAAGATCTTCTCGCCGTCCTTGGCGACGAGATCCTGCAGCCATGGCATGAACTTGGTCGGATCGATTGGCTTTTCGGTGCGCAGCGACAGCGACTGCATATCCTCGTCGTGATAGTGCTTCAGGCCATGGGCATGGCCATGGCCGTGATCGTGCCCATGATGGTGGTGATCGTGGCCATGGTGATGATGCTCGTTCGTGCAGTTCTCATCATGGCAATGCTCGTGGTCGTGGCTGTCGCCTTCGAGAAACTCCGGCTCGATTTCCAGAATGCGGTCGAGATCGAACGCGCCGCGTTCCAGCACGTCGGACAGTTTCACCTGCGCGCGCTGGGTCTTATGCAGCGTCGCATACGGATTGATCGCGCGGATGCGTGCCTCCACCTCGGCAAGCTCCGGCGCGGTGACAAGATCGGTCTTGTTGAGCACGATCACGTCGGCAAAGGCGATCTGGTTCTTGGCTTCCGGCGCGTCCTTGAGGCGATCGCTGAGCCATTTGGCGTCGGCCACCGTCACCACCGCATCGAGCGCGGTCTTCTCGCGCACGTCCTCGTCCACGAAGAAGGTCTGCGCCACGGGAGCCGGATCGGCGAGGCCGGTGGTTTCCAGAATGATGGCGTCGAACTTGCCCTTGCGCTTCATCAGCCCGTCGATGATGCGCACGAGATCGCCGCGCACGGTGCAGCAGACGCAGCCGTTGTTCATCTCGAACACTTCCTCGTCCGCGCCGACGATCAGATCGTTGTCGATTCCGATCTCGCCGAATTCGTTGACGATCACGGCGTATTTCTTGCCGTGGTTTTCGGACAGGATGCGGTTCAGGAGCGTGGTTTTCCCGGCCCCGAGATAGCCGGTCAGAACGGTCACGGGGATTTTGTTGGCGGCGGCTTCGGACATGAAAACTCCAGGCAAAATCAAACGCGCGCCCGGCGGCGGGGTGGCCCCTGCCCTAGTTCGACAGCGCGCTGGTCAGGGCCTTTATATTGTGCCGGACCATGTCAATGTAAGTGGGGGCAGGCCCCTTTTCGCCGGTCAGACTGTCCGAATACAGCGTTCCGCCGACCTTCGCCCCGGTCTCCGCGGCGATCCGCTGCATCAGGCGCGGATCGGTGACATTTTCCAGAAAAACCGCCGGAATTTTCTGCTTCCTGATCTGGATGATGATCGCCGCGATGTCGCGGGCACTGGGCTCGGATTCGGTGGAGACACCCTGCGGAGCCACGAATTTCACGCCGTAAGCGGCGGCGAAATAGCCGAAAGCATCGTGGGTCGAGATCACGCTGCGGCGCTCCGGCGGGATGCTCGCCACGGCCACGCGGACCTCGCCATCGAGCGCATCCAGCTTTGAGAGATAGGCTGCGGCATTGGCCTTGTAAGCATCGCCATTCGCCGGATCGGCCGCGACCAGCGCATCGCGGATGTTGGCGACATAAACCTTGGCATTGCCGACCGACTGCCAGGCGTGCGGATCGGCGGAGCCGACCTCGTGCTCCTCGCTCAGCGCCTCGCCCGCCGCGACCTTGCGGGGCTTGATGCCTTTGGTGGCAACAACGGTGACGGCCTTGCCGCCCGACGATTTCACCAGACGCGGCAGCCAGCCCTCGAGGCCGAGGCCGTTGACGATCACAAGCTTTGCATCGGTGATCTTCTTCGCGTCCGCCGGGCTCGGCGTATAGACATGCGTGTCGCTATCGGCGCCGACCAGCATGGTGACATTCACCCGGTCGCCACCGACGTTCTTCGCGAAATCGCCGAGGATCGAGAAGGTCGCGACAATGTTGAGCCTGTCCTCAGCCTGAGCAGACCCAAACCCGGCCATGACCGCGACAACGATCGAAAGAATGAAGCGCAACGGTCCGATCCTCATGCTTCGAGGTGGCGGCCGGGAAAGAGCTGCCGCACCAGGCCGCTCACGCTGCCGAACAGCACGGACACCACATAGAGCGCCGCGCAGACCAGAATGATCGCGGGGCCGGACGGCACCTTGGTGTGGAACGAGAGCAGCAGTCCCGCGTAGCCGGAGAGCGCGGCGCTCACCACCGCAATGCCGATCATGCCGGTGATGTCACGCGACCAGAAGCGCGCGATGCCCGCGGGCAGGATCATCAGCCCCACCGCCAGCAAAGTGCCGAGCGCATGGAAGCCGTTGACCAGATTAATGACCACCAGCGCGAGAAAAGCCAGATGCGCCGGCGCGCCGGCGCGGCTCACCGTGCGCAGGAACACCGGGTCGACGCTTTCGATCACCAGCGGCCGAT
>Ga0066256_1001455_pt1 | contig 32763 bp, 11 predicted proteins | sample ThiBio_1000_biof_FD_87107 | JGI IMG/M metagenome (GOLD analysis project Ga0066256, IMG submission 87107) | Wastewater bioreactor microbial communities from Cape Town, South Africa - Thiocy_expt_1000_biof (version 2) | ecosystem: Engineered > Bioreactor > Thiocyanate-remediating >... | reverse complement strand
ATCCATTCAAGGAGGGGGGTGGGGCTTCCTCGGCAGGCGCGTCACCAGCGGCGCCCGCGCCTGCACCTGCGCCTGCGCCTGCGGCACGCCTGCCGGCACCGGCGGCAAGCGGTCACACTGTGGGCCTGCGCCCGCCGCCGGGCGCTGGCGGCCACCGTGCATCCATGGCGCCCGCGCCTGCGCCGGCGGCCGCGCCGGAGCCGGCGCCGGCGCCTGCTGCATCGCTGGAGGCAGACCTGGCCGGTCTCTCATTTGGTGCCGCGCCGGCGCGCGCCGCACCGCGTGCCGCTGCGCCGCCCGCCACCGGCGGTGGCGGGTTTGGTTTTGATGACCCGTTTGGCGTGTCGGCGCCCGCGCCGGCGGCCGCTGCGCCCGCCGTTGTTGACATCTTTTCCATGCCCGTCCCTGCCCTGCCGCCTGCCGGCGGCGGTGTTGGCGGCGGCGGTGCGTTTGGCGCTGGCGGTGGCGCGGTTGGCGGCGGCCTGGAGGGCTCTGGCAGCAGCAGCTCGCTGGACGCCGGGTTCATCAACCTGGACCACCTGACGGCGGCAACGCGCACCGCCACGCCCACCAAGGCGGCGCCGTCGCTGGCACAAATGAAGGCCACGACGGTGACGGCGAGCGGCGGGCTGGCGACCGCAAAGCCGGCCATGAGCGTCATGGGCGGCGGCGGCGCGGTGGCCAGCGCCGGCCTGCTTGACCTGTACGCGCCCTCCATGGCGCCCGCGCCCGCCGCGGCGCCGCACGTTGGCGCGCCCGCGTACGGCGCCGGCGCGCCGTTTGGTGCGCCTGGTGGCGGCGGGATGGGTATGGGCATGGGGGCACCGTTTGGCGCGCCGGCGGGCGGCATGGGCATGGGTATGGGGATGGGCATGGGCATGGGCATGGGGGCGCCGGGTGCCGCTCCCTATGGCACGGGCGCGCCGGCTGCATATGGCCGCGCACCGGCCCCCGCGCCGTCCACTGACTACAACCCATTTGGGTAGGGCGCTGACCGCCCCACGTGCATGTCACCACCGCCCCCTGTTGAAATTGGTAACCACTTGAATTGGCACTCCTCGTACATCATCATCCTAATTGCGTTCACACTAAACTACCGCCGGTCGGGCGCCAGGCGGGCGGTCAAGTCGGCAATGGCGGCGGGCGTGACAATGAGGACGTCGGCGCGCACAATGTCGCGCACGTTGGCGGCCAGCGACGGCAGCGCCTTGACGCGCGGCAGGTTGAGGACGGCGGCCTTGAGCGGCGGCGCGATGGCGGTGTCCACCAGCACCAGCGGCGCGTGCGGCGCGTCAGAGCCGGAGGGCGCGGCGGCGGCGGCGAGCGCCGCCACTGACCGCGTCTTCCCGCTGTCCGCCGCCGCCAGGCTGTCCACCACCACCAGGCGGCCGTCGCGCGCCTTGGCGGACAGCGCGATGCGCAGGCCAAGGCGGCGGATCTTCTTGGGCAGCGACACGGACCAGTCGCGCAGGACGGGGCCGTGCGCCACGCCGCCGCCGCGCCACAGCGGCGACCGCGTGCTGCCGTGCCGCGCGCGGCCCGTACCCTTTTGCTTCCACGGCTTCTTCCCGCCGCCGCGCACCTCCGCGCGGTCCTGCGCCTTGTACATCGTCGTGCGCCCGTTCTTCTCCTGCCACACCACCACGCGGTGCACAATGTCCACCGCCAGCGGCACGCCCCACACCTCCGGCTCCAAACTAATGACCGTCTCGCTGGCGCCCAGCACCAGCTTCCCCGACCCGTCCGCCGTCAGCGTGTGCACCGGCAGCCGCACCACGGGCGCCACATACTCGGCCGCTGGTGCCGCTGGTGCTGGGGTTGGTGCTGCCTCTGCTGCCTCAGGGGCGGCAGCCTCTGCAGTTGTGTGTTTGGGGGGTGGGTGGGGGTGGGACGGGGAAGGGGAAGAGCGCCCACCGCCCCCACAATGGCGATCACCGTACCTGCCGCCAGCCAGCTGCGCACAGTGGCATCTACACGCAGGTTGCCGGGCAGTGCTGCCGCTGCCGCCGCCGCGCCACTAGCTGCACGGCAACCGACAGGCGCCGCTGCCACCGTCGCCGCAGCTGCACGTGCCCACACCGGCACCACCGCGCCTGCCGCCCGCGCCACCGCACACCGCAACACGCCCGCCATCCTGCCCTACTGCTGCTGCTGTGTGTGTGTGTGGGCGATCTGTCTCCCTGTCTGCCTCGTCTCTCCTCTCGCCTCCTCTTCTCCTCGCCTCCTCCTCCTCTTCTCCTCCCCCAGACCACAGCAGTGTGTGTGGTGTGTGTGAAGACAATACAAATGGAGGTAGGGCCGGGATGCACTTGCTTCCACCACGACGCGCAGGCACCTCACTCCCAACATCTGCCGCCACGCTGCCCGCGGCCGCGCACCGCCGCCGTGCTTGTATGTTGGTGATAGGTGGCAGCTGGGGGGGTAGGCGACCACGTCCTCTTTCTTTCCTTTCTTTTGTGGCCAGGCGGCGTCTTTCTTTTGCCGATTTCAAGTGCTTGTTAGGCTGCGCGGCTGCAGGCCTGCTGCCGCGACCGTCACACGCACACGAGGTGTGGATGCGCATGTAAGCGGGTGGGTGGTTGAGTAAAACGCGGCAGGCTGCGCCACGCACGCGGATACGGCAGCGTAACAGAATACACCCGCGGCCGCAATTTGCTGCTATTTAGCCGGTGGATTGTGGAGGACACCGCGTCTGACACTGCCGTCTGAAACCTTTCTCGATGACCTGCCGCTTGCGTGACCGACAGCAAGCCGCAACCACCGCAGCAGCATCTTACGTGGCGCACTCCGCAGCGGCGCGCCGGCGGCGGCGGCTGGCCACGGCGACGCCGCGCGCCAGTTTCCATCCCGTGTGGTTTGGCATCGGTACGTGGCCATGCATTGCTTGGCTGCATCGCGGCAGTGGCGACCGCGACGTGTCCGCGTCGTGTGTGACGTGTGCGTATCATCGTGTTGCGTGTGTTGAAGAGAAGAGAGATGTGGGTCGGCTGGCCACACTGGTTGGGCACGGGAAAGCGGGTATTCGACCCCACGGCCGCACGCACGCACACACGCACACGCGCACCGCACCCACCCCTGCAGTTACTTTCGTGTTCCTGCGGTGTGTGCACCGCCGCGCCGTGTGGCGCTGCCATTGTGACATCCACCGTGATCCACCACCACTGGTCCACCAGCAGCCGCAGCCGCATGTCACTCACTCCTCTTTTCCCCACAATCCCTACCTACCCACTGTGACGCGTGCCCCCCTCGACTCCACGGTTTGCCTCGCGCTCCCACCACACACGCTGCCCTGGGAGGACACCCACGGGCGGAGGGGGTGTTTGACATTTCCGCCGTCTTTCCACCTCATCGCCGCCGCAGTCACCCGCCGCAGCCATCCGCCGCCTCCGCACCCAGCGGCGGCATCCGGCATCCGACCACCACCACCCACCCACCCTTGGCACGCGCCGGGTTGCCGCGGCGGCGGCCCGCGGCTGCTGTTGGCTGCTGCTGCTGCTGCTGCCCCCCTTGTTTGCAGACGCAGCAGCAGTGGCTGTCAAAGCTGTTGTGGATAGGTCGCGTAGTAACCCCCCACCACCACAGCCACCATGGCCATGTCGTCAACCCCCTCCACGGTGGCGACGCCGCACGGCGCGGCGACGCCAGTGTGGCTGCTGAAGGGCAGGTGGTACAGCCTGGACGCGCAGCACACGTACCTGCAGTCGCCGCTGACGTGGCATGACGGCGCGGTGGCGGCGCTGGCGGCGGCGGGGGAGGTGGTCGGCGCCAAATGCAGCCGCGTGGCGGAGGCGGAGGGCAGCGTGCGGGGCTGCTGCCGCCGCATTCGCTGCTCCTGCACTGGTACCTGCTGCACGGCGACGACCGGCTCCTCGCGCTTTGGCTCGCTGCGGTTCCTGGGCTCCAATCGGTCCCTGCGTAGTGTAGTCACCAAGGCGCCGCGCGGCCGCCGTGCCTCCACCTCGCTGCGGCCCCTTGCCACGCTGCTGCCGCCCGGCGCGCTGGATGACCCAGCCGCCGCCGCGGCAGCGGCCGCGGCCGCAGCAGCTGCGTCAGGAGCAGGAGCAGGAGCAGGAGCAAAGGCGGCACGCAAGTCGGCACTGATGGTGACACCGCCGCTGCCGCCCCCCGTGCCCGCCGACGGCGACCCTAGCGGCGGGGAGGGTGGAAAATGGCCGCTGTGCCACCGGCGCGGCCGACTGCGAAATCTGGCGCTGCGCATAGGCCTGCACCGCGTCTTTACAACCTTCATTGCCGCCGTCATAGTCCTGAACGCCGTGGCGCTCACGCTGTACACGCCCACGCTGCCGTCGTCCGACACGACGAACACGGCGCTCGTGTGGGTGTCATTTGGCGCCACCATCGTGTTCACGCTGGAGATGGCCATCCAGCTCATTGCGCTGGCGCCGCTGGGGCCGGGCAGCTACACCGCCGACCCGTGGCGCATGCTGGATGCCGTGGTGGTGGTGCTGGGGTGGCTGGCGGCGCTGACGGGCGCGTCGCGCCTCAGCTCGCTGCGTATGCTGCGCACGCTGCGCGGCCTCTCCCTCTTTGCCGGCACGCGCAGCGTGGTGAACACCGTCATGGTGGCCATCCCGCCGCTCACCACCATCTTTGCCATGGTGGCCATCACCGTCACCGCGTTTGCGCTCATGGGCATCCAGCTGTGGCAGGGCGCGCTGCGTGGCACGTGCGGGTACGACGACGTGGCGGGCGGCGGGTGGACGTGGGAGGGCACGCCGTGCGCCCTCCCTTGCTCCGCCTATGCTACCGGTGCCTGCTCCTCCGCTTTTGGCTCCCCCTGCCCGCTCGCCGTCATGCCCTTCACGAATGCCACCACCAACGTCACCGCGCCGGCGCTGGTGCAGCTAGAGTGCGGCGTGGGTGAGAACCCGGACTGGGGCAAGACGTCGTTTGACCACGCCGGCCACGCCTTCCTCACCTCCTTCTGGGTGTACACCACCGAGGGCTGGAGCTTCATCTACCAGCGCCTGTGGCACACGTGGGGGTTTCCACCCATCGCCACCACCCTCTTTGTCATCCATGTGTACGTCGGCGCCTTCCTGCTGCTAGAGCTGGGCCTGGCGGCGGTGTGGGACGCGTACGTCCGCCAGCTGGAGGTGGAGAAACAGCGCGAGCGAGTGTTGAACGCCGACCGCGCCGTGCGCGCCGCCGGCGGTGCCATCGCGCTGCCTACCGGCCCCATGACCATGCGCGGCCTGGCGGCGTGGTCGGCGGCGGTGGCCCGCACCGCGCTGTGCGCCCTGTGCCGCAGCCGCTACTGCGGCCGCTGCTGCCGCGCTGCCGCCGCTGCCTCAACTGCAGGTAGTGGCGGCGGCAGCGACGGCGGCAGCAGTGGCGGCGGCGACGGTGGTGGGACCGGCGGCGGCGTTAAGACGCTGGCTGCCGCGCCGCCGGCGGGGGTGCGTGTCATTGCCAACCCGCTGGCGGGCAGCACCACCAGTGGCTTCAGCGGCAGCAGCGGCAGCAGCAGTGACGGCTCTGCAATGGAGTGGGCAACGGTGGTGGTACACCCACCCGCTTCTACCGCCGCTGCTGCAGCAGCCTCCGCGCCGCCCCGCTCCGCCGCCGCCGCGCCACGTGGCTGTTGTGGCGTGTGCCTCGCCGCGATGTGGCGGGCGGCGGTGACGGTGGCGCGGTGGTACGTGGCGATGGTGCACAGCGAGGTGTGGCGTGTGACGATGCTGGCGGTGGTGGTGGCGCACGCCGTGTTGCTGGGGCAGGAGAATGAAAAGACAAGCCCGTCGACGCGCGTGACGCTGCACACCGCGCTTGACTCGCTGGCGGCGGTGTTCCTGGCGGAGCTGGTGGCCAAGCTGCTGGCAGCTGGCCCGCTCCGCTACCTCTCACACCCCTTCAACGCCTTTGATGCCGTTGTGGTCATCCTCACTTTTCTAGACGCCCTGGCGGACGGCGCTGCCATCCAAGACGGGCGCATAGCGCGCTACAGCGCGCCACGGATGACGCAGGGCGTCCGCGTCTTCCTCACGCTGCGCCTGCTGATGGCCACCGCCGGCCTGCGCAACGTGACGACGCGTCTCGCCAGGTCCATGCGCAACGGCGGCGGCGCCATCACCGTGTTTGCCGTCTTCCTGTTTGTGTTTGGCGTCATTGGGCACCACACCTTTGCGGGCAAGTACACCGCCGCCGTGGCGGCCGGCATCATTGACGAGGTGCCGCGCCTCAACTTTGACACCGTGTGGATGTCCATCGTCACGGTGTTTGACATCACCGATAACGAGAACAGCGACAGCTTTGTGAAGCAGGGCCTCGCTGCCATTGGCCCCTCCGCCCTCCTGTTTGCCATCACCGTGTACCTGACCGGCTGTATCATCCTGCTTAACGTGTTCCTTGCCATCCTGCTGTCCAACTTTGACGACATTGCAGGCGATGTGGCCATGCTGCACGCCAACCGCCCCACCCTCGCCGCCGCGCGGTCGCGCCTGGCGCGCACGGCCGTCGTGCGGTGGATGATGCCGCTCCTGCGCCCGCGCCGCGGCGTCGTGCTGCGTCGCGCCCGCCCCGCCCTCCCGCTGGCGCCGCCGCCCGCCGGCGAGCCCGTGGTGTCGCCGGCTGACAGCGTGACACTGCGGATGCGCGCCGAGAGCATGAAGGTTGCTCGCACCGCCACCGGCGGGCTGACGGTGACGCCCACCACCCCCGGCATGACGGTGCATGACGTGTCGGGACCTGACACCCTGCTGCGCCTGGGCAGCCGCGCCGGCGGCGGCGGCAGCGACCCGGTGCTCACGGCGCCGCGCGGCCCGTCGTCCAGGCTGGCGGCAGGCGACCGGGACACGGCGCGGCCGCTGCTGCGCGGCGCCCGCATCATTGCGCAGACGGATGCCAACGGGCGCGCCGTGCATATGGACGCGATCCTGCCGTGGCGCGGAGGCGACGCTGATGGCGCCGCCCCCACCGGCGCCGCCGCCGCCGCCACCGGTAGTGGCGGCAGCGCGCCGCCCCTGCTGCAAATCCGTGTCAGCCGCCGCGGCAATGTGCGCGTGCGCATGCTGGTGCCGGTGCAGCCGGCCGCCCCTCCGCGCCAGCGCCGCGGCACCATGCTGACCCACCTGTCCAGTTTCCGGCTGGGCAGCGCGTTCCAGCGCCGCAGCGTCGACAGTGCCGCGGCGGGCGCCGCCCCGGCGCGCGCGCCGCGGCGTGGCTCCATCACGGACGTGGGCCGTGGCGTGGACTACCGGCCGCTGGCGCCCGAGCTGCTGGCCATGGAGGCGCGCGGCAACCTGGCGGCGCAAGACGGCTCGGGCCCCGCCATCCTGCCATTTTTGATGGCCGACATTGAGCGCGACACGCTTGCAGGCACCATGGCGCTGGCTGGCAGCGCCACGCTGGAGGCGCTGCCCACCGTTGGCGCTGCGGCGCGCGCCCGGCGGGCGGCGTGGAAGTGTATAACGGGATGGGGCGCGGCGCGGCGCGTGTGTGCGCGGCTGGCCAACTCATGGCTGTTCCAGCAGGTGTCGGTGGGCGCCATCGTGTGGTCCACCCTCAACCTCACGTTTGACCACCCGCTCAACGACTTTTGTGCCGACCTGCCGGCCAGCGACCCCGCCAATTGCTCCCGCATGGTGCTGTACCTGCGCGTGTCGGACACCATGATCACCACCTTCTTCCTGCTGGAGCTGGTGGTGGAGGCGGTGTCGCGCGGCATTTTGACCGGCCCGCGCGCCTACCTCCGCCGCTGGCGCGTGCTGGACTGCTTCGTGGCGCTCATCTCGTTTATGGCGCTGGTGATGGTGCAGGACGCGGAGGTGAAGTACCTGCGCAGCCTGCGCGCCCTGCGCGCCCTCCGCCCGCTGCGCTTCCTGTCCAAGTTCCCCAGCCTGAAACTGGTGGCGGACGCCTTCTTTTCCAGCTTGCCGCGCGTCAAGGACGTAGCCATCACGCTGCTCGTCGTGTCGTACGTGTTTGCCATCATCGGCATGCAGGCGTTCCGTGGCCGCATGAACAACTGCAACGACGGCAGTGTGAGCCTCGTCGCCGACTGCGTCGGTACCTTCAACGTGACGGGCGACGCCTGCGGCTTCCTACCGACGCCCGACGCCGAGCGCTCCTGCCGCCTGTCGCCCGACGGCGCGCCCTTCCCGCGGCTGGTGCAGACCGACTATGAAAACTTTGACAGCGTCAGCTCCGCGATGCTGACGTTGTTTGAGCTGGTGAGCGGCGAGAACTGGCCCGTGTTCATGACGTACGCCACCGACGGCACCGGCTACCGCACGCTGCCGTCGCCCGACGCCAACCCCGCCGCCGCGTTGTACTACCTGCTGGTTGAGTTGCTGCTGAACATGCTCATGGTGGAGGCGTTTGCGGGTGTCATCGTGTCTGTGTACATGGCGCTGAAGCGCCACACGGACGGCACGGCGCTGCTGACGCACGACCAGTGGCGCTGGGTGTCGCAGGCGCGCGTGGTGCTGTCTGTGCGGCCGTGGCAAGGCACGCAGGTGCGGGTATCGAGGTACCAGTGGCTCACCGCCGCCCGCCGCGCCACCTTCAAGGTGGTACGGTCGCCCGGCTTTCGTGCCTTCATGGTGGGCGTCATCATTGTCAACACCGCGGTGCTGCTGTCGCGCCACGTGGGGGAGCCTGCCGACTGGGCGGTTGCGGTGGAGGGCGTCAACTGGGCGTGCACGGGCATCTACATTGTAGAGGTGGCGGCCGGCATTTTTGTGCTGGGCGTGAAGCAGTACACCCGCGCGTGGTCCCGCCGCGCCGTCCTGGCGCTGGCGGTTGGCTCCATTCTGTCCGCCGCCGTCACGACCGGCCTGCCAGGTGCCGTGCTTGGCCTCTTCCGCGTCCTCCGCGTGTTCCGCCTCGCCACCGCCAACGACTCCCTGCGCCGCTACACCCGCACCCTCATCCTCGCCCTGCCCGCCTTCCTGAACGTCACAGCCACCATTGGCATCGCCGTGTTCATCTACGCCGTCATTGGCTGCAGCCTGTTCTCTGGCACGCGCTACAGCGCGTCGTCGCAGTACATGGATGCGGACTCCAACTTTGACTCCTTCGGCCGCGCCTTCGCCCTTCTGCTGCGGTGCGCCACCGGCGAGAACTTTGACGGCCTCATGCACGACCTCGCTGTCGCAGTGCCATACTGCGATATGACGGCGCCGGGCGGCGGGCACACCGACGCCAACGGCAACTGCGGCCCGCAGCTGTGGGTGCCCGCCACCTACTTCGCCTCTTACTTCGTCATCACCGCCATCATCCTGCTGTCGCTGCTCACCGCGGTGGTGATGGAGTACTTTGAGAACAGCAAGGGCGGCGGCGACAGCGAGGTGCGCGCGTACGAGCTGACGACGGAGGACGCCAAGAGCTTTGCATCGGCGTGGCAAAAGCTGGACACGGCACACGCGCTGATGCTGCCGGCGTGGAAGGTGGTGCACGTGGTGGCGCGTGTGCGCCCGCCGCTGGGCACCGCGCGCAACGGGCTGGATGCGGCGGCGCGCCTGGCGGCCGCGCGCGTTCGGGTGGCAGACCTGCCCATAGTGCCGGACGCCGCCTCCTGCGTCACCTTCCATTCCGTGTTGGAGGCGCTCACCAACACGGCGGCGGGCGTGTCCACGCTGGGCATTGCGGTGGAGGCGACGGAGGCGCGCGGCGGTGGCGTTGGCACGCCGCCGGTGCTGGCGTCGGTAGTGTCACCTGGCGCGCGGGGGCCGGTCGTCCGCTCCATTGGGCAAATGGTGGCGCTGCACAATGCTCAGCGCCGGCTGGCGGCGCGCTACCGGGAGCGCAAGGGCTCCCGGGCGGGTGCCGCCGCAGCGGCAGCAGGGACCGACGGTGGTGGCAAAGACGGCTGCACGCCGTCGGCCACGCCAACAAGCGACGAATCGGTGCCGCCAGGCTTCCCGCCGTCACCGCCCCCTGCCACCGCGTCGGCCGAGCCTGATCCACCCACGCATTGCGTGCCATCATCGCCTGCATCAACGACCCCGCCGCCGCACACCCCCGCGGCCGGCGCGGTGCGCGTGGTGGCGAACCCACTGTCTGCCGCCATGCCAGCCGCCACGCCTGCCAGTGCGTCGCGACCGCCACTGGCCATGACGCGGCGCCTGCGCATCGATGACAGGGGCGGCTCCACGTACTTTGATACGCCGCTGCGACCCGGGGTGCTGGCCGGTAGCGGCGGTGGCGCAAGTAGCACTGGCACTGGTAGCAGTAGCGGTGCTGGCGGCAGCAGCGGCGGTTTTGGCCGCAGGAGCGGCGCCGGCGGGGGGAGCAGCGGGGCCCGCGGGGAGCGGCAGCGGTGGCGGCAGCGGTAGCAGTAGCACCGCCAAGCCATCTCCTGGTGGTGCTGGCGCATCCGCGCACCTGCCTCGCACTCCGCTGCGCCAAACCAGTGACATGCTTGACATTGGCCGCGTGGCGCCCAGCATCATGATGACTCGCCGTCCCACTATCGGCGCCGCTGGCGCGTCGGTGCGCACGGCCACCGGCAAGTCGCTCCCACCACGGCAGCCGTCGCCAGACACCAGCGACGACCCTGCCTCCTAATCCTTGTGCACTGTGCGCGCTCCATGGCTTTATTTACCATTGAGCCCGACGTGTGCCCCCTCCTCCCGCGATGGTATTATGTTTTTGCGGATGGCCTGGCCAGGCTGGCTGGCGCCACAAGTTTGGTGTGGACCGCTAGTTACTGCGCTTGGCGCCATCCCGCAGGTCTTTCGATACCCTAGCAGCAGCAGTGGCACCACTCAATGAATGCCCCCTATCTGATAATTGCAGTGTTTATCTATTATCTAATCAATTGAATGAAAATAACTTAATGAATACCGCTAGGGCACGTGGGTACACCACCGCACAAAGATGACGCGCTGGCCACATTGGCGTCACAGATGGGGCCGGGCGGCTAGGGTGCGGCGCGCAGGCACAACAACAGCAAAGTTGTGGTTGCAGCGCACCGCACCCTACACGGCCCCCGTCCCACAAACACTCGCACACACACATGCAGGCATGGAAGCAATGGCAAAAGGGGGCACATGGAGGCACACAGAAAGGTGACAAATGATGGGATAAATGGGTCGCTCGGAAGGAAGCAGCACATGTTCACAAAGTAACCATCCTCATACCAAAACGCGGAACATGATGCAGGCGGGCAGGCGGGGTCACAAAACGTCGGCAATACGGAAACGCGACCGTGAGGTTGACAAGGGTGCAGCAGGGGCAGGCGCGCGGCGGCGTTCGCCCTTGAGCGGTAGCGATGCCATCGAGAAATGGGCAGCACGCATCACCAGTGGGGACCGCTCCATCACCACTACATCGTCACTACCGGTACTGCCTGCCGACCGCCGGGACGAGGCAGCAGTAGGAGTGGCAACGGGTGACGCGGCCTCCAGCGGGGATGCCGCAACTCCAGGCAGGCGCCCAACAGCAGCGTGCGGGACACGACGGTTCCGGGCATACGCCAGTGCGTGCACGTATGCGTCCGGCGTCTTAACTGGATGCCCACCTCCATCACGGACGCTTCGCCTCGTAGGCGGCAAGGGTGGTGCCGCCGCCGCCGTGGGCATAAAGTTGGCGCCGCCACGTCGCTGCCGGATTGGAAACGCGGGTGGTGGCGGTTCAACCGCCTGCCAGGAAGCAGACGATGCCTGTCGCGTCCGCCAGCTCACCGCCGCAACGCGGCCGGTGCACAGGGCCGTCTTCAGCAAGAAGAGGCCGGTCAGCAGCACAAAGGTACCCACATTGAGCAGCACCAGCATGCTGGTGAGGCCAGTCTCCCACGCTGACGGTGTGCGCGCAACGTTGGCAGGCACAGCGGCAACTGGCAGCATCACGGTCGACACCGCCGCCGTCACGTACAGGTCCGCCAGCGACAGCTGCTCCAGGTGGTTGAAAAGCGGGCGGGCGTACGGTGAGAAGTGCTGCTGCAGCGTCATGGAGCCAGCAAACAGCAGCACGGCGCCCACCACCTGGTAGAACTTGTCCGTCACCACCGTCGCCAGCATCACGATGCTCGCCTTCCGCAGCAACACTACTGCCTCCCACCACAGCAGCTGCTTGCGCTTGCCGAAGCACCGCTGCAGCCACCGCCACGGTGACTCTGGCGGCAGCAGGCTCAACGCGCCCTGCGACGTCAGGTTCGCCACCAGCGTCGCGCGCCGGGTGGTCATGTCCGCCGTGCGCGCATAGCCCTGGTACAGGAACGCGTATGCATTCACAAACGACGCCTCGCGCAGCGTCACGTGGTGCACGCGCCCCAGCAGCCGCACGATCAGCACCGGCGTGCCCAGCCCCACCAGCACCAGCACTATCACCGCGACCACCATTGTGACCGCGTGCTGGCCCACATAGCACTGCACCGACAGGTCCGACGCCAGCCAGTACGCGCCATCCACCGCCTCGCTGCCGCACATCAGCACGTCAAACGACGCCGTCACAATTGGCATGTAGCACAGGAACGCCAGCAGCACAAACGTTGCCATGTGCCGCCGCGTATCCACCCACCCACGCATCGCCGTCTCCCACCGCGCGTAGCTGCACCCCACTGGCACACCGTGCCACCGCGTTGTGGACCGCCCGCACATCACGATCCCTGCCACACCCGCTGCGCACGCCACACCCACGCCCGGCAGCGACACCATCGCCACGTACCGCGCCAGCACGCCCCACTGCAGCTGGCACTGCAGTGCACCCAACGAAAACGGGCTCGCCGACGCGTACGACGTCCACCCGAACGCCGACCGGAACAGCGCCGCACCGCCCGCCGTGAACACCGACAGCGACGACACCGCCTGCACAAACCCGATCAGCAGCTTCAGCGCGATGGACGAGTCGTCGTGCGCCTGCATCCAGCTGCTCAGCGACACCAGCGCCATGAACCCCACAAACATCACCACCACACCCGCCAGCAGCAGCCACGTGGTGCGCGTGTCCCAGCACTGCCGGCACACGCTGCCAAACATGCCGTACCCCGCGTGCGCGTCACACACGCCACACAGCGGGCCCAGGTACCCTGGGGCACAGCTATACGCCTCGTCTGTGATGTTCAGCAGGCACGCTTCCGTGTTAATGCATGGCTGCATCTGCGACGACGGGCCAACATTGGTGCCAGCTTCATCGGCAGCGCGGTAGAAGTTGGGCTTCAGTGTGAGGATGCCGCGCTCACACGTGGCGCCTTGCACTGGGCACGGAAGGCAGGCCCGCTCATTGACGCCGCGCGTGTAGGTGCCGTCGGGGCAGGGTGTGCAGTACATGCCGCTCGGCGAGTAGCCCGCGGGGCACGGGTGCAACAACACGGTAAAGAAATACGGCGCCGGGATCGGTAAGCTACTCAACAGGCATTGCAAGCTCATGTTGTACTGAACACCGCGGCTGCCGATAAGCTCTACATTGCCAAACACCACCGCGCCGTCCGGCGCCACATCGCGCGACATGCCGCCGCCGATGTACAGCTGGAAGGCGCCGTCGCCTGTCACCCCACCCGCGTCGCCCGCCGCATTCACACTCGACAGCGCACACGACACCCACTGCCGCGCCGCCGCCGGGAACATGGCGCCACCGCCACCGCCACCGCCGTCGCCGCATGGTGACACACCGTCCGTCGAGATGCCCACGTGCCACGCCGGCAGCCTGCTGCTCGTGTCCGTCACCGCCGCCGGCGGCTCGCACACTACCAACGCCAGCTGTGTGGGCGCCACGTTCCATTGCACCGGCTCCGGCGCGTCCGCTACCCGCCGCGCGCATGACACCACCAGCGTCACGCTGTCCACCGCAAACGTCGACACCACCACCGCCGCACTCATGTTCAGCACGCCGTCCACGTTCGGCGTCTCCGAGTACACAGACCTGTCGCTGCTCGAGGTGCCACCGCTACGTCGCACCTCCGCGCCGTTGCTGCTCGACGCCAAACTGCACACCGCGTCGCTCACGGGCTCGCCGTCGCTGTCCACCAGCCGCAGCACCGGTGGCGGCGACAGCACCAGCGGCGTTGCGCCATCGGATGGCACATACTGCGCAGGCAGACTGCCTGCCACCTCCAGCGCCAGCTGCTTGATGGACACTACATGCCACACCGTCGACACCGGCACGCCCCACAACCGGCACGACAGCGCCACCGACAGCGTGGATCCTGGTGCGCCATTCACCGCCAGCACCACCGACGGCGTCAGCGTGCTGCTGCCGCCCTCTACACCGTAAACGCCCGCCGCTGCATCTGCTGTCAGTGTCGCACTGCCACTGCCGGATGACTCCACGGTGCACGACGCCTGTGCCGCCAGCCATACCGCCGGGGGCGCGTCGTGCACCACCGTCGCCACCGTCGCCACCGGCGTGTCCACGAAAACGCTCGTCACGCCGTCCGCCCGCGCTGGCAGCGGCCACTCGATGGACGCCGTCACCATGGACCCTACCACCGCCGGCAGCCGCACACGCTCACCCGTCGGCACCCACACGCACTCCGCCGCCAGCGCCACCGCCGCTCCCAGCGGCGCCGCCTCCACGCTCAGGCCCGCAAACACCACGCGCCAGCATGACACCGGCCGCGTCGACAGCAGCGAGGCTACCACGCCCGCGTCGCAGCCCTCCGTCGCCAACACGGTGCCGCTCGCCATTGACCACGCCGACACACCCGCCTGCATCAGGAACCCCGTCAACGACTCGCCGCTCGCCGGACTGCCGGCGCTGCCGTCGTACACCGCCGCGGTACACGACACCTGGTGTGCTGCATCCTCGTACGCCTGTGACGGCGGCGCTACACCCACACCCACCCACGCCACGGATGCGTTCACCGCCGCCAGCACGCCAGGCGCCACCGGCGCTGACAGCACGCCGCCGCCCGCCGCGTCCCACCGTGCTGCCAGCGTCGGCAACGCCAGCCGCCACGACGGATACGCCGGCGACAACCGCCCGAGCTCGTCCAGGCAGTACGCTAACATGGTCGCCGTCAGCTCGCTACCACCCGTCAGCCCCACGCTGTCAAACACCGGTGTCGCCAGCGGCGCACTTGCATTCAGCAGCACACGCGCCGTGGTGGTGCCCACCAGACCGCCCATCTCTCCGCCGCTCGCCGCCACGCCGTCGCTCACAGCCCACCCGCTGGCGCTGCTGCTGCTGCCGTCCAGCGACGCGTTGCCTGCCGTCGCGTTGGACACCTCCACCCAGCATGACCCCGACCCCACGCCCGTCACCACCAGTGCCGGCGCGCCCGCCCATGTCGCGCGCGTGCCGGCTTGGCGGCCGGACGGCAGCAGCACCGTGCCGGCCACCGGCGGCGCTGTCTGCCACGACACAGTCAGCGGCGACGTGTACGACACGCTGCGCAGCGTCACCGTCGCCAGGCCCGTGGCGGCCGTCACATTCACCGTCACCTGCGGGTACCCCGGCGTCAGCGCCGACACCACGGGCGCGTCGCACGCCACCATGGCGGCGGTCAACACCGTCAACCCGCCGCACGGCACGCCGCCCAGTGTCACGGTCGGCGCGTCGCCGCCGGCAGCAAGCCCCGTCGCGCTGATCGTCACCCGACTGCCCGGCGTCGCCAGCACCGGCACCACGCTCAACACCCGCGGCCGCACCACCACCGCCACCGCCGCCGCCACGCTGCCGTTCGCGCCGCCGCCGGGCACCTGCCATGCCGCGGCCAGCGCCACCGACTCTGATGTTGGCAGCGCCGCGCTCACCTGTGCATCCACCACCGCGCCAGGCCACACACACACCAGCGTCGCGTTGCGGGTGCGCGCCACCACCACCGTCAGCGACGCACATGGCACGCCGCCCACCGTCACGTGCGCGATGCGCACGCGCAGCGCGTCGGGCGGCGCCACCTCCACCACAACAAGGTCCGTGCCGCCCAGCGTGAAGTTGGTGGCTGGCGCGCACACGTGGCCGCCGCCGGCGACGCCCCCCGCGCTGCATGGTACCGCGGTGATGGCAGCTGGCTGCACCGACAGCACGCGTGGCGCCACGTATGCCACCGGCGGTCCACCGCGGGTCGTACCCGACGTGGCGGACAACATGCTGCCCAACACCACCCGCACGGGCACTGCATCGCCGTCGCCCGGCGGCGCTGCACCACCCACCGTTGTCGCGTTGGCATATCCCCACGTGCCCCCGGCACGGGCTGTCGGGACGCGAGGCGACCGCACCCACGTGCGCCCCGCGTCAGGCCACTTCGCTGGCACACCCACCCCCGCGCTGCTCCACACCGCACCCACCGACGGCAGGCGCGCGCCTAGCGGCATCACCGCCGCGCCACGCCCGCCGCCCGCCACCACGCCGCTGGCTGCCCACTGCAGCTGCGGCCGGCTCACCGTGACGTTCACGCCGGGGAGCACGACCGGGCCCGCACCCACGCTGAACGTCACGCGCACCGTCAGCGGCGTGTCAAACATGGCGTCTTTCAGCAGCCACGGCGTGCAGGTGGTGCCGTTGACGCCCGCGGGCGCCACAAAGCTGCAAGTGGCGTTCACCTGCCCGGTGCCAGTCACCAGCGTCACAGCGGTGGGACCAGCGGTGCCCATCAAGTACCCGGCGAGCGGCAGGGGTGCGCCGTATGACAGGCTGATGGCGCCTGGGGTTGTGGCGCCGCCAAACAGCGGCTTGGTGATCCTCGCGGTACCGGTACTCCCTATCTGCGTGAACGTGAGGTTGGCGTTGGACCAGTACCACACCGTTGCGTTGCAGGTAAGTGTAAGCAATGTGGCGCTGGTAACGACCATGGTTATGTTGACGCCCGGCGGGTTCACAGACAGCTGCGGCCCAGCAGAGAGCCCCCGAAAGCCCTGGCCAGAGACAGTGAACAAGCCCTGCCGCACCGTCACTTGTGCTTGGAGCAGTGCCTGGCGCCACGGCATATACGTCCAAGGGTAGCGAGGTCGGACTCGGTGTGACCGTTCGTGTGCCGGTGCCAGACACGGTGTTGGTGGGTGTGCGCGTGCCCGTCATGGTGTTGGTGGGGGTGGGCGTGACCGTGCCAGTGCGAGTCCTCGTGCTAGTGCCCGTGGACGTGCCAGTACCCGTGCCCGTGGAAGTGGGTGTTCGAGTCGGGGTTATCGTGCCAGTTGCAGAAGGCGTGGTGCTGAAGGAAACGAGGAGGAAGTAGTTTGCATCAAAGGAGCCATAAACCCGAATGTAGATGGTCATGGGGGCGGTGATGAAGAAGGAGTCAGCTGTCGTCACTGTGATCGAATCGCTACCAACAGCTGTGGCTGCTTTCTTGGTTATCCAAGAACTGGGCGGGTCGATGCCAACAGCAAGATTGGGATCACCAAAAGTGGCGGTCAGCGTCACGATAAACTCCTGCCTGCTTGGGATTATAATGCTGTAGTAGACGTATTCGTTATATGCCACGAAGTTATAACCAGTAGCATTGCCGACCGACAGCGATGTCACCGTCTGGCCGTGCACCGGGTGCGGCAGCAGGGACGCTATCACAGCGACGACGGCAAGCAGGAGGCGGCGCACTCCGTGCCACCCCGCTGCGCAGACGCCGCCATGCCGTCGTGCCGTACTGCTGCTGCCAGGTGGCGCACTGCTGCTGCTGCCAGTTTGCCTCCGCCTGCGGTGCCACCACCACCACGCCATTGCCGCGCCGTATTTACACCATTGGGGGGCGGCGCGCTGCGCAGCCGCAGCCATCGCCGCACAGTACAACACTGTATTGCGGCAGCAAGGACAACGCTGGAAGGCGGCAGCGCAGCTGTCACTATCTACACCGATGGCGGTCTATCGAAAACCTATTTGGTACCGGAGTTTCCGGTACTATGACGCACGGTGAACATGTATGCTGAAATGGGCACAGCGACGCCAGGGTATCATTATTAAGGCGGAAGGTAGGTGGCCACGACTGTGGTCGCCACGGCGTTCTCGTCGCTCGTGACACGTGTGCACAAGTTGCACGTACCACAAGAACCAGCACCGATAGCTTGTAGTCACCACCGGTACTCTCTTCCGACGGGTTGGTACCTTTGCTGCTGGAAATCAATGAAATATTGGCACCGTCGTCTGCAATCGGGCGTCATGTAGACGCTAGCGTGGGTCGTGGCTTCCTTTGTGGCTCCGAATTGCAGTGGTGCCGGCCCGCCGTCGTGCTCAGCTGGCTGCAGCCTGCGCATCGAATTGCTCAGAGTGGAGATCTTTGGCCGGCTGCTCGGCAGCAGCGGTGGCGCAGTGTCGTCGGCAGCAATCGATTGCCACCCCGTTGTGACGTCAACTTGTCCGTTCCAGCAGAATCAGAATCAGAATCAGAATTATCATTGCTGCGGCACGCCGCTGCGTAGCTGCTGCCAGAGATCAATGATCAATGATGATCATGCAGCTGCGCCCTCGTTCACAATACTGGTACCGGAACCGGTCGCCGCAGCACTTACAGGCTACAGCCTGGCAAGTTGCAGCGCTGTCCCCCAGCAGAAATACGAGCGCCACGACGGCGGTGGATGCACAAGTAATTTCGTTAGTGGCGCAGAATGCATGCAACCGTGGTGGTAGAAGGTACTGGCACCGTAATGCGGATAGCAGGTATCGGTACGGTATCGCCCTTCCGACACACGTCGTACAGTCGTTAATACCGGTAATTAATTGTATATTGTTTGAGTGCACGCCAGCAGCGTTGATAAAGTCGCCTAGGTCGATAGGTGTCCGTAAATGCTGCTTGTTGCTCTTGGCAACAACCTATTACCGGTATGTTAGGCACGCGGAATTCGGCGTCGCGTGGCACTGCCTCGACGGCCTTTGCCCGGGAAATGCCGCGGCAGACTCGGTTTGTGTCCGGCTCTGCCCGCTCGCCCTAGGCTGCTAGCTCCACGCCGCCTGCAACGCCACCGCCGCCAGCTCCCGCCGCCGCGCAATAACTGCATGGGCTGGACCAGCAGGGTTTTCATTGCCGCGCACAGGACTTGCTGGCGCACGATTCGCCGCGTGCGCGCACCCGCCGCGCTGTTGTATCTCCTCCCCCGCCCTTCTACGTCTGTCGTACAGTTTCGCCCGGTTACGCACACACACGCCGGCGACGCGGCTGCACCAACAACAGCGTAGCTTGTATCAACAAGGCAGCAACAGATGCGCCAATACTTACATTCATTACAGCGGACACAGTTGTATCAGAGGCAGAGGCAAGTGGCGTGAAATCGTCGTTATCACCGGCGGCACCAGCGGCGGGGATCCAGCAATTACGGCAGCGCATCTACGGCAGACGACCGCCGCATCCACACGCAGCTCCCCACCCGCTTGCCCACACCAACCATGAGCGCCAGTAGCAGGGGCGGCGGCGGTGGCACTGCCGCTGCAGCTCCATTGCCGTCGCCACTCGCAGCAGGGCGGAGTAGTAGGGGGCGCTTGAGTGGGATACCACCCCGGAGGCCAGCAACTACCGGCAGCATTGGCAGCAACACCAGCGGCGGTGGCAGCGGGGGCGGAAGGGGAGCCAGCACCACTAACGCAAGGTATGGGGCGCGACGGCCGGCGGCGCCGGCATCGCCCGCACCCGCTCCCGCACCCCCCGCCTCCGCGCTGCCGGCGTGGGCACAGCGGGTGATCGACGCAGAGGAGGCGGAGGGGGACGGCGTACCGGTACAGGTAATACCCCCATACGCACCACCACCCGCTGGGCGCAGTGTGGCAGACGCGTTCTTGGACGTGTCCACCGTGTCGTCGCTGCCGGCATACAGCGGCAGCGCGGTGCTGGACACCACAGGGCGCACCAGTGGCGCCGCCTGGGGGCCGCCCTCCCCCACCCCCCTGCCATCCCTCTCCGACATCGTGTCCCCCGTCACCTCGCCGTACAACTACATGGCCACCAAGTTTGGCATGCGCGGCAGCACCGACCTGCTCATGATGGCGGCCAGCGAGGGCATCGTGTACCACGAGGCGTTTGCGGTGATGGATGAGGACCACGACGGCTGGCTGCGCCCCGGCGACGTGACGCGCTTCATGCACTACCACAACCTGCCGTACGTGGCGGACGCCGACGCTCTGGAGGCGTTTGTGACGGCAGCGGCGCACCACGACTACGGCGGGTCGCTCACCGCGCCGGTTGTGGGCGGCGGCCTGGACTTTAACCGCTTTGTGCGCGTCATCCGGGCGGACACGACGCACACGTTCAAGAAGCTGGCGCTGGCGCTCAGTGAGTACCGCCAGGCGGTCATGGAGCAGCGCGTGGCAGTGGAGGCGGCAGCAGCCGCGCTGCGTAGGCCTGGTGCGCTGGTCAGTGACCAAGCTCCTCCGACGACGACACCCGCAGCACTGCCACCCATCCCCCCTGCCGGAAGGCCGCCAGTCGGCTCGCCGCGTCATAGCCGTGGCATCGCGGCGCCGCACTTTGAGAGCGTGGCGGCAGGGGCAGGCTCTCCCACGCTGGCCCGCACTGCCTCGTTTGGTGACGTGGTGGGCGACCACCATGGTGACAGCGTGGCGTCCATTGGCCTGTCCCCCGCCGAAATGGACGACATTGCGGCGGGCCACCACAAGCTGACCACCTTGAAGGCGCGCGCGTTGGACGCGTCGGCGCCAAGTAGCGCGGAGGCGCCAGGTGAGGGTGGTTTTGGCACCTGGGTGGCAGCGCCCGCGCCTGCTACCACCCCGCGCCGCGTTCCTACTTCCCGTACCGCTCATACTGGCGCTGACGCCGCGCCGCCGTTGTCGCCGCTACTGGAGGCGCCCGCCACCACCGACGCAGGCATCTCGCTTGTGTGGGACCCGCCGCCGCCAGTGTTTGCACCAGCTACGCCAGCACGCACGCCCGCCACGCCAACCTCCGCGGTCGCGCGTGCAGCCGCGGACGCGTACGTGGTGGCCCGCCGCGACCGGGAGGCCGCCGTCACCAGCGGGTCGCTGTTTCACGGGCACGCGGGGGCAGCGTCGCGCGGCAGCGGTGTTGATGAACGCACCGGTGCGGATGAAGACGGCGAGGAGGGTGCACCGCCGCTGCGCTCTCCCTCTGGTGTACCAGAGACAATCATGGCGGCAGCCCGCGCCGCGCTGGAGGCAGCGCCGCTGACGCGCGAGGTGCTGGACGTGCCGCCCAACCCGGCCGCCACCATGCTGGAGGCGTTCAACCAGCGCGTCAGCAAGATCTTTGACGGCGTGGGTGAGCACGACCGCGACATTGAGGCGCTGGCACGCGACGCCGCACGCCCCCTCACACCCTACTTTGTGTGGCGGCAGCGCGGCACGTCGGGCCCCGGGTCGCCCACACCGCTGGCGGCGTCGGGCGGTCACGCAGACAGTGGCAAAGGTGCTGCGGCTGGCGGGATTGCTGACGCGCCACCGCCGCCGCTGCGCGACTACCTTGTGCTGACGCAAAAGTCAGACCGGCGGCTGCAGGCGGGTGCCGCTGCCGCCATCTCGCGCCTGCACATGGCGCAGGACACGCTGGAGCGCGTGGGCAACCCGGCGTACACCGCGTTCTTCCGCGGCGTAAAGGATGCGCAGGCAGTGGGGTCGTCTGCCCGGGAGCGCGCAGCAGCGCGGCGGGCGCAGCGCAGCGGCGGTGGCGGCGGCGGCGTAGCAACCGCGGGTGGTAGCTCCACCCACCACGACGTGGATGAGCGGGACTTGGATGCCGAGGCCAGCGTGGAGATCACGCTACCGCTGCCACCGCACCCACCACCGTCCGCATCCGCGTCTCTCTCACCCGCAGCGGCGCCAGCGCCCGAGTCGCCGCCACCACCTACTGCAGGAGCAGAGGCACCACCAGCAACTACGCCAGCGGCGGGCGCAACGCGGCTGACAGCCACCACCTCCTTCCGCCTGCCCACGCTGGCTACCAGCGACGGGTCGCCTGGCAGTGGGGACAGCCCGCCCCTGGCGCTGCCAGCGCTGTCGATGGGTGACGGCGGCGGCCACGAAGGCGGCGCGTCACGCCCCACCAGCCGCGGCACGTACCTGGGCGGCGGCATGCGGCCTTTCACACCTGGCTCGCCAGTGGCTGCCAACCCCCATGCTGCCGCCGCAGCTGCAGTGGACGCCGGCATGGTGGCGGCGCTGCGCATGTACATGTCTCGCATGGAATCACCGGCGGGGCCGCCGCACACGCCTGGCGCCGCCACGCTGCCTGCCTTGTTCGGGCCCAGTGCCGCTGTGGGCAGCGCACTGGGTGAGGCACTGGCGCGCGCCCGTACAGGCAGCTCGCTCTCCCGCCCTCAAACTGCGACATCCCAGCGCCCCAGCCGTGGCGGCATTGGCTTCATGGGCAGCGGCGGCGGCGGCGGCGGCGGCGGGCTTCACACGGAGTCATTTGACGACTTTGGCGTGTCCCTTGGCCTGCCGCCGTTCAGCCACACTGGCGGCGGTGGCGGTGCAGACGGGGATGGTGGCACCGCGGGCGCCAGCCCTGCAAGTGCGGGCACTGCCGGCAGTCCGGGTGCTGTTGGTGGCCGGCCAAGCACCGGCGGGTCACTGCGTGGTGGTGGTGGCCTGGCCATTGCGTTGGGACCAATTGCCGAAGCTGCCGCCGCCGAAACGTTGCCCAGTAGCGCACTGCCCGAGCAGCATGCTGGCGTGGACACCGCCGCTGCTCCGTCAGTGCCGCTGTCAGCTTCCGACGACGCCGACGCGCCGCCGGCGGAGCCGCCAATCGGCAACCTGTGGATGCAGGCGATGGACGCGTCGTCTGGCTGCATGTACTACAACAACGCTGGCACGGGCGTGTCGTCGTGGGAGATGCCCACCGCGCCGCCTGCGCCACCAGGCACGGAGCCGACGCTGTGCATGGAGTGTGAGGCGCGCGTGGCATCCCGCACCTGCGCCGGCTGCGGCGGCGACGCGCTGTGCACGCCGTGCTTCAACGCGTGGCACGCGCGCGGCGGCCGGCGGCTGCACGCGTTCAGCCCGCTGTCGCAGCCGGCGTCGGCTCCGGTAGACAGCGTCGTGCCTGGTGCCGTGATTGACGACGTTGTTGATGCTACCGCGCCACCGCCGCCGCCTGCTGTTACACGCAGCGTCGCGCCACAAGCACCAACATTTGCGCTGCCGCCCATTGGCAGCCCGCGGCCGCCGCCGGTGGACACGTTGGCGGGTGCGCGGGGCGCTGCGGCGGTGGCACTACCGCCGTGGCCGCCGATTATGCCTACTGGTACCACCCGGCGTGCGTCCGTAGGCGGCGGCGGCGGCGCCGACGCCAGCGACAATGCCGTCATGATGACCGTTGTGCCTGGCGCCGTGCGCAACGTGCATGGCAAGCCGCTCAACAAGATGGACGTCTTCCTGGCGGCGCCAGAGTACCTGCGTCCGTCGTCGTCGAGCGGCGGGCGTCGCGGCACCACCCCATCGCGGCCCCTGCCGCGACTTGTGGAGACCGATGGCATCGGCGCTGACCCAACGACGGTGGTGTCCCGCGAGGCGGCAGCTGCTGCCTCGGTGGCCGCAATGGCGGAGCCGTGGGACCCAGTGCGCGGTGAGGATGACCGCCACATCTGGCAGGCGTACTACGACAAGGAGCGCGAGGTGGCGGTTTACTACAGCCGTGCGTTGGGCCTGTCAACGTTGGAGCCGCCGTCAGGCGCCTCCATTGTACCCATGACGCCCGCCGCCAGCGCCGCCATTCGCGCCGCCGCTGCCAACGCCGCAGCAGCTCAAGCCGCTACCGAGGCCACCACATTTGTCAGCGTGGCGGCAAAGGCTCGCGGCGATGGCGGCGGCGATGACGCTGAACCTGCCCGGCCCGGCACATCCGGCAGTGGCCGCGGCATGCACCTCGCCGGCGGCGGTGGCGGTGGCGGCAGCGCGGGATCGATTGGTACGGGCGGCAGTGGTCCTAGCAGCGCACAACCCACCTCGTCGCGCGCCACTACGCCGCTCGCCACTGCGCGCCCGCGCTCCTCGTCGCGCTCCAACAACGCCATGCCCTCACCCGCCGTAATGAGCAACCGGCGCAGCTTCTCTGGCGCCAGCTCCGGCCGCAAGTTGTAAGTAACCTCCTTCCTGTTGTTTTGCGCCCTACACAGACGCGGATGCACAGCTGTGACTCTTTTGTTGCTACATCTCTGTTGACGCCTGCGGCGACCCCTACAGTGCTGCACAACGCCCAACAACATGCTTAATTAGTTGTCGCGGCGTAGCCAGCAGCCAGCGCACCCTTTTAATAAATGCAATTGCGCGAGCGTCGTGCACACAGACAACATGGGCCGCACGGCCAAGAACAACAGCAGACACACACACACTATCACGCCACACACACACATCAATCAGCCAACACACAAGGGGGGCACACAACGGGCAGCAGCAGCAGCAGCGGCGGCAATAGAAGCGGGTTAGAAGCGCGCCGGCGTGCCCATGCCGGCGGGGGGGGGGATGGGAGGGAGGGGGGGGGGGGGCGGGGCGGAGGGGAAGGCGTAGGCAGGCACGCGGGCGCCCGTGCCACCGCCGCCACCGCCGCCGCCACCACCACCTGCGCCGCCGGCAGCGATCGGTGCCGCCGCAGCAGGAAGGTAGGATGGCACGTCATCAACGCCGACGCCGGCGGGCGCGGCAGCCGCGCCGTCCAGCACGCCCGCGGCGATGTCGTCGTCCAGCGCCGCCAGCTGCGCGTCCAGGTCCGCCTCGTTCACGTCGTTGTACGTGTCGTACGACCGGCCCAGCACCTCGTTGATCTCGTCCGCGTCCGCCATGGCGTCCGCCATGTCGTCCATCACGTCCTCCACGTCGCCAATGTCAAACTCCTTCATGCCCTCCCGCATCGCCGCCACGCCGCCCTTCATCACCTCCATGTGCGTGCGCGCCTCCTTCATGCCGTCCAGCGCGAAGGAGGTGGCCTCCAGGTTGAAGGCGCGCGTCTGCAGGCCCTCGCGCTGCTTCACGTACATGTTCTTGCGCTTCAGCACGCCCAGCGCGCGCTGCTTGAACGGCGCCTGCTGCGCCGGCGTGCGGCACCGCGCCATCTGCGCCTTCAGCGCCGCCAGGTCGCGGTCGCACTGCGCGATCTTGGCGTCCAGGTCCGGGATCTTGTCCTCCAGCGACTTGATGTGCTCGCCCAGGTCGGGCGCCGGCGCCGCGGCGGGCGCCGCCGGCGCCTCCTTCGCGCGTCCAAACAGGCGGTGCATTTTCTTCCTCTCTTATTATGTTGGTGTACTGACGGTGAGCTGCCTGTCGAGCTTGTTGTGTTGTGTGTGTTGTTGGCGTTTGGGCTCCGATTTCTGCAGCGAGGCGGGGGAGGGTGGCGGAGGTGGCAAGGCGACGACCGATCGCAGTGGGGCAGCAGTGAGGCTGCTGCCATGCGGCAGTAGTGAGGCAGTACACAATCAGTGAGCAGCAGCAGCGGCGGGAGAGCAAGCGGCAGTGATAGAAGTAGCAACAGCGGCAGCAGCAGCAGCAGTAGTAGTTAAGAGAGGAGGACGGTAGACCAGAGTGGGAAGGAGTAGGAGGGAAAGAGTAGTCGTAGTACAGTAGTCGTACCAGCACCAGTAGTAGTAAGTAGTAGTCGTAGAGAGACTCCCAGTAGTAGGGAGCGAGAGAAAAAACCAGTAGAGGCGAGAGAAAACGACCACTCTTACTCAAATAAAAATTGATACTACCACGCCCACAACAGGAAAACAGCGCGAACCACGCTAATTCCACAACACGTACACTTTGCCACAAGATTTGCGTTCACCCCACGCGCGCGTAGCGTCGCCGCAGCATTGCCGCACCACCCCTCTGTACCTCGTTTCTATCTTTCGCTTCTTTTCTCTATCTTTTTTCCTCTCTTCCCTCTTGCGGCCCGCACGCTTTTTAACTCGTCGCACTGTTACTGGTAAGCTGGAAACTATCCACAGCGCATGACATGTAATGGGGCATGTGCACAGTAAGACGGGTGTGGGTCGAATGAGGCGGCGTGGGCCCGAAAAATGCTGGAAAGAGTACAGTTGGAAAAAATCTGTCGCTAGTAGATAAAGCAGCATAGTTATGTTATATCATATTTTGCGTTGGGGGCGCGCCGCGCACGGCGTAGAAGTGGGGTGTGGAGGTTATGATGTAGCTGGTTGGGTGGTAGTTGCTGGTAGCGGAGCGTTGATGCGCGTGCCATTTGCGTGATACCCCCTCATCACGTGACACAGAGAGGCCTCCCTCCCTCTCACACACTACTACTGCTACTCGTACTAAGCTCTCTCCATTGTGTTCTGCTTGTACTGGTGCAGCTGTACACTTGCTCTCTATTGCTCTCGCTCGTGCTCTCTCTTGCTCTCTCTACTGCTGCTGCTCACTAAGCCCCTGCTCTCTACTGTTCCGTTCTCAGTACTCCACTCAACTCACAACGGCACTTGTCCATTCGCCGCCATCATAACTCACAACTCATTGCTCGCTGGCTGCCTCGCTGCCCAGCCGCCTCGCTGCCTGGCCGCCTCGTCGCCTCATTACCCTGCTGTGCTCTTGCCTCACTGGGTCTGCTGCCTCGCTGCCTCACTGCCTTCGCTAACCGCCGACCTCGTTCTCCCCCGTTCTGCCGCAACTCTAGCTGCACCTGCAGCTGCAATCCCCACCCATACCATGGCCGCCGCCGCCGCGGCTGCGAAGCCGGCTGGTCTGTTGCTGGCCAGTGATGGAAGCGCGCTGATCGGCACCCCCATCCTCACCCCCCGCTCCGCCGCCGCTGCCGCCGCCGCTGCTGCTCCTACAGCCGCCACCGCCGCCCCAACCGCCACCCCACCAACCGCCTCGCCACCACCATCAACAGGCGCCGAGACGACGCCCGGCCTGCCCGCCGTCACCGCTGCCGTGTCAGCGGCGCTGGACGCCGCGGCCGGCGACTGGAGCGAGCAGCTTGTTGGCGACGTGGTCGTCACCGCCACCGTGGCCGACACCGCCCCCGTGCGGTGGGTGGTACGTCCTCTAACGGCTACGTGGCGCGCACGCACGATATCGCCACACACACACAACCCACCCATCCACACATACGTGCAGGTGACCCGCGTGGCGGGGTGGAAGTACGATGACGCTGCAGTCAGCAACACGGCAGCAGCCACGACAACGCTGCCACCAGCGACGGCAACCACGTCGCCGCTGCAGCAGGTGGCGGCCACATCGGCAGCGACGCTGAATGACCCCATGGTGCTGGTGCCGGACGCCGCCACGCCGTTCAAGCACCCGCTGGTGCGGCCCGCCGACGACGTGCTGACGGCGGTGGATGGCATGCTACTGACGCGCGGCAACGTTGACTACTTTGTGGCGCTGCTCTCCGCCACTGCCGCCGCCGCGCCCGCCGCCGCCGCCGCGCCCGTTGCCAAGAACCGCGTGCTGCGGCTCACCTTCCGCGCCGCACCCCGGGTTGCGCGCGTCGTCACGCGCAGGCTGTTAGGCGGCGCGCACCCAGCAGGTGGCGGGGAGACGGTGGCGTCGCTGGGACTGACGGCGTATGAGGGCAGCCCTGCGGCGCCCGCGCTGGTGGCTGGCAGTCTGTGGAAGCTGGCGCGCGGCGGCACACCCGGTGGCAGTGGCGGCGGGGGCGGGTGTGGCGGCGGCAGCGGGAAGTGGACGGAGGCGTACTTTGCGCTGGACACGCGCGGTGGCGGCGCGGTGAAGCGGTTCAAGCCGGAGGCGCGGCGCGGCGCCAGTGCGGGTGCGTCGTCACGCGCCCTGGGGGAGCCGGCACCAGAAGGGGCGAGGGTCGACGTGGCAGCGGTGGCGAGCGCAGCAGGCGCGGACGCCAAGGCGCGCGCTGCCTTTGACCTGTCCGCCATCGCCGACGTGGTGGTGGAGGGCAGCGCGCTGTGGGACGCGGGGGACGCGCGCGTGGCAGCCACCGCACCGACGCCATCTGCTGGCGCGGCGCTGGCGCTGGTGGTGACGCCACCCGGCGGTGGGCCGCAGGCGCGTCGCTATGTGATTGCACCCAACGCAGATGCCGCGCGGCTGTGGGCGGTGGCCCTCGCCGCTTCCCTGCCGACCGACCCACTTGCCACGCGCGCCGCACGTGCTGCGGGTGCGTCTGGGCGTGGTGGTGGCGGGGCCGCCGCTGCCGCTTCCCCCGCCGCCACGCGCCCTGACGCCCTTGCCTTCCTGGCGGCACGCGCGGCGCCCGCCATTGTAGACGTGTTTTCTCGTTCTGCGGCAGCAGCTGCGGCAGCGGAGGCGGCAGCACGTGCGGCGGCTGAGGAGGAGGCGGCTGCGAAGGCTGCTGCTGCTGCGGCGGCGGCGGCTACGGAGGCGGCGGCAGCAGCAGAAGCGGCTGCGGCGGCGGAAGCGGCGGCGGCTGCGGAGGTAGCAGCGGCAGCAGAAGTGGCGGCAGCTGCAGAGGCGGCGGCAGTGGCTGAAGTGGCAGCAGCACCGGAAGCGCCGGAAGCGGCTGCTGAAGTGGCAGCGGCCACAGATGGCAGTGTACCATTGATGGAAGAGGCTGACACCGCCGGCGCACCGACTACAAAGCAGGGTGCTGCCGCAGATGGCAGTAGCGCTCCAGCGGAAGTGGCGGTGGCTGCTGAAGAGGACGCTGCAGCTGTTGCAGCACGCGCTGCGGAGGAGGAAGCGGCAGCTGCAGCACGCGCTGCGGAGGAGGAAGCGGCAGCTGCAGCACGCGCTGCGGAGGAGGAAGCGGCAGCTGCAGCACGCGCTGCGGAGGAGGAAGCGGCTGCCGCCGCACGCGCTGCGGAGGAGGAGGCTGCGGCGGCGGTACGCGCTGCCGAGGAGGAAGCAGCAGCTGCTGCACGCGCTGCGGAGGAGGAGACTGCGGCAGCTGCACGCGCCGCAGAGGAGGCGGCGGCTGCTGCAGCTCGCGCTGCGGAGGAGGAAGCTGCGGCGGCGGCACGCGCCGCGGAGGAAGAAGCAGCTGCCGCGGCACGCGCTGCGGAGGAGGAAGCGGCTGCTGCCGCACGTGCCGCAGAGGAGGAAGCTGCTGCTGCCGCGGCACGCGCTGCGGAACAAGAGGCGGCGGCTGCTGCACGCGCTGCAGAGGCGGCGGAGCTTGCAGAGGAGGAGGCGCGCGCGGCGCGGGCGCGCGCACTGCTGGATGAGCTGGAGCGGCAGGAGGAGATGCTGAAGGTGCTGCATGAGGCGACGGCGGCGGTGCGGGGTCTGCACCCGGCCGAGGACGGTGCTGGCGCCGGTGCTTCGGCGGGCACCGTGTTGGGCGCGACGCCGCCCAGGGGCCCTACTACCGCCATCGTGTACGAAAAGCTGGCGGTGTTTGTGCCCCCGCTGACGCGGTCGCTGGAGGGCGCTGGCTCGCCACCCGGCCGCTCGCCCGCAATGCCGCCTGCAGGCCGCCGGCCACCGGCAGGCCACGCCGCCGCTGCCATGTCGCCTGGCTTTTCTGCTGCCACAACGCGTGGCAGCGCGGCCAGCGGCGGCGTGCTGATGGTGGGCGACGATGGCAGCACGTGGGGGGACGGCAGCGTGACGCTGTCGCCGTCAGGGCTGTCCACGCCGCCTCGCGGTGCTGGCGGCGGCGGTGGCGCAGGTGGCAAGGGCCGCCACCCGCCGCAGCAAGTGGGGCTGGGTGTGGGGCTGACGCTGGGGGAGGACGGCCGCGTCGTCGTAGCGTACACCTCCGCCGCCTACCGCCACCGTACCGCCGCCGCCCTGGCTGCCGCGTCGCACGCTGCCAGCCCCGCCACCCCTGGTGCTAAGCGCGGCCTGGTGCAGGTTGCGATGGCAGCACCCGGTCACCACGGCGCGTCGCCACACAGGCCGGCCGCGGCAGCCATTACGCTGTCGCGCACGATGCAGGTGCCTGTGCGCACCGTCAGCAGCATTACACGCAGCGGCGACTTTGACGGCTTGCCGCCGGCAGCGAGTCCGGGCGAGCCAAGTACGGATGTGGCAGCAGCGTCGCCGCGTACGCCGCGGTCGCAGCACGGTGCCACCGTGACCACGTTTGGCGTCACCACCGACAGCGGTAGTGCGGGCGGTGGTGGTGGCGGCGGCGGCAGCAGTGATCACTCAAGCATATTGCGTGACGCAGAGCGGGGCGTGCGGCGTGCCGCGCGCGTAAGTGGCCACTCCTCCCACTCCTCACTGCCGCGCCCGCCATCTGTGGATGTAGACGGAGGCAGCGCGCCGGCAGTGGCTACGCAGCCGCTGCGTGCGTCAGGTACCACGACCACGGGTGGCACCACTTCCACGATGCTGTCAGAGCCGGCACCCGCCATTGCGGAGCCCGCGCAGGCGCCCCGCGTGCTGCTTGCCATGTCGCACACCACCGTACCTGGCCTGGCGCTTGGTGACGAGCTGCCGCTGGCATCTGCCGCGGCTGCGGCAGGGACGGTGAGGATTGACGTGGATGCGGCTGGCGATGGGAGTGTGAGTACCGGTGGTGGTGGGTCTGGCAGCAGTGGCGGAGGCGGCGCTGCGATGCACCCTGTCATGTCAGGCCTGCCGCTGGCGACGGAGCACCTGCCCGTGGTGGATGCCGGCGGAAATCTGTTGCTGGAGGGCGCCGGCAGCGACGGCATCAGCGGCGTGGTGCCCTCGCCGCTGACGGTGGCCGGCCGGCGCGTGTACTATGGCGCCCGCGTGCCCGTCATCCCGCCGGTGCTGGCCGCCGCGCTGGCTGCGGTGCAACACCCACCGGGTGCGCCAGCTGCCACTGCCGCCGCCGGTACACACACGCCCGCCAAGCCACCGCGCCGTCCCTCTACCACCAGCGTCGGCGGTGGCGCCGCACATGTTCCGCATGCCACGACGCCGGCTGCCGCAACTGCTGTGGCGGGTGTGGCAGCCGCGCTGGCAGCAATGGACGTGCGCGCCTCTACCCCCCTGCCGCTGCCTGCCGGCGCCGACCCGCGTACCATGCTGTTGGAGCCGGGTGACGTGGTGCTGGCCATCAACGGCGTGCACACCAAGGGCTCCACGCTGCAGCAGGTGGCGCAGAAGCTGGCGGCACGCACCAAAGCCACCGGCGCGTGGGTGACGGTGGCGCGCCCCATCGGCCGCATGGTGCACGGCAGTACCGGCGGTGGTGGCGGCACTGGTGGCATTACTACCTCCGCCAGCAGCAGCAGCAGCGCCGCGGCGGGGTCTTCCTCCAGAGCTGAGTAATGTGCTTGTTTTATTGCCTAGTGACGGGGCTCCTGTTGTATGGCACCGTATGTCTAATGTGTAGGGTATTTGCTCGTTTGTCAACTGCTGTGCTGCATGTCCGCTGCATGTCTGCCGTGCATGTGCCCGCTGTGAGGTGGGACCCTGCATCCTAATGTGTGTCAATAATTGAATCACGGGGAAACTGAAAACTGTGCGAGTGGTGGCGTCAAACGCGTGGCGCAACAAAAATGTTGTCTCGTTAGCAGATGCCGAGGCACACGACGTCGTTGATGTCCACGATCTCGCCGGGCAGGTAGTCGTACATGAACTGCTGGCCGTGGCACGGCCAGGCGTCGATGGCCGCGCCCACCTCCGGGTCGGCGTTGAACACGTCCAGGCAGCGGCCGGACGGCACGTTGGAGATGGAGGTGGAGTATGGCGTGGAGTAGTTGAGGGACCACTGCTGGTTGATGTCGGAGGAGTTGCAGGGTGCCAGGATGACGGGCCACGCGGAACCGGACGGCACGGCGGCAATGCACAGCGCCGGCTGCGCGCGGAGCGAGAACACGCCCGTGGCGGCGGCAGGTGCCAGCGGCAGGAAGTCCCACGACGGCCCCGGGCGCGGGCCCACCTCCGACGAGCACTGCACCAGCGAGATGGGCGCGCCGGCGGCGATCGGCGTGCCGCCGCACTGCACCTGCGTCCCCCCCAGATGCAGAGGGGGGGAGGGGGGGGGGCCATGGGGGGGGGGGGGGGGGGAGGGTGGGAGGGGGGGGGGGGGGGGGGGGGGTGGGTGGGAGAGGTTTGTGCGGTGTTGACAACAATAGAACCACGCCGCCTCGTGTTTCCTACTCACCCACATGGCCCGACTGCGGCGCGCCCGAAACGTCCAGGTTGGTGAACGCGGGGATGCCGTCCACCCAGCCGTTGGCGACGCTGCCGTTGACGTCCAGCCGGAAGGTGTGCCACTCGCCGGGGCCGTAGTACGCCAGCGTGCCGGTGGCGACGGCGCCGGAGGTGGCCATGAGCGCGGAGATGGAGAAGGTGACGTTCCAGTCGCCAAATGCGTTCACCGCCCACAGCACGCCGTTGGGGTCGTCCTCGCCCTGGCACCGCGCGCCCAGGAAGGCGGCGGACGCCTCGTTGGGCAGGAACACGTCGTGGATGTAGGACACGTTCACAAAGTCGCGGCCGCCCGCCCACAGGCTGTGCGGGATGGTGTCGGAGCCCCACGTGATGGGCCGCAGCGGCGTCATCTGCGTCAGCACGATGCCGTGCGCCGGGTCGGCGCTGGGCTGGCACTCAAACGCGCCGTTCATGTCCGTCCAGTAGTTGGGCTCCGATGACACGGCGCAGGCCTCGTAGTTGTCGGTGTAGACGGGCGGGAACAGGGTGGGAGTCGGCGGCGACGAGTAGTTGCCCTTCACGCCCGCGGGCAGCGTGGGGAGCGTGTACAGCGAGTCCACGGTCACGTTCAGGGTCACAAGCCCGCCCACCACCGGCAGCGTGCCCATGTACTGGAACTCCACCTGCGTGTCGCCCACGCCAAACGCCAGGTGCGTGTACCACAGGTGCAGCGATGTCACGCCCGCCATGCTGCCCGCCAGCTTGAAGGTCGCCACCTCCGGCGCCGTGTTGTACGCCGGCAGGCCGGGGCGCACGCAGGTGGAATGGTCGTGCGACATCTTCTCCACAATGATGGAGAAGTCGGCGCCGTCGGGCGACTGCAGCGTCACGTAGCTGCCGCCCGCCGCCAACAGGCCGGACCCCGTGCCCGGCCCAGCGCCAGTGCGCAGGTAGTTGTAGCCCGGCACCGAGAACTGCGTCGTGTGCGCCGTCACCCACACCTGCGGCCCCACGCTG
>Ga0066256_1001450_pt1 | contig 32916 bp, 25 predicted proteins | sample ThiBio_1000_biof_FD_87107 | JGI IMG/M metagenome (GOLD analysis project Ga0066256, IMG submission 87107) | Wastewater bioreactor microbial communities from Cape Town, South Africa - Thiocy_expt_1000_biof (version 2) | ecosystem: Engineered > Bioreactor > Thiocyanate-remediating >... | reverse complement strand
CCTTCTGATCCCATTGACCCAACGCTCGGAGTTACACTCCGACCAAGCCGAAGGAGCCTTCCCTCGGCTTCCATCCCTGGTCAATTTTCAACGAGCAGAGATGGTCAGTTTTCAACGAGCGCCAACAATTCAGCCGCTCAACTCCGGATGGGGAAACGGCCCGAAGTTACTATCCGAAACGGAATACTTTTCTCGCCTTCGGAATAGTCCGGGGCTGCATGAGGCACTCGTTGTTCTTTACGGCGCCATAAGACTCGCAATCGGAACTCTCACAGCGCGCCGGAATGGTGAGCTTCAGGACCTAGTCGCAGGAGACTGTCTGGACGGTACACGTACGAGACTAGTGTTTCGAAACAGAAAATCTGGTTTCGCTGATTTTAGAGAGTTGGAAGCACGACCCATTCCGCCTGTTGCCGTGCGGTTCATTGAGCAATTAGAGAGGCTCCAGTCCGGCCTACTTTCCATCGGAGCAATCTCATCCCTAACATTTATATTTGCTCCACCTAGGCAGTTTGGCAGTGGCGCTCTGTGCGAGCGAGCGGCTTGTTCCAGTGCCTACAACTCTACTCTAGACTTATTTTGTGATTGGGCAGAAACCGATCTCGATAGTGAAGGGTGCAGGCACTACATTCGACATCATCAACTCCGTCGCTTCTTCTCGATGCTCTTTTTTTGGGGCGGTGGTTTCGGCGGACTGGATACGTTGCGTTGGTTCTTGGGCCATACCGACGCGGAGCACCTTTGGCACTACATCACGGAGTTCACTCCGGGAGCCACGCTTCGTTCCGTCTCAGCGGAATGGACTGTCTACGCCGTAAAACATGCCACGGTCGAAGCGGAACTCCTTGGTGCTGAGTTGGCTGAGCATTTCGGAACCACCGACTTCTCAATCATTGAAGAGGTTACGCTTCAGTCCTACGTTGAGGACTTGATAGAGAGTGGTCGACTTATCGTTGAACCGCAATTCCTCGACGGAGGCCGCCGTCATCGAATCGCAGTGGTCCTCAAACCCAGGTGATCTATGTCAGATCGTTCTGAAAAAATAGCCAATCGCCTACAGGCCGACGCGAAAAGTGTAGAGGCTCTATCTCATCTTCTCCGAAGCGTAGGTGATGGTCCAGAGTCGTATGCCGACAACGTGAGCCTCGGAGCCGCACTTCGATCGCAAGGGGCGCTCGCAAAGTATTCGGAAGCAACGCTAGGTATTACGCCGATGAGTCTGAATCATCAAAAACGTGTTGCCGAACGTTGCTTTGGGAGCTATGACATCTTGGATGCTCTCAGAAAGAACGCTCGCCGGTGCAGCCTCTCCGCAAAGGTGCGTCAGGATCGAACAAAGCAAGGCAGCAAAGCCGATCTTCAGGCGAAGGTAAAGGAGATAGAACACGAGCGCGTATTGCTTCTACAAGATCTGTTCATTCTTCAGCGTGCCTATGATCTACGTTGCTTGCAGGCTCGAACTTACGCGCAGGCAGCAGACACAGCAACGCAGACCCGTTGCCTAAAAGAGCAGCGGGAGCTCGATGCGTCATTTTCTCTGCGACTTAAGCCCATTCCAGCGAGCAATGTCAGCTATTTACCTGGAGCGCACAAGAATGCGCACAATCGATAGTCAGCTCCATGTTCTCTCGCGCGAAGACTATCTGGCACCGACGTTCGTTGATGTCTTCGGAGGAGTCCACACACGTCCCGCGAATAACTTGCCGCTTGTAATTTGGCCAGATGGGAGTTGGTGCCACTCCGGGAACTCCTTCATCCGTGACCTCTTTGAACGAAACCTCTCTCGTCGTAACCGCGGTGGTTCTCTTTCCGTTGCAGTTGCCAGTCTTTCCCATTTGCTCAGGTATTGCTGGGTACGGAAGATCGACCCACTGGATCTTTCTGATTCCCAATTTACCGAATTGATCGGTGAGCTTCTCGCAGAGAGACATCACACCCATCCAGATCGGCCAAAACGCGGAGCCAATCGAGTGATCGCGATTGGTCGGACGTGCCTACAATATTTGTTCTCCGTTTCTCAGTATCAAGGCGATAACTTTCTGGTCGGCCCTGAGGGTCGTATACGTGCTCAGCTTAAAGAGTTTCAAGTGTCTGTGGGGAAAGGTGGTCAAGGCAGAACTAAGACGGTTCGGTTTTGGGATCACGCAGCCTTACCTAGTCCTGGCGCGCTGGGTACACGTTCGCCTATTTCGACAAAGAAAATTGTCGAGTTGCGCAGTGCAGTTTATGCACTCTCCAAATCACCGCATATTAGGCTGCGCCGTCATGTGATTTTGAAGCTTTTAGAGATAACAGGTGGTCGACGTGGCGAGATCGCGGAAATATCAGTCAAATCCATTTTGGAGGCAAGCAGAATGGAAAGACCGATGCTTTGTATCCCTACGCTGAAGACGAGGCGGGGTTGCACGCCGTATCGCTACGTTCCGATATCACGATCCGACGTTGCATTTTTACTTCAGTATGTCGAGGTCCATCGTCGAGCTGTCATCCGTCGCAGGAAAGCCGGCAAGCCTGATCACGGCCTACTTCTGGTGAGCGAGGTATCTGGCGAACCATTGAAGGCGACCTCAATCACGCAAGAGATTCGATTCCTCGCTAAGGAAGCTGGAATTGCTGAGAAAGCATGTCCGCACATGTTTCGCCATCGCTTCATTACAAAGCTTTTCGTTGCGCTGATCGAACAGCACCGCGTTGCCAACCCAGAGGCCTTTCGCAGCATGCTGCTCAGCGGGGAAGAGCTGAAAACGAAAGTATCTGAGTGGACTGGAACGCGCCCGGAGTCATTGGACGCGTATATCGATTTGGCGTTCGATGAGGTGGCGGGTTTCAAGAAGATTTTTGACTTGGTGACGGTCGGGCTGACGGTAGATAGCTTTCTTGGTAGCCTGGAATGCGAGATGCAACGACTTAGCATTGGTGATGATCCGCACTTGGTCGCCGGTCGTCTAGTAGATCTAGCAAGGGCACTGAAAGGAGACCTTTTGACCGCTCGCTCAAATAGAAGCGAGTAACAGTTTTTTGGCGTAGACCGGAATTGCTTGTCCCGGCGAAGGGAATTTCATGCGTAAAACTCGATTGACAACCAGTATCGAAGTTCATGTGTAGGGTGCCAGTGCCTCGGTGGTCGAAATCGCACAACTTGTGCAGGAAATTTCCTACACTCATGCCGTTCAAGAAGTGTCGACAGCGCCCGATAGTGGCACCACAATGGCACCATGAATTTAAAATCTGGCAACGTTCGAGACTTTGATCGCATTAATCTGCGGCTTTCGGCCGAAACGTTTGCGGCGCTCGATACGGCACGCACCGTTCGTCCCGGTAGTGTTTCACGCAACACTTGGATCACTGAAGCAATCGCTGAGAAGCTTACACGCGAGGGAGTCGCGAATAGTCGACTCGAAAGAGAAGTCGCCAATGGCTAAGTTCTATGAATTTTTCGCTGGTGGAGGCATGGCGCGCGCAGGGCTTGGAGCTGAATGGGAATGTGTCTTCGCCAACGACTTCGATCACAAGAAGGGCCTGACATACCAAGCGAATTGGGGGACGAATGGTGAGTTGAGAGTTGGCGATGTCAAGCAACTCACAGCCGCTGATCTACCAGGCACCGCCGATTTGGTGTGGGGTTCATTTCCCTGTCAGGACCTGTCGCTCGCCGGTGGCGGTGCAGGCCTTCGTGGCGAACGCTCGGGTACCTACTATCCCTTCTGGGATATAATTAGGGGGCTGATCGCAGACAATCGCGCCCCCAAATTGATTGCACTCGAGAACGTGTGCGGCACCTTGACGTCCCACGGCGGCAAGGACTTTCAAGCAATTTGTCAAACGTTTGCAGATGCAGGCTATCGTTGCGGCGCAGTGGTTATAAATGCAGCGCTCTTCCTACCGCAATCTCGGCCGCGACTTTTTGTGATCGGTATTCATGCCGACGTGAAAGTGGATCCAGTGCTGATTGCGCCCGGTCCAATTGAGCCTTTCCATACGCGAGGACTTCAAAGCGCCGTAGACCGGTTGCCTGCCGGGCTGCAGGAAATGATGTTGTGGTGGAACGTACCCACACCTAGCCGACGCAACACCACATTCGCCAACATGATTGAGGAGAACCCGACGAGCGTTTCTTGGCATACGCCAGCGGAAACTCAGCAACTGTTGGCCATGATGTCACCGCTAAATCTTGCCAAGGTGAACGCTGCCAAGCGCGCAGGGCATCGTGTTGTAGGTGGCGTCTATAAGCGCACGCGGCTTAACGAGAAGGGCTTGAAGGTTCAACGTGCGGAGGTTCGTTTCGATGACATTTCGGGATGCCTTCGCACGCCATCTGGGGGATCGAGCCGGCAAGTGATTGTCGTCATTGACGGCACCAAAATTCGATCGCGTCTGATCTCTGCTCGCGAAACTGCACGCCTAATGGGCTTGGACGAAGGCTACAAGCTGCCTCGCAATTACAATGAGGCCTATCACCTTACCGGCGACGGCGTGGCGGTTCCGGTGGTCCGCCATATTGCCCACTACCTCTTGGAGCCCTTGTTGGACATGGCGAATGCGGTCGAGCGGGTTGCTGCATGAGCGCCATACCCTGCGAGCAGGATAGCGATCTGCGAGCGCAAATCGAGTTGTTCGCCGAGGTCCTCAAGACCCAGGCGCATCGGCTAGGCAATCACGGGTTGAACGAACGCGACTTCTACAATTCAGGTCTTTTCCGCGGCGCCGTTGAGCGCGTGCGAGGGCAGTTCTCCGCATCAATGGGTGCCAAGCGTGAGTTCGTACAACATGTCCTCAATTACATGGAGGATGAGAAATTTATCGCAGGATGGGACCCGACGGGAGATTCGAAACGCAACGATTATTTAGTGCGCTTGCTAAGTGGTCGCACCGCCGTTATCGACCTGAAAGGTTGCCTCGACGGCAACAACACCAACATATTCGAGCGGCCGGCTAATGCCGACGAATTCGTAATCTGGAGCATCTGCACCAATCTTGGAGCCGATCCCAGGCGGAATGTATGGTCCGGGATTCACACCCGTCTAAGTGCTGAGATGATCTCTCGAAATCAGCGCGTCGATGGCGTGATCGTATGGGCTATGGCCTGCGCTACCATTGGCCGCCCATGTCCCAAGGTGATCGGTAGTCCCAACAAGGACCGCCACACAGAAATCGGGCCTTTCCAAGTTCCGCCCGCGTGTATCTACCTGTTTCCCAGCACACTGCCGTCGATCGGAACCCCTACCGTCTCATCGCAACCGATCGAGAGTGTTGAGCTGCTTTCTGCCTTCCATCGCTGTTTCAACGGCAACGATGCAGAGTTGAACCATGTCGATTTCGAGCTACGGCAAACTGGGCCTGAGTTGATGAGAAAAACTACAATTCGGCGCGCGGGCACCATCCAAAAAGTGTCGGAGATGTCGGGTATTCGGCGTGTCTAATTCTCGAAGAAACTGCTCTCAGACTTCGTCTGCCGTTCTGATTCGCTGGTCAAAGCACCCTTTGGGTCGTTGAACTTGGAAGGACATTCGTTCAGTGAGTCTTAAATCAACACGGGGAATTTCTAATGCCAGGTGAAACAGCCGCGCCATGCCGACATCCAGGAGCTCCACCTGATGAGATTATCGATCTCGTGGCGACTGCGGTTAAATCTCTCGCATCAGACGTCGCATACCTCAAGAGTCGAGGACTCACACCGCAAGACTTTGCGCTCGCATTACCGGCAGCAATCCAGCGTATCCGCGGGAGCGCTGCTGCAAGCAATTCCGATCGTCGGGTGTTCCTAGCGGACGTGTTTCGCCACATGGCTGATGTCGGCGCGATCACCCGGTTTGAGGTGCCGCAATACGGGGACGACACGGTCTACCGTCTTTACGTCAAAGGCTTGGGTAGTGTCGCGATCATTCAGAAGGGATGCCCCGACGGCAGGCATAGTAGCGTGGCATGGTCTGCGCCCGACTGGGCTGAAGAGACCTACTTGTGGTGGCTTTGCGATAGCCTCCAGTATGAACCAGGCGAGCATGTCGCCAAAGGCGTGAACCGGCTTCGGAACCGCTTCTTTTCCAAAGAATACATTGATGCGGTTGATGGTGTGATCTTTCACAACGCTACCTGCGGTACTGCGTTGCGACCGTGCCCAAAGATGGGACGCGCAATTGCGATAAACGAACGGATGGTACCTCCACCCTGTGTATGGGTCATGCCCGAGAGAGCGGACGGCAACGACTGGAATTGGGATGGTTCCCGCATCCGAAAATTTCCTAGGTTATTGCTGTCGGCTTTCGGCGTTGGCGAAGAAGAGGTGCCGCTTTACACCGGCCATGTTGGATTTCTGAAGGGAACGAGAGGAACTCGGACCACCATATCATCCAGGTATGGAGCAGGGTCGACCACGACATACAGGAGTGACTCACGTTGAATCCCGTAATTGATCAGGAACGAGCCGACTTTCTCGCAACACGTGTTGCGGGTGCGAAACTCCAACTCTTGCCACAATGGATGCGCCCGGAAAAGGAATTGCCGGTCGTCAATTTGCCAGTTGAATGGGTTTGTTTTTCAACACTCAATCACCGCACACGTGCCGAGCAGATGCGGGTAATCATGACGAGTGGTGTTGGCGACCTTTTTAACGGTGACCCGATGGGCCAAGCCGCTCAGGCTGCCCAACTCAAAATTCTCTCCGAGCAAGAGGGATTTGAGGAACTAAAGCAGGATCTTCGCGAACGAGGTCAACAAGAACCCGCAGTCGTCACGGCGGAAGGTGTTTTGATCAATGGGAACAGGCGATCTGCAGGCCTACGGAACTTGTGGCTCGGGGAGGGCCTACCTTCTGCACGATATGTGCGAGCGTATGTATTGCCGTCCGATGCGACGACGGATGAACTGATCGATCTAGAAACCGAATTGCAGGTCGCGAAGGACTATCGTGAAGACTATTCCTGGGTCAACGAGGCGCTCCTCATCGAGGAGATCTTCGAATCATCAAACAAGGATTGGGATCGGGTTGCTTCGCGAATGCGCCTCAAACCCTCGGAGGTCAGGGTGCAGTATGAAAAACTGCAGCAGCTCCATCAACTGGTCGCGATGTCGAACAGCACTCGGTACCACGCGGATTTTGTTGCGAACGAATCCGCGTTTGAAGAACTCTCCAAACACGTCAAGGACAAATCCCCGGCGGAAGCTGCCTCGGTTCGCAGCGTGTACTTTCTGGGCACGCTGGCGGGTGTCAACTACCGCGACCTACGGCACTTACGGCGAAAAGATGCGAGTTCGTTTGTTCGCGCAGAATTCGCTAGCGACCCGACGCTGACATCGCTACTCACGGTCGTCAATTCCACAGAAGCCAATGCGACGGACGATTTGATCGAAGATGTTCTCGGTGATGACCGTGGTACTGCTGACAACGAAAATGCAGACCTGACGTCCGTCCTTTCCTTTTTGGCTCAGCGTAAGCCTGATGAAATCGTCCCCCTTCCAGGGGGCGGCGAAGTGCCGATCGACAATCTCTTGGCATCTGTCAAGAACGCTGTGAACGCAGCGGCTAACGAGGCCAATGAGGACAGCAAGGATGCGCAAGCTGTCGTAGTCCCGATCGTTCGACTTACATCCGCGCGTGATGAGTTAATCCGTGTCGGTACGTCCTTAGCCAAGGCGCGTTCACACTACGACTGGGATGAAGAGATTTTCAAGACGCGGTTGTACGAGGTGAAGGCAGCGCTCGCGCATATTGAGACCCTCTGATGATTTCGGTCGAACTTTACCGCCAAGGTCGACCGACAGTCATAGTCGAACGCACCGACGACGGAAATCTTGGTGCTTGGGCTCGCCTCCAGGAGGCTCTGGCCCGCGGAATCGAGTCTGGCTCGCCATCGAGAACGGTGGTTCACGCTGATGTCTTCCTTGCTGAACTTAGCGTTCTGCGAGAGCTTCGAACTGTATTCGGAGAGCGCATTGCGCTAGGTCCGACGCTTTCTGGACACTTGCGATCGATGGCTGCGGACAGGAGGTCTCGCGAAGCGGTTGTTGATGCCGGCAACCCGGACCTCGAAGCGCTGGAAGCATTAGAAATTGAGTTGGCGCAGGCGGGGTTCAAGCGAACTCTGCGAGATTTCCAGATTAGAAATCTCTACCGTCTAGTGAGCCTTCCTCATGGTGCTGATTTTTCAGTTCCAGGTGCAGGCAAGACAACAGTGTCTTTGGCGGGATACGCGATCCTTCGGGCGCGAGGCATCGTGAGTCGCCTCGCTGTAATCGGCCCGATTGCCGCGTTCGGTGCGTGGAAGGAAGATCTCGTTGAATGCTTCCACGTACCCCCGAAACTAATCATCCATGCCGGAACCGCGACGGTTATTCCCAAGAATACGGAGGTTTTGCTCTCCAATTACCATCGAGCCGCGAACGATTATGACGCTGTCAGAGAGTTCGTTGCTAAAGAACCGACTCAGCTTGTGTTGGACGAGGCCCACCGGATCAAACGCGGCGCAGCTGGTGTTCATGGTCGTGCCGTCTTGGACCTCGCTTATGCAGCGCGACGCCGCGACGTGCTTACCGGCACCCCGGCGCCACAGGGCGCATTCGATCTTGTCGCATTAGTCAGCTTTTTATATCCAGGCCAGGATCGCCAAATCCTTCCCGATGCAACGTACTTTGAGAAGCTAGGCCGCGATGAATCGGTCTTGATCGATACGAATGCGGCTGTCCGCCGCTATTTCGTCCGCACAGCCAAAGCCGAACTACGTCTCCCTGAAACCCGTTTTGAGGTAATTCGGGAACCGATGCCGCCCATCCAAGCCGCAATCTACGACGCCCTACTAGGGCAGTATCGGTCCAGCTTCATCTTGCCTGACCGAGGTCGTCATCAGATGCAGAGATTGGGCCGCATTGTGATGTATCTACTTGAAGCGGCAACGAATCCAATGCTGTTGACGGCAGGTTCTGACGATGGCGATGACCCAGCGCTTGTCCATCCGCCGCTAGAGCTTCACGGCGGCGAAAGACTCGTTGATCTTTTGGCACGCTACAGTAGTTTTGAAGAACCCTGGAAATATCAACGTATCTCAAAAATTGTAGCGGATGCAGCGTCTCGCAACGAGAAGATCCTCGTCTGGTCGAGTTTTGTTCGAAACCTCAAATCCCTGGACCGTCGTTTGGCAGAGTTCGAGCCCGCAATCGTGCATGGTGGTGTGCCGTCTGATGAACTCGCCGCGGTGGACGTCGTCACCCGCGAACGTGAGTTCGACCGCTTTCGGCATGATCCGGCCTGCACGGTCCTTTTGGCGAACCCGGCGGCATGTGGAGAAGGCGTAAGCTTGCACCATTGGTGCCACCACGCTGTATATCTAGACCGAACTTTCAACGCTGGACATTTCCTGCAGAGCCAAGATCGCATTCATCGGTTGGGCCTCGCCGACAACATTCTTACTCGTTTTACTCTGCTCCTAAGTGCTGGGACTATCGACGACTCTGTAGACGGGCGTCTGGTTGAGAAAGTCACAGCACTATCGAGACTGATGGACGATCCGGACTTGGTCCAGATTGCACTTCCCTCTTCGGACGAAGGCTTAGATGGCGCGCCAGCATTCGATGACGACTATCAGGCTGTCGTCGCTCACCTAGCGGATACCAATGCGCGATCTGCCGAGTAGAGGCCGGTGCCACGCCGCCTTCCTTCTTGCCTATAGCGCTCGAGTTCGAAATTGCGCGAACTTAACCGAGTGGGTTGCCGCAGCGTCGGAAAAGCCAACGCATATGGCGGCATCGTTGGATCTCCTTGGTACAGCCTATTTGCTTCTCGATACGAAATTAGCCCGCGCAAAGCATAAAATAGTGACCGGTCGCGACCTAGCGCGTTTGGATTCGGTGGCCGATCTCACGACGTTTAAGGGGATTGCGCACTTGCTCTTGGGCCGGCGACCTCCTGATTGGCTTCGGGCCGTGGTGGCTGACGGGAAGCTCGCCATAGAGTTCATTCCAAAACAGGATCTTGAAGCAATTTCTTGGCTCGGCGACGACCTTGAACCAATCATAACTTCCGTATATCGCCAACACTACGGCGAAGATGACGCTCTTCGCCGCAAGATGCTAGGAGATGCCGGGGAGTTGGCCGTAATGTCCGCGTTTCGTTCGAAAGGCTGCAATCCGCGACATGTTGCGTTAGTTTCTGATCGCTTTGGCTATGATGTTGAGCTTCAGAGCAACCACTTCCGCTACGGATACGAGGTCAAGACGGCAGTAGCGGCGACTGCTTCACGCATCTTGGTTTCAAGACACGAATTCGAAGTTGCAGCGGCAATGGGGGACAGATGGAGACTAATCCAAGTCACATTCTCAACCAAGATTTTCTTAGTCGGACGAGCAACTTGTAACGATATAGTTGATATTCGTGAGTTGACAAGCGAACGGCTCCGAAGTATTGCACCCATCGAACCCGCGACTTTCAGATGGACAGAAACTGCTGAATTTCGTCCTTTGGCGACTGATTGGTCTGCGAACGATCTCGCCGTCGGCAATGATTTCGAAGCTAGTCTCGAGCCTGGGACCGCGTAGCCAGACTCCACGAGTGCCAGTTACGCGCGATCGGGCCGCCCGCTATCTGCGGCCAATGCGGCAAGGGTTGCGCCGGGCTGCATCAGGTCGGCATCCGCGGCTATCTCTGCGCGCTCGGTACGTTCTACCACCGATCCGAATGGATCTATTTGCGAAACGCCAGCGAAGTACCCACCTTCGCCACAGCAACTGACCAGCTCTGCCAAGGAAACTGACCACGGCCGGCTACCAAGCTGCCCATCATCGCCATGGCGTTGCCGATTCCTGACATCGAGTCTGGCCAACACCGCCAGTGGAACTGGCGATGCTCGTCAGCAAGGGGAGTCGACGGACCGCTTTCGGCCAGAAGCGGACGTCGATGTTCGGCACCGACCAGCCGGCCTTGGAACCGGGCAAGCATCTGGCACAGCTACGCCCTCTCGACGAACAGCGCTACGGAAACGACAGCTGGATGAGCGAATTCGTGCGCAAGGAGGAAAGCCGGTTTGACGACACGCAGTCTCGCGACCATAAGTACTTCCTCGAGCACGGTTACGAGTCGAAGAAGCAGCTGATCCTTCGACTGCTGGGCTTGTAGGCGCCGTCCCCCGCCGCCATCTGGACAAGATTACGCGGGTCCACAGGCATCGGAGGTACGGTGGCGATCAAGGCGGTTTTCGTCGGGGTGAGCAAGCACTTGGACCCCGCCATTAATGAGCTGGGCGGCGCGCGGCGCGATGCGCAGGCGTTGTGGGCGCTGTTTTCCGACACCATCGACGGGTTGGCGCCGACGCTGCTGCTCGACGAAGCGGCCACCCACGAACGAATCCAGCAATCCGTGCTGGGGGCGCTGGAGTCGGCCACGGCCGACGACGTGGTGGTGATTTCCTTCGCCGGCCACGGCTCGCCCGATGGGCGTCTGGTGGCGTTCGACACCGAGATTTCGAACCTAACGGCGACTGGCATTGCGATGGCTGACCTGGCCGACGCGTTCAAGGCGAGCCGGGCCCGGGCCGTGCTGTGCGTTCTGGACTGCTGCTTTAGCGGACAGGCGCCTGCTCGCGTGCTCGAGTTGCAGGCGACACCGCGCAGTGCGTTCGCATTGACTGGCATACAGGGAGAAGGGCGCATCCTCCTGGCGGCGTGCGCGCCTAACGAAGAAGCTTGGGAGCAGCCGGGCACAGGCCACGGCCTACTAACCTACGCGGTCATGCAGGCGTGGACGTGCGGAGAGGCCGCCACGGTGAGCTTTCCGGAACTGGCGGGCGAGATCATCCGCATCACCCGCGTGGAGGCCGAGCGCCTGAGCCTCACCCAGACGCCAACCTTTCTCGGTTCGATCCAAGGCGGGCTGGTATTTCCACGCCTGGTGCGCGGCGACAACTTCGCCGCCGTGTTTCCGTTGCATGCCATCCAGACGATGTCCGGCCAGTTCGCGGAGCTGGCGGCGCACGGCTTCCCGCCCGACGTGGTCGCGCAATGGACGAGCGACTTCCCCGACGGACTGAACGCGCTGCAGCTGCGGGCGGTGAACGAGTTCGGCGTACTCGCTGGCCGCTCATTGCTGGTGATCGCGCCCACGAGCTCGGGCAAGACGCTGGTGGGCGAACTGGCGGCACTGCGGGCGGTGACCGCCGGCCAGAAGGCGGTGTTCCTGCTGCCCTACAAAGCCTTGGTAAACGAAAAGTTCGAAGAGTTCACGGCGCGCTACGCCGCAGCAGGCCTGCGCGTCGTGCGCTGCAGCGGTGATGCCACAGACGGCGTCGGCCCGGTGCTGGCCGGGCGCTACGACCTGGCCTTCTTCACCTACGAGATGTTCCTGAGCATGGCATTGGGATCACGGCGCCTGCTGCACCAGCTCGGTGTAGTGGTGGTGGACGAAGGCCAGTTCATTACCGATCCGCAGCGCGGCATCAACGTGGAGCTCATCTTCTCGCTGTTGCTGCGCGCCCGCGAGCACGGCGTCGAACCCCAGCTGCTGGTCCTGTCGGCCGTGCTCGGCCAGCTCAACGGGTTCGACCAGTGGCTGGGCCTACCCCTGCTGCTGTCGCGCGAACGGCCGGTGCCTTTGGTCGAAGGCGTGCTCGATCGCCAAGGCCAGTTCCAGTTCCTGGACACCGACGGCACCACCAAGATCGAAGCCTTACTTCCGCCGCAAGCCATCCGGGTGCGCGGTGACAAGCCCGGCTCGCAGGATGTGATCGTGCCCTTGGCCAAGAAGTTGGTCGGCGCCGGAGAGAAGTTGCTGGTGTTTCGCAATGCGAGAGGTCCCACGCAAGGGTGTGCGCGGTACCTGGCCAACGAGCTGGGCTTGCCGCCAGCCACGGCCGTGCTCGACGCACTGCCGACCCAAGACCTGCCCGGGGCATCGCTCGGCTTGCGCGCTTGCCTGCGCGGGGGCACCGCATTCCACAACACCAACTTGCTGCGTCCCGAGCGTGAGGCCGTCGAGCGCGGCTACCGCGATCGCGCTGGCGGGATCCATGCCTTGGTTTCGACCACGACCCTGGCCGCGGGGATCAACACGCCCGCCTCTACGGTGGTGCTGGTGGAGCACGAGTTCTTCGGCGAGACCATCCAGCCGTTCACCGTCGCCGAATACAAGAACATGGCCGGCCGCGCCGGCCGCGTAGGTTTCAACGAAATCGGAAAATCCATCCTCCTGGCCGAAACGCCCATCGAGCGGGCGCAGCTGTTCCAGCGCTATGTGATGGGGCAGCCGGCTGAGGTTCAATCCTCCTTCCAGCCCCGCGATTTGCCGACGTGGACCTTGCGCTTGCTCAGCCAGGTGCGCGGCGTGCGCGAGGACGAGATTCCGCGCCTGCTTCTGAACACCTTCGGCGGCTACTCGGCCTCGCGCGCTAACCCGCAATGGGTTGCCCAGGTGGGACAGGACATCGCGCGCCTAGTCACGCGTCTGTTGGCCACCGGCTTGGCCGAGCGCGAAGGCGAGCTGGTGCACCTGACCTTGCTGGGCCGCGCCTGCGGCGCGTCGTCCTTGTCGCTCGAATCGAGCCTGCGGCTGGTCGAATTGTTGCAGCAGGTCGAGGTGGGATCCACGCCGCCGTTCCACCTGCTGGCCTTGGTGCAGGTGCTCGATGAAATGGACGGCATCTACACGCCGCTGATGAAGCGCGGTCAGAGCGAAAGCAAGCGCGTGGCGGAAGCGAGCCAGCGCTTCGGGCACGCCCGCGTGCGTGCGCTGCAGCGTTTTTGCCGCGAGAACACGGACCTGTGGGCGCGTTGCAAGCGCGCCGCCATGCTCTATGACTGGATCGAAGGTGACGCGGTCGAGGCGATCGAAAAGCGTTACTCGACCACTCCATACCAAGGCAGCATCGAATACGGCAACATCGTCGGTATCGCCGATGCCACGCGTTACCACCTGCGCTCGGCGCACCGGATCATCGCCAACTTGCTGCTCGACCAACCCGAGTTCCTGCTCGGGCTCGACGAAATCTTGCTGCGCCTTGAATTTGGATTGCCGGCCGCCCTGCTTCCGCTCACCCGCTTGCCGGCCGCGCTCGCGCGCGGACAGATGCTTGCCTTGGCCCAAGTCGGTGTGCGCGATATCGATGCCCTGGCGGAACTGGACAAGGCCACCCTCTTGCAATGCGTTGGCCCCGCAGTGCTGGCGCGGCTGCGCCCGCCAGCGGAAGATTAGCGGGCACGGAGAAAGACATGGCCATAGAAATTCTGGTTGACGTGCGAGGCGAAAGTTTCGCCAACGACGACGGTAGCTCGCGCCAGGACATCATTCGCACGCTGAAGGTGGGCGCACCGGTGCAACTGGTAGCCGATCCGCTCAATCCGCACGATCGGTGGGCCGTGAAAGTGGTTACGCCCGCCGGACAGATTGGCTTCTTGCCCTCGGATGCGCGCGACGCCGATGCGGTGCTCAGGGGCGAACCCATCAGCGCCACCATCCACGCCGTGCACGGCGGCACCAACTGGTTCCAGCAACTCCTCGGCAAACGCTCGGTCGGTGTCGTGCTCAAGGTGCGAAAGTCGGACCCGGACTGGTCGCGCAGGGCGCAGTTGGAAGCACTTGCCGCACCCGTCGATGCCCAAGTTCAGGCGGCGCTGGCGCTGGAGGAAAGCGGCGACGCGCCATCAGCGATTGTGGCGATGCAAGAGGCAATCGCGCGCATCTATGTTTTTACCCAAGCCGATGCCTGCGCGTCCGCGCACCGACGTTTGGCAGCTCCGATCGACCGGCTGAGCCTGCTGCTGGAGCGGGCGCGACGTTTTCCCGAAGCCCTGGAAGTACTGGATGTATGGCAGCGCACCTTTGACCCCGTGCAGCCGGGGGCGCAGGTGGCGCAGACCTTGCGCAAACGTACCGAACGAATGCGCGCCAAGAGTGGCCAAACCAAGTAACCAATGATGCGAATCCTCGCTGAGTTGACCACCCGCTCCGCGGCGTCGTAATTCGGGAGCTGGCGCTCACCCCGTCAGGTCCGCTTTCGGCCAAAAGCGATCACTCGAAAAGTGTACTCTGACCCAATCATTCAGGTGACTATGAAGAATTCCCCGGTGAGGAAGTCCACTAAGAATCGGATTACGATGGAATTGCCCCTCAAGGCGTCCGAGCAATCCAATACGACATCCTCTTGGGTTGCATTCGCGTGAACATTCTTTGGGACGTTCCAATCACCTCGATCATCGCGCTCACTCCTGAGCATGCCGTAGTCGTCATGCGCGCGATTCTTCGAGCGGAGTGCGGCTACGCAAAGATAGGTCCAGCAGCACTGACGATCTCCGATCGTCTCACCGTGGCGGACGGCGGCATTGATGCCGAAATCAATTCACCACCGGAACTTATCGTTCCAGCGGATTGCATTTTCTGGTCGGGACTCACAGGGTTTCAAATCAAGTCTGGAACAGCATTCAAACCCTGGACGAAAGGTGCGATCCGCGGCGAGCTGCTGGACACCAAGGCGAAGCTGCATTCCGAGGTGGATCGCCTTTTTCGTCGGCAAGGGCGCTATACGCTGTTCTGCACGGGCCATGACCTGACGCCGAAACAGCGCAGCGATTCGCGGGACCAGATTGCTGCAGTCCTCGTCGACGCAGGATTCGAGATAGACGAAGAACAGGTCGAGGTTCTCGGCGCTAGTCAGATCGCAGAATTTGCCGAATGCTATCCGGGAGTGGCGTCCCTGTTGATGACTGACCCAATTCAGGAGGCTTGGGTTCTCGCGGACTGGCAGCGTGACGTGCACATGGCCAACGCCTTCGAGGCATCCCCGGAGCAGTCCCACGTTATCGACCGAATTCGTGCGGGGCTGGCAGGTGAGAGCAAGCACATTCGTGTTCTCGGAGAGCCGGGCCTCGGGAAGACACGCATCGTGCTGGAGGCCGTCAAAGATCCCATCCTCGCGCCTTCCGTCCTTTACATACCGCACGGTTCACAGTTCGGGCAGACGAAGCTTTTCCGCCAACTGCTCAAATCGGATCGTGACAAGCCGCTCGTGCTGGTCATCGACGAACTTCCGGAGTCTGAGCTGGCCGACATATGGCGGCACCTGAAGCCACGTTGCGGCAGCTTGAAGATCGTGTCACTGGATCACGCCAGGGACGAAACCCATGACGAGGACATTGAGCGATTTGCCGTCCCCCGCCTGCCCGATGAAACAATAAGAAAGATACTTGCCAGTCGAGTCGGCGAATCACACGAACTCGATCGATGGGTCACGATCTGCGAGGGTTCTCCACGAGTAGCCCAGGCGGTCGCCGACAACCTGCGCGCGAACCCGGATGACATACTTAAACCGCCCTCGACGGTACCCATTTGGGCGAGGTTCCTGCACGGCTATGGAAGCCGCGATGAAAGCTCGGCAAGACAGATTGATTGCGTCACCCAACACATAGCCTTGTTCAGCCGATTCGGCTATGAGTCTCCGGTGGGTTACGAGGCGGTGTATATCGCCGAACTGATTCGAGAGGTGGATCCGACCATTGGATGGGCGCGGTTCCAAGAGATCATCCAGAATCTTCGTGCCAGAAGGGTGCTGCAGGGAAGCCGGACACTCTTCTTCGTACCCAAGGCGCTCCACATCTATTTGTGGAAGCAATTCTGGAGACACTACGGGCGCGGGTTCGACTTCGTACAAACCTTCAATGCCATGCCCGAATCCTTGCACGCCTGGTTCATGGGCATGTTCAAGTTTGCCGGAGATGCCGCAACCGCCCATGTCATCGACGACATCCTGAAGACAGACGGCATATTCGCCGACCGTACTACGCTGACGTCGGATAAGGGTTCCCAATTTCTTTCTACGCTCGCCGAGGCCAATCCGGCCGCCGTGCTGAAGCTTCTTGAAGCTACGATCGGTCAATGGACGGATCAGGAGCTACTCGACTTCACGAAGAATCGGCAGAGCCTTGTCTGGGCGCTGGAGAAGATTGCAGTCTGGCCACCCCTGACTGTGAGGGCTATCCATCTGCTTGCCCGGCTCGCGGTCAACGAATGTTCCGATCACTCCAACAACTCGACGGGTACCTTGATGGGACTGTTTCGCATCGGTCCCGAGGCCGCTGTCACGGAAGCATCGCCCCAAGCCCGACTGCCAGCTATGCTGAAGCTTCTCCGCACCCCCAGGGATGCGGAACGTCGTCTCGCACTCAGGGCCATGGACTCTGCGCTCGATAGTCGCGGCATGGGCATGCGCATGGTTGGGCCGGAATACCAAGGACTTCGGGAGCGAGCCAAGCTCTGGATGCCTGCAACTTACGGTGACTGGTGGCAGGCCCAGTTCGCGTATTTCCAAGCTCTGGTCAATGAAACGCAGGACTGGCCGCCCGTCCTGCGCACCGAGGTTTGCCAAACCTTGCTGAACGCTGTGGAGCAGCAGATCTGTACTCCTCCCTGTACCGAGTTGGCGTTCCAGCTGCTGAACGTACTAGTCGACGACAAGGCCATGCTGCCGGAAAAGGTGAATGGCTTCTTCTCGAATTGGCAAGAGTACAAAAACGATGGCAAGCATCCCGAGATTGCAAAACGCCTTCGGGATCTCGAACGCCACTACACAAAGCAAGATCTCGCAAGCAGATTCCGGCGCTACGTCATCGATGTGAGTTGGCAGGAGTGGGATGAAGATTTCCGTGAAAGCGCCGAGAAGCCCAAAAACCGCGCCAAGACACTGGTCACGGCTTTAGCCCATCGCATCGCGCGGCATCCGGAGACACTGAACCAGATTCGGCATCTCCTCGCTCCCGCATCAAATGCACCTGCACTATGGCATTTCGGATCGCAGCTGGCGTCTGCCGATACGTCGCGAGCGTTACTGCCAGTTCTCGTCCAGGTGACTCTGGAGACAAAGCACCAGACGTGCCTGCTCGGGTACCTATCAGACGTACTGATATGCGATCTTACGCTCTATCTCTCCACGGTTCGTAGCCTTCTGGACGCGGAGACCTCTGCGTGGCTTGGGGTCACCATCGCCCTTTATTCAGCCTATGACGATGAGCTGTTCGAGCGGTGCCTGGATGCACTGCAAAAGCGATGGGCCGACCCGCAGCTTTTCGGGATGCTCCGGTACGGCAAGGCCATCGAATCGGTTCCCCCGGAAAGAGCCCGACGCCTGTTTTGCCTGCTGAACGAATTCGACACTCAAGAGGCGCTGTTTCTACTGGTCGAACTGCTGGACTCGATTCCGTTCAACGGCTCCTCGCCCTTCACTTCGGACTTCGTATTTCGGATCGTTTCGGAGTCTGTCCCTGGCGAGAATGGCCGGGACGTGATGCGTGGCTACCATTGGAAGAATATCTGCTTAAAATTGATCAATTGGGACGTGAGTCGAGCACTCCCGTTTCTGGATGTCTTGCTCACCCAGATGGGGAAAACGTACGAGTTGAGCTACGACACTGATGCAAAGCCATTGGCGGATGAACTCGTCCGAGCCGATCCGCAAGGCGCGTGGACTCTTGTGAAGAAGCATTTCGAAGATACTCTTCCCAAATGGCGGAGTGACATTCTGAGCTGGCTCAAGGGTGGGCTGCATACCTTCAATGAAGGCACCCCTAGAGGGGCGATTGCGGATCTTCCGCTTTCGGAAATTCTTACATGGATCGAACAGGAGCCCGAGCCCAGGGCTGTGATGATGGCTCACGCCGCTCTTCGAACACTTGACGATGAATCAGGTGGGCAATTGACTCGGGAATTGCTGTACAGATACGGACAGTTCAAGGGTGTTCGAAATGGCATCAGCGCCACTTTTCACTCCGGAGGATGGAGCGGTCCTACGAGTGTTTACCTGAAGCGAAAGCGTGACAAATTTCGTCACTGGCTGGCGGCCGGCTTCGAGGTCGAAATCACGCAGTGGATCGAAAGTGAGATCGAGTACCTGGATCGACGCATCGAGCAAGAGGAAATCGACGAGGAGCGTTCCCGATTCGATTGACTCCAAGCTCCACATTCAAGACCATCCTGCCAAGGCATCCATTGCGCGTGGCTCACGAGTCAAGCGTCAATCGGGGTCATGACCCCTTTTGAGCCAAGCCGAGAAGGTCTGCTTTGGGTCGGAAAGAGACCTTCAGTCTGACGGTCAACTGCTTGGCACCGCTGGTCAGCTCAGCCGCCGGATTTGGTCAGTTGTGATGGCAATGAGTGGTCAGTTCGCTGGCAATACGCACTATTCGACCCGTCCGGCTTGCAATGGCGCGGGCTGGCTGTGCGAGGCGTGTAATTCAGACAGCGTGATAGCAACCAGAAACGCACACTCCACATGAGCTGCTCTCAAAGACCGACTGCAAATCTATCCAGAGCCGGATCGATTAAGCCAATATTTCGCGGCTCGCATACTGGCGCGCAAAAGTCGCTACGGCCAGCAAATAGCAGCTTCAGGATCTTTTTCTAACATTGAATAGAAACCGACCATACACATTTCGCCCGTCCATCGATCTAGCCTCACGCTCTCGGGACTACTATCAGCAGTATCGGATATTGGCGACATTTCGTAACGATTGATCCAGCAATAGACTGCAATGGCCAGGATAGCTACAACCAGCCAAGCCAATGAACTGGATTTCATACGACGAGCTCCTGACTTCGTGGAAGAATATGTGAAGGATCTATTGTATCGATTGATCCGAAAGGTCACGATCAATACCGCTAGTGCGCGGTCCGCAGACATGCTCAGCGTAGGAAATTTCCTACACGACGACGCGACGTTCCCCCATATCGACCAGACGCGCGACCAGGCAATCTAGCTCTGCCCGCGATGTCCTTGGCGCTCACGTCCTTCTTGGTTGGGGGAATGTCCTTTAGCCGACGTCGCGGGCATCCTCATTCTGGAGAGTACTATGCCATCGATTCGCGAAGTCAACGCCAACGCACACGCCGCCGTGCAATCCCTTCATGCCGACCGGGTAATCTGCCGTGACCTGATGCCGTTAGATCAGCCGATGACCGCAGAGCAGCAACGCCAGCGGGCGAGGTTGATCCATTCCGCCCTTCTCGCTAGGAAACGCATGCAATTGCTCAGGGATCGTGCTGAAGCGTTAGCTGGGGCGTTGACGCGATTTCAGATTAGGGAGGCGCAGATTGCGAAGCGGGCGTAGGCGAATCTGGGACAACTACCCTCAGAGATCCTGGATTGAGGGACGCAAATGTGGCTTCGTTAACGTCAATCAGTTTGAGATATTTCATTAATCGAATTGCTCTTTCTACTCTGCGGCGATAGAAGTCTGTCAATTTTCGATCATTCGTTACTCGATCATAGTCGTCGCAATACTCTGCCAACTCCAGAAGGACTGTCATTCCGTCGAAAAAGATGCCCAGAAGATCTGACCTATGGGTGGGAGAAATTCCGTTTTCCTGCCAAGTCATAGCGTAGGCGAAGCAGTTCTGTTCTGAAATGATATCCGCCAGTTTATGCTGGCCGAATATCGGATTATTGAACGTCTCGAATGCAAACTTTCCGACGATTGTTCGACTCTCAACAAAGTCATTCCATGTGTTGTAAGCGCCTTCTATTCGGCGATGCAAATCTTTCAGGCGGGCATCAGTTTTCAGTTGTTTTAGTTGCTCCTCAAGCGCGATGCTCGTCTCTAGTGCCGCCTTTCGAGTTGCACGCAGTGTGAGAACCACAAGAATGACAGTTGCCAACCCAAGAATCGGATTTGCCACACCACCGAAGTAGTCACCAAATTCCCCCCAAGTGGGCGGCCCACCTGCAGGATAGTCGGCGAAGCTGTTGTAGTAGGTGCCGCCGATCGCGGCAATCAGGAGGAGTGCGATGGCGGCGATAAGCCAATCGGCCCAGCCACTCGATGAGTTAGAGTTTTTGGATGTCTGCACTTTGTTCTTTCCGGTGTTTGTATTGGAAAAGGGTTTAATGACGATTAGGTTACATCGTGGGACACCTGAGGGACACTGACCCCACGAATAGCCAACAATAAGCAATGCCGCGCAACACATAAACCGCTGATATCATTAACTATCAACACCATCCAACAACCCCGAAGCCTGACTTAAAAGCCCTCGGCCGCAAGGCCATGCGGGTTCGACCCCGATCGGGTTCTACCCCGATTAGGCGGACACTTTTGAACCGCCCCGGGTATTGAGGAGGCTCCAGCTCTTGAGAGAATGGAGCCATGAACAAGTCGAAGGTGTTTTCCCCGGAAGTGCGTGAGCGGGCCGTACGCATGGTGCAGAAAAAGAGTTTGGCGAGTATCCCTCGCTGTGGGCTGCGGTTGAATCGATTGCGTCGAAGATCGGCTGTGTGCCACAGATGTTGTTGACCTGGGTGCAGCGCCCTGAAGTTGACAGACCCTCGCGATGGCATGACCACCGCGGACAAACAGCGCGTCAAGGATCTGGAGCGCGAGAACAAAGAATTGCGTCGGGCCAATGAGAACCTAAAGCTGGCCAGCGCGTTTTTTGCCCAGCGGAGCTCGACCGCCGACTCAAGTCCTGAGGGACTTCATCGACACACATCGCGATACGTTCGGGGTCGAGCCGATCTGCAAAGTTCTGCAGATCGCCCCGTCGGGATATCGTCGTCATGTTGCCTGCCAGCGTGATCCTTCGCGTCGTTGCGCTCGTGTGCGTCGCGACGCCATGCTGGTGCCAGAGATCCGACGCGTCTGGCACGCCGACTTGCGTACACCGGTACACAATGATCAGCGCACCGACGCAACATGATCAACTCGCCGACCAGATTGATCAGGCGAATTCGTAGGACCGCTTCCGGCCACTATGAGAAGTCCCCAGTTATGAGAAGTTCTGAGGTGGCGTAGACCGACGGGCCTTGTCAGCGCTTGCGATCCGAAGTTTGACGTCGCGCTGCGCTGGACATAATTTTGCTGGTCGGGCAGCACTGACGACTCCACTACTGGAGACCGTCATGACCAAGATCCCTGCGTTGCACCCCACGATTCGCGCCTGGTTGCTTGAAGGCCCACTGGCTGCTCACGTTTCGGCGTATGTCGCGCGACTCAGTCGCGGCGACTGACCTTGCCCCTGAAATTCGTATCCCTTAGGTGGTCTTATGCGCTGGCTTGTCGGGCTAGATTCGCCAGCCAGTTATCTTCGAATTGCAGAGGGCTGATGTAGGCCAGCGTCGAATGCAGTCGTGATCGGTTGTACCACAGTATCCACGCGACGATCTCGTCTTTGGCTTGGCGACGGGTCGAGAAGCGCTGTCCGTTCAATCGCTCCACCTTCAACGACCCGAAGAGCGACTCGCAGCAGGCGTTGTCCCAACAGTTCCCGCGACGGCTCATTGAAGCGCTGATGCCGTACTCGGTGAGCAGGTCGCGGAAGTCCTTGCTGGCGTATTGGCTTCCCCGGTCGCTGTGGAAGATCAGCCCAGTCTGCTTGCTTGGGTGGCGCTTGAACCACGCCATGCGCAGTGCATCGATGACAATGTCTCGCGTTATGTCCTTACGCAGGCTCCAGCCGATGACCTGGCGGCTGAACAGGTCGATCACCACGGCCAGAAACAGCCAGCCTTCGTCGGTAGCGATGTAGGTGATGTCGCCCGCCCAGACCGTGTCAGGCGCATTGACGGTGAACTGCCGGGCGAGAAGGTTGGGGGCGATTGGCAGGTCGTGATTGCTGTCGGTGGTGACCTTGCATCGCTTCTTGCCTTTCGCTCGTATGCCGTGCCGTTGCATGAGCGTTTGCACCCGCTCCTTGCCCACGCGCAGACCTCTGGCCAGCAATTCCTTCCAGGTGCGCGGCCAACCGTAGCCGCCGTGAGACTCGGCGTGAATGGCTCTGATATGCACCAGCAACGCGTCGTCACTCAGATGCGGTCGCTGGGCCACGCTGGACCGACGAACGATGTGCGAATGGAAACCAGCGACGCTGGCTCCCAATACCCGGCACTGCACCGAGATCGGCCATACACGCCGGAGGCGGTGCATAAAGGCGTACTTCACTTCGCTTCCTTTGCGAAGTACGCCGTCGCTTTTCCCAAGATGTCACGCTCCATCTTCACCCGTGCCAACTCGGCTCGCAGCCGGCTGATCTCCATCTGCTCAGCGCTCACGACCGTCTTGTCCGCAGCTGTGAGCTTGCCCTCTCGGTGCGCCTTGACCCAGTTGAACAGCGTCTGGTCCACCAGAGCCAACATGCGTGCGGCCGCCGCGATGCTCTGGCCGCCTACGACAAGACGCACAGCCTCTTGCTTGAACTCGAGCGTGTACCGCGCTCTTGATGTTTTCGTTGTCATTTTCGTTCTGCTTGCTTGGATTAAACCATCCAGCAAGGGATACGTTTTGCGGGGGCAACGTCAAACAGCCTCCACGAAATCCGGGGCCGTTCACTTTCGCTAAGAATACGTGTCTAGAGCGAGGCATCAGCTAGGAGTTGGGAGAGGGACATCTTCAGCCCCCCCGCCAAGCGGGCCAATGTCGAGAGGGTGACGTTTCGCTCGCCTCGCTCGATGGCGCTGTAGTAGGCCCTGTGCATGCCGATAGCGTCGGCAAAAGTATCCTGGCTGAAGCCAGATTCTTGGCGGTGCTCTCGCATTGCCGCTCCCAACTTAGTTTGTAGGGTCACTTTGTCCATGACGCGACCGTAAGTAGCTGCTACTTTTAGGTCTACGCCTTTATATATAGACTACATGTATGTATCACGCAGTGAGAGCGCTGTGTCTATTCGACTAGTCGACGATGAACTGGATTTATCTTGGGAATTCGCAGTGAGCTGGGACGTTCGCCACGCTCTGCGAATTCAGCTACAGCGATGTTTGTGTCCTAGCGGCGTAGCGCGGTTTGAAGATCGATTCGTCTCCTCCCTTGGGGAGCTTCTGGACGAAGATTTACAGCTTCCCACAGCGAGTCAGGTTTCTTACGCGATGGCCATAAGCAAAGGACTCGGTATCGCACTTCCTGGAGAAGCTCTCCAGTTCAAAGGCTCTATGCACGAATTTCTTTCGAGAAATGCGCCAATCTTTAAGGCGCAAGGAGTCGAAATGAAATCACGAAAGCCTCTTCGCTCTCATGCTCGAAAGTGATTCGGAAAGGTCACACGAGGCGCACTTTCGTCGGAGCAACCAAACGGACGCTAGATTCTAGGGAAGGCAGTCTTCGTCGACGAGCAACCTTTCGATAGCGTTGAAGCGCAATTGTGTGTGGACGGGACCTGAGAAATCTGTCAGCCGAAGAACAGATTAAAGACCAAAACACAATGCTATCGTTGCGCTTATGCTACGGTCGGACTTCTCGAAGTCTGATAGGTGAATCGAGCGAGACCCAACCAGTGCTTCCGTCAGCCAAAATCTCTAAGCCACTGGCTGAGGCAAATCCAGCAAGGTTTAGGGACAGCTTTACCGACTCGTTGCGGACTTGGGAGAGGTCGAGAACACACGTTCGATCCCGCCATGCGAAACGTACCAATGAGGAAGATGCAGCTGCGAAGAAATGACCCCAATTTCAACAGGGTCAAGGGTGAGAACGGGCGTTCCAGGCATATCGAGCATGAGTAGCACCGAATCCGGACGGCATACGTAGGATTTGTTCGGGGTTTGCAGACCAAACATACGCTAAGTCATTGATCTGCTGGCCATATGCAGCTAGAGCTTCTCCGCGACCCGCAAAAATTCGCGTCGTGACAAGATTTGCCCTGTAATGATGCATCACCGCTAAATGCCGGAATTCGACCGGCGCGTGCTCGAGGTCTTGCGCGAGCCAATTGAATCGGGCCACCTGACCATTTCGCGCGCGGCACGGCAGGCCGATTTCCCGGCGCGCTTCCAGCTTGTCGCAGCGATGAATCCCTGCCCGTGCGGCCATGCCGGCGATCCCGGTGGACGCTGTCGCTGCACGCCCGATCAAATTGCCCGTTATCGGTCGCGGATTTCCGGGCCGCTGCTCGACCGCATCGATCTCAAGCTGGAGGTGCCGCGGGTCAATCATGCCGAACTGCGCGCCAGTCATGCGGGGGAAAGCTCGGCACAGGTGCGCGAGCGCGTGTGCGCGGCGCGCGAGCGGCAACTGGCGCGATCCGGCAAGGCCAATGCCTGGCTCAGCAATCGCGAAACCGAGCGGGATTGCGCGCTTGGAGAAAGCGAACACAAGCTGCTTGACCGCGCGGTGGAACGCCTTGGCCTCTCGGCGCGCGCCTATCACCGCATCCTGCGCGTGGCGCGGACCATTGCCGATCTGGCGGCGAGCCGCGACATCGACGCCGTGCACCTGTCCGAAGCCATCCAGTACCGGCGTTTCGACCCCGCCTGAAGCGCCGAGCACCAAGCATTGTACCTTCGTCGAAATCGCCGCCCGCAAGCAGCGCCAAGCGGGCATTTGTGCGTACACTTGCAATTGTATGGCGACCTCCCTTTCCCCGGCGCTGCCCTTGCGATCCGCTGTTGCCGCGGTTTCGGCCTATGGCGGCATGCGCGGACTGATCGAATCAGCCCTCGCGCTGGCCGCACAATCCGTCGACGGCGTCCTTGCCGTGCTCGTGGAAACCTCCGGATCGGCATCACGAAAACAGGGTGCGATGGGCTTGTATGCCGAAAGTGGCCATGTCGCCGGCGCGCTCGCTGGCGGTACCCTGCAGCAACGCCTGCATGAAGCGGCACGCACGGTGCTGGCCAATGGCAAGGCCATCGCAGTCACGCTGGATTCGCGGCAGGACAGCAGCCATACCGCGATGGAAGCCGATCGCGGCGGCGGCATCCTGCACATCCTGCTCTTGCCGCTGCCGAGTCGCGCGGCGCCCCTGCGCGATGCCCTGGGCAAGGCCTGCACCAGCAGCGCCTGGTTGCGCCTGCGCCTGGAACTGGGCGATGACGGCGAACGCAATGTCAGCTTCGGCGCCGGTGAAGCGCGCATCGGCCAGGAAATGTTCGCCTTCGACAACCACGGCAGCCCCTGCGCCTTCGCCCGCCATTTCGTTCGACATGTCAGCCTGACCTTCGCGCCACCGCCACGCCTTGCCCTGCTCGGCAGCGGCGTGGAATCGCTGACCATCGTGCGCCTTGTCCATCTGCTCGGCTGGTATGTGGAAATCGTCGATGCGCGCGCGGGCAGCCTGGGCCAGGCGGCGAGCCGCGATGCCGACCAGCTCCACCGCCATCTTCCGGATGACCTGCCGGAGCTGCTTGCCGAACGCCATTTCGATGCGGCGATCATCGGCGGCAACGATTTCGAGATCGATCTCGGCTATCTGCGCCACCTGGCCACGGCCGGCATCGGCTACATCGGCCTGCTCGGCCCGCCCGAACGCCGCGACGCCTTCCTCACCCGCCTCGGCGACATCATCGCCACCCAGCTGGAGCCGCGTTTGTATGCTCCGGCCGGCTTGCGCCTGGGTGGCGACGGCCCTGAAGTGACCGCCCTCGCCGTCGTCGCCCAGTTGCAGTATTACCTCGCTCATGACGCACACGCTTGAGCCAGCCGGGCGCTGGTGCCGGCCTTCAGTCTGAGCGCGGCCAGACGCTGCCCAGCGGATCGAACTCGACCTCATCGACCAGCTCGCCGCGCCAGCCGAATCCGCTGACCGCGAGCACGCCTTCGAGCATGGGATCGAGGCCGAAGATCTCCTCGATATCGCGCTCGTTCACGGCGGCGGTGATGAACGCGGCGAGACCCCGTTCGGCAGCGGCGAGATACAGCGCCTGCGACAGATGCCCGGCATCGAGAATGATGGCGCGATAGGCCTTGGCGTGATTGCGATATTTCCAGAATGTGCGCCGAAACCTGCTGGCCAGGATGATGATCACGTGCGCCTTCATGAAATGACGTTGCCCGGCGACGATGCGCAGGGCCAGCGCCTGGCTGTCCTCCGCGGCGATGTCGCCCAGCGGCTCCAGCGCGTGATCGATCGGGTGGTAGTGATACAGCCCCGGCGTCACGCCCTCGACGTTCTGCACCAGCAGATAGGCCTCGGTCGGATGCAGGCCGCCGGCCGAAGGCACGGCACGTTTCATCACCGTGATGCCCGGCTCGTCGCTGACCGCGCGTGCGGCAAACGTGCGATAAAGCGTGCTGGCAAAATCCTCCGCCGAAAGCGGCCTTGAAACATCCCAGTTGCGGCAGGTGACGCGCTGCCGGATCAGCGCCTCAAGTGCGCTATCCGTGGGTTTGCCAAGGGCAATGCGCTGGTTCGACTCGACGCGCTCGCGCACCGGTGTCTCCGGCTCGCCCAGCCGCTCAAGAAACGGCCGATCTGTTTCCTCACCGAACCGACGCTCGGCCTCCAGCGTGTCGACGCCACTCCAACGCGTATGCCGATGCACGGTGGCGGCCAGTCCACGCCAATGGCTGGTGCGCACCTGCTCGTCGCGTTCGCCCGTGCCGGCGTTTTCGTCGCCATCGCCAAGCAGCAGGCCCTTGTCGAGCAGGCGCTCCAGCACCTCGCGCGGCAGCGTGCGGCAAGCGTCGTCGAAGTCGATCCATTCTTCCAGCGACAGCGCGCCGAGGGCGGTGACCTCGGCTGTATCCAGCGCAATCTCGTCATCCAGGTGGGCGGCCAGGGCGATCCATTCGCGCACCATCTCGACGCCCGTGCCACCGGTGACGAGGCGGCCCAAATCGAAATCCAGACGCTCGCGGGGTTCGATGAAGACGACGGCGCAGCGTCGGATATGCATGTGCGGAATCCGCGGAATGAGATCTGCTAGTGTAGTGCACGGCCCGGCCAACCGGCCGTCATTCCGGGTTACGCCAACGCGGCATTGACGGGCACGGCGCGCATGCGTCGGCACCCGCCCAGGCGCCGCCTTTGATCAACTTTTCTGCCAAGGGGAAACTGCAATGAGCGGAGCACGCCTGCCGAAAGAACACGAATTGAACCTGCTGAAGAAGCTGTCGAGCGATGACGGTTTCCGCGCCCGCTTCGAGAAAAGTCCCGCTGCAGCCCTGAAGGAAATCGGCGTGCCCGATGCTGCCGTTTCCGCACTCGATGCGGCCAGTCTGAAACCGGGAAAGCTTGCCGAGAAATCGGCCATTGCCGATGCCCATGCCAAGCTTGATCAGGATGCCTTGCTTGGCCATGCCTGCATGGTGTTTCCCATGCTGCGCCTGAACTACGGCGACTGACTTTCTGCCAGCGCTCGCTGCAGCGACTCGATCCGTTTCTGCCAGGCCGGTTGCTGCGAGGCATCCGGCCATGCCTTGAGGAATTCGCCCAGCATGCCGCGTGCGCTGGCCTTGTCCTTGCTGTCGATGGCCAGCTCGGCGCCGCGCAGCAAGGCAAGATTGGCTTGCTCGATGTTGTAGGCGGTGAGGATCTGCGCCGGGTAATACTCGGCATAGGCGCGGCCGCGATGCTCGCTCAGCCAGCGCGCTTCCGCCAGGGCGAGCGCGGAATTCCCGGCAGCAGCATAGGCGTTCATCAAGGCGACATGGGCGAGATACGGTTCACTGCCATCCAGCAATGCCTTGATCCGCGTGATGGCCTGTTCGGCATGGCCGGCACCGCGATCGAGTTCGGCGGTGGCGATGACCTGCAGTTTGCGGCTGATCGAATAGGCCGGGCCGCCAACCTGGCCGACCAGGGCCAGCGCGGTGCCGGCCAGTGGCCGTGCATCGATACGGGCAGCGAGGTAGGCGAGGACAAGCAGCCGGCTGTTGATCATGTCGCGGTCTGCCGATGAGCTGTCCTTCAGCGCCTTTTCGCTCTGCTTGATGGCCGACTCGATCCTGTCCAGGCGTGCCTTGCGGTCGAGGTCACGCGCCTCCAGGCCGAGGCTGTCTGCCGAGGTGGCAAACGCCTGGCCGACGATATTGTCCAGCGGAGCCTTGCCGGCGGCGTCCATGAGGATGCGACTGGCCTCCTTGCCATCACCCCGATCCAGCGCGATGGCGCTGCGCAAGGTCACCTGACTCGCCGCAACGATTGGATTCTCGGTGATGGTCGTGTCTGCCGAGCGCGCCAGCGTCTGCGTGGCCTGTGCATGCCTGCGCTGTGCGGCGAATGTTGCCGCATGGATTTCGGTACGCACGAAACCGGTCGCTTCGGCCTGCTCGAAGCTGGCAAAGGACTCGTCGAAACGGTTGTTGCCCAGTTGCAGGATGCCGAGCAGGTGCAATGCCGGCAAGCGCGAGGGATTGCGCAGTGATGCCGAGGATTCGGCAAAGGCCACCACCGATGCGTCGAAGCGATTGGCATCCCGCCAGCTGACGTAGGCATAGCCACCGGTACCGGCGAAGAAATCCGGATAAGTCTTGGCCAGTGCCGCCCAGCGCGACAGTGCGTCGGACTTTCTCTCCACCGTGGACAGCATCACCTCCGCATACAGCACGTCGCGGGGAGAAAGCCGGTCGCGCTCCGCCAGCGCCTTCTGGAAAGCCGCCGTGGCTTCTGCGCCGCGCCCGGCGGAGGCATGGATGACGCCGATCTTCAAGGTGGCCGACGCCAGCCCGGGGTCAATCGCCAGGGCCTGCTGGTAAAGCGCCAGCGCCTCGCTGAACTGGCCGCGCATGTTGCTGCCGATGCCCAGCGAATACGCCTTCAAGGCATCCAGATTTGCCGTTGTCACCTTTTCCAGCGGCATCGATTCGTTTGATACCGTCGCCAGCGCTTCGCCCAGGCGCACACGCAGGCGCTCGTTGATCTTGTCCAGCGAAGGCAGGATGGATTCCTTGCCGATGCCGTCGGCGGTCTCCGAGTAGACCGTGGTCTGCGTCCGCGGATCGATGACCTCAGCGGTGATGCGCACGCGCCCGCCGATCTCGGCGATGGTCGGCAGGATCAGGGCGCGCGCGCCGTCGCGGATCGCCACTTCCGAGCCGACCGCGCGGTCGACTTCGGTGGCATCCGGATCGCGCTGCATGCGCGTGATCGTGTCGCGCACCTTCAGATCCGGCATCACGTTGACGTAGCGGGATTGTTCTAGGCCGATGCGCAAGGCGCTTTCAAGCGCATCATCGAACACCGTCTCGCCGGTCAGGTTGTGCAGGCTGCCGACCACCACCCAATCTCGGTTGGCAAAGGCGATCGCCGGGTCCGGGCGCAGGAACATAAACAATGGAATCGTGATCAGGGCGACCACGACAAGAGCCTCGATGACCACCGTCGCCGGGCGCCGCCAGAACGGCACTTCGCGATGCGCCTTGCTTGACCACGGAGGCGCCTTCAGCGGTGCCAGGCCTTCCTCGCCGACCTCGAATACCGCCACCGGATCCGGCACGCCACGGAAACGATAGCGGCCGTGCGTGCGCCAGCGCGTGGTTGGCAAAAAGTCGGCGAGTTCGCCTTGCGCGCGATGGGCGAGGTCGTAGGCGATATTGGAAAGCAGGATCTGCCCGGGCTGGGCCAGGTTCATCAGCCGCGAGGTGACCGGCTTGACCAGGCCTTCGACTTCGACCGGCTTGGCGCCCTTGGCAATGTCCTCGCTGTTGTTGTCCCAGACCACGACATCGCCGACATGGATGCCGACGCGTGCCGCGAGGGTGGATTTCTCCGCCGCATTGAGCTGGCGCAAACCACGCTGGTAATCGAGGGCGAAGGCGACCGCCTGGATCGGGCGCTCGAACATCATCAGGAAGCCGTCGGTCTTGTCGATTTCCTGGCCGCCATGGCGATCGGCCAAAGTACGGGCGAGGCGATCGTGCTTGCGGATCAGTTCGGCGGCCTCGCGGTCACCGAGCCGCTCGACGAGGGCAGTCGAATCGACCAGATCGCAAAGCAGCAACGTCCGCAGCAAGGAGTTGGCGGCGATTTCGGTACCAGTATCTGGGGAAGTCGAAACGGTCACGCGCTCGAAGGATCCACTACGGAAATCACATTCAGGCATTGTGCGCTGCACACGTCGCGTGCGCCACCCGGGAGTCCGCTCGGCTTCTGCCGCGCAGGTTCCTGGCTTCCCGGCATCAGTGCGCAACCGGCCCCGGGCTGGCGACGTCGGGACTTGTTGTTGGCATGATTTCTGCTAAAACTCTGCATCGATACACGCCATGATGGCTTGTTCGATCAAACCAAGGGGAAAACCAGATGAAGGATTCCGAGCTTACCGAGAAGCAGGCGACCGAACTCGTGCGCAGGCTTGCCAGCGACGACGCGTTCCGCGCATTGTTCGAAGCCAAGCCTGCCAAGGCACTCGTCGAAATGGGTGTGCCCGCGGAAACGGTCACTGAACTCAACGCCAAATGCCTATGCCCCGCGCAACTTGCAGACAAGGACCAGTTCAGGCTCGCCCTGGAAAGAATGGATGCGGAAGTCCTCGCTGTAGCCGGCAAGATGACGCCTCCGAAGATGTCCATGCCGGGCTGATCACTTCTGCGGAGTCTCGTGGCTATCCTGTTCAAGACGGGTGATCCAGCCGAGCAGCGCGCGCGGCATGTCCTGTTGTGGCCAGGCGGCACGCAATTCGGCGAGTGCCTTGCGTGCCGCCGCCTTTTCTTCCAGTTGCAACGAAAATTCGGCCTGATGCGCCTTGGCCAAGGTTGACTGATAGAGATTGAACGGCACGAATGCATCGCTGGTCGCGGCTTCCGTGTAGGCACGGCCGCGATGTGAGGCGAGCCATGCTGCTTCGTGGCGGGCCGCTTCAAAATCCTTGTTCTCGGCGTGCAAGATCATCAGTGCCAAATGGGTTGCGTAGTACTCGGTACCATCAACGGTGGCCTGCAGGTTCTGGATCGCTTGCGCAATGTCACCCCTGCGTGCGTCGAGGATGGCTTCCACGAGCGTCAGTCCCTTGGTGAGCGCCGGGAACTCACCACTACGCGCCGAATTGCCCAGTCGTTCGAGTAGCCGCGTGGCCGTGGCGGTCTGTTTGTAGTACGCGGCAAGCCAAGCATGGAACAGCAGGCGCTGGTCCATGACTGCGCGTACGTGGATGTCATCCGTGGTGGTCGATTTGCGCAACTGCTCGATCGCACGGTCGAGTATCGCTTTGCGGTCTGTTGCGGGCGCCAGCGCAACTTGCATTCCGGTCACCACATCGGCGAGCGTGTCGGCGTCGGTAGCATCGAGCCCCGCCTTGTTCGGAACCGGGACGGCGAGCGAGTCCTGGACCTTCCCCCATTGCCCTTGGGCGAGCGCCAAGTTCAATTGAAACAGACGGTCTTGCAACTTCGCCGAGGACGTTGCAGGTGCCGGCGCGGCGCGCTTCAGTTCGAGCGCCTTGTCGAACTTGCCTTGGACGACAAAGACCGCCGCATAGAGGTTGTCCTGGAATCGCGTTCCGGCCGCCTTGGATTTGGCGAATTGCTGCTCCGCCTGCGCGTAGTCTTCCATGCCCAGGTAGAGCGTTCCCAGCAAGTAGTAGCCTGATCCATTGTTGGGATTCTGCGCGACGGCATTGCGCTTGTCCGCTTCGATGGCCGTCGCGAAATCGTTGGCGTGCATCCACAGGTTGTATGCGTACGCACCCTGCGCAGGAAACAGGTCGGGTTCAAGGCTGGCGAGGGCCTTCCATTTTTCTAGGGCGTCCCTGGGTGAGCGCACACTCGCCAACCAGGCTTCGGCGAGCATCTTGTCGGTTTGGGTCAGACGATCCCCGGATTGCAGGGCGGTTTCGAATTGCTGCTCCGCATCTCTGGCATGGTTCATGTCCAGATACAGTGTTCCCAACTGGATTCTTGCTTGTGCAAAGCCGGGATCGAGTTCGATCGCGTGCAAGTAGAGCGTCCTGGCCTGGGCGGTGTCGTCGAGGTCGTGCGCTTTGTAGGCCAGGGAGAACGCTCTCAATGCGTCCAGGTTGCTTGTCGCGGCCTTTTCCAGCGGCATCGACTCTTCCGATACGGTCGCCAGCGCCTCGCCCAGCCTTACGCGCAGGCGATTGTTGATCGCATCGAGCGAGGAAAGGATGGATTCCTTGCCGATGCCGTCGGCGGTCTCCGAGTAGACCGTGGTCTGCGTCTGCGGATCGATGACTTCGGCGGTGATGCGCACGCGCCCGCCGATCTCGGCGATGGTCGGCAGGATCAGGGCGCGCGCGCCGTCGCGGATCGCCACTTCCGAGCCGACCGCGCGGTCGACTTCGGTGGCATCCGGATCGCGCTGCA
>Ga0066256_1001449_pt1 | contig 32945 bp, 16 predicted proteins | sample ThiBio_1000_biof_FD_87107 | JGI IMG/M metagenome (GOLD analysis project Ga0066256, IMG submission 87107) | Wastewater bioreactor microbial communities from Cape Town, South Africa - Thiocy_expt_1000_biof (version 2) | ecosystem: Engineered > Bioreactor > Thiocyanate-remediating >... | reverse complement strand
GCTCACCTGCTGGCCTGTTGACACGCGCGCAGCCGTCTCACTGCCGCCCCCCTGCCCCCGAGCCAACCAACCATCCCAACATGGCGGGCATGTATGCGCTGGCGGCGGGCGACGCGGGGCGCGCGGCGTGCATCTTCTGCCGCATCCTCCGCGGCGAGATCCCGTCGTACAAGGTGTACGAGAGCGAGCGCGTGGTGGCGTTCCTGGACGCCTTCCCGCTGGTGCGCGGGCACGCGCTGGTGGTGCCCAAGGCGCACGCGGAGCTGCTGACGGACATGAGCGCGGGCGACGCGGCGGGCGTGATGGAGGCGATGCGCGTCGTGGCGGGCGCCGTGACGGCGGCCACGGGGGCGGTGGGGTTCAATGTGGTGCAGAACAACGGCAAGGCGGCGGGGCAAGAGGTGCCACATGCGCACTTCCACATCATCCCGCGCCACGAGGGCGACGGCGTGCGCGGGTTTGGCGGCAAGAAGCCGACGCCGGCGGCGGAGATGTACACCGACGCGTCGGCGTTTGCGTCCACCGTGGCGGCCGCCATTGCTGCTGCACCGGCGGGTGCGGGTGCGGGCGGTGGCGCTGGCGTGCCGTCCTCCTAGACGCGGCCAGGCGCGGGGTGACGGACTAGGCAATTGAAGCACAAGACCCATGAGATCATGTAATCACAGCTGTCACGCAATAACATGCAGGCAGGGCCCGCGTGGGGAGGGAAGCGGGCCCGCAGGCGCGGGGGGGCGTGCACAATGGGGGGGCGGCAGCCGCCCGCGCGCGCGAGCGCAGCAGCGGCTGTCATGCACACGCGCGCGCCAAGGAGGCGCGGAGGAGGCGGGGGGCAACCAACGACACACGCCGTGGGTGGTGCGGCGGGGGTGCACACGAGCACAGCACCATAACGTGCGCAGGGAGGGAGAAAGGGAGTGTGTGCGTGTGCGAGGGGATGACACAACATCACGCGGTTCAGCGGGTAGGCCAAGCAAGCACACGGTACCATAATATGCAACAAAAAGAGGAGGAAGGGAAAGGGGGGCAGCGCCAAACGTCGAGTGTGACGAGCAGCGTGCCCAAAAAGGTGTGCCAAATGCGCGAAGCGCCGGCGTGACGGCCAGCTCCGCACCACCGCGCCCCACTGCGCGGATGCCGCCTCGGCACGCGCGGGGACGGGCAGGGCAAACTATACACAAATGGGCGCGCGCGCGTCGCAAATGACCCCGAGCGCCGTCCCGACGATATCGTAAATCAGTCATCGGCAAAGGGACCGGTGGCGAGCGCAGTGACGAGAAGCCGGCGTGTAATACCCGCCGCCAGGGGGGAAAAACAGGGACGCACGCGATTAGTACCCGCCGCCGCCGCCGCCAATCAGAGGACCGCCGCCGCCGCCGCTGCCACCGGCCCCCCCCCCCCCCCAACCCCCCCCAGGCCCGCCGGGCGGGGGGGTGGGGGTGAGGTCGGGCGGGGAGGGGCGGCGGCCCAACCCACCGCCGTCCCCCCCGGCACCCCCCCCCCCCCCACCCCCACTACCCCCCGCGCCCGCCGGCAGCCGGCTGACGTAGCCGTACGCCTCGGCAGGCATCGGCGGCATGCCACCGCCGCCAGGGCCCATCCGCCCCATGCCGCCGCCGCTGCCATCCATGCCGTACGCGCCGTGCATGGGCGGCATCTCGATGGGCATGGGCGAGCTCATGCCGTACGGCATGCCGCCGCCGCCGCCACCGCCAGGCATGGACAAGGCGCCCAGCGGCATGCCCGCCGCCGCCGCGGCAGCCGCCGCCGCCGCCGCCTGCCGCCGCGCGATGTGCGGGCACACGGATGCCATGTGGCCGGGCTGGCCGCAATGGAAGCACGCCAGGCCGCGGCAGTAGCGCATGATGTGGCCGTAGTTGCCGCAGTTGCGGCAGCGCATGGCGGACATGTCCTTGCCCAGGTCCTCGGGGTGCAGCATGGCCCCCGTGCCAGTGCCACCACTGCCACCCCGGCCCCCACTGCCGCCGCCGCCGCCGCCGCTGCCACTGCCGCCGCCACCGCCACCGCTGCTGCTGCCGCCGCCGCCGCCGCCGCCCGGTGGCAGCGGCGGAGGTGCCAGCATGCCGCCGCCACCCATGCCGCCGGGCGCCGCGCCGCTCGTCGCCGACCCCGTGCGGCTGCCACTCCCACCACCGGCGCTGCCGCTGCCACCGCCGCCCATGTGCGGGTACCGCCGGATGTTGGAGTGGCCGCCGCCGACGCTCACCTCGCCGCTGCTGCCCACCGAGCTGTGCGACGCCCACCCACCAGACAGCAGGCCGCCGCCGGCACTGCCGGTGCTGCCACCCGGCAGCAGCAGGCCGCCCGCCTTGCTATCACTGCCGTCGTACGCGTCGCCGCCGCCCGAGTGCAGGCTGGCAACGTCAATGACATCCACGCCGCCGCCGCCGCCGCCGCTGCTCACAAGGTTCAGCCGCCCCATGCGCGCCGCCACGGTGTCCAGGCGGACGCCGCCGCCAGCAAACCCCGCCGCCACCGCCGCGTCGTCGTCCTCGTCGCCGGACGTGCCGGCGGAGTGGCTGCGCGACAGCACGCCCGTCGCGCCCTTGCCGCTGCCCAGCACGTTGCGCGCGCCCGCCACGCCGGTGCCGGCGGCGCCAGGCATGCTGAAGCTGCGCAGCGACATGTCGCTGCCGCTGTGCAGCAGCGCCGTGCCGCCGCCCGGGCTGAGCGTGCCGGCGGAGCCGCCGGTGGGCAGGCCGCCCACGCTAACCAGCCCGCCGCCGCCGCCGCCGCCGCTGCCGCTGGCGGCGGTGCCGGTGTTGGACATCGTGCCCACCACGCCAGTCGCCGCGCCGGATGACGTGAAGGACAGGCTGGAGGGGAAGCCGCGCGCCTCCACCAGCTTCCCGCCGCCAAACGCCTCCACTGTGCCCAGCTCGCCCATCATGCCGTCGCCGCCGCCAAACCCGCCCGTCGCCGGCGAGCTGTTGCGCGTGAACCCCATGCCGCCGTACGACGACAGGCCCGTCAGGCTGACCACCGAGCTGGCGCCCGACACGTCCGACCCGTTCCCATGCGCACCGCCGCCGCCCACCTCGTACATGTGCAGCTGCGCAGGGGGAGTGGGTGGTGGGGGTGGCGGTGGTGGTAGTGGTAATGACCGACAGGTGACAGCGGCCAATAATGCAGCGTGGCGGGGATCGAGGGAGCACGTACCCGGGTGGACAGGTCGCGCACCACCTCGTGCATGCGCGACAGCTGGCTGCGCAGCATCTCATTCTGCGAGCGCGCGCGTGGGTGGTTGCGTGTGTGTGTGGGTGTGCGTGGGCGTGAAAGTGTGTATGCGGGTGGAAAGTGTGCGTGCTGCTCGTCACGCACCTCCTCCGCCAGCCGGCGCACAGCGTCCATGTCCATGGCGGCGGCGCGGGGGGGCGTGTGCGTCAGAGCAGCGCCGCTGGGTAGTGGGTACCACGCGCCCCGCCGTGGGCCGGCGGTAGGGACGACGTCACTGGCGCTGCCGCTGGTACACGGGTGTCGCGCACAGCGGGATGAGCGCGCAGCGACGATTCCAACGTCCAGCACAGGAGCGGGGCACAGGAGATAACGATTGGGCAGTCGCGACACCTACTGCCAGCAGCAACACCGCCGCTGATACGACTACGATGCTGGCAGCAGCAGCCGCGTGCGTGCGTGTCATCAACACAGCGCCACTTGAGCCACTTGACAACGGGGCTGCTGTGGGTGCCCAGGCAACCACAATGACGACGGTGCAGCAGCAGCAGCCAAGACACAGGCGGGTGAGGCAAGACGCTGTCAATGAGGGGGCAGCTGCATGGGACGGGTGTGGATGTGGGTGTTACAGTGTGGATGTGGGTGTGCGTGGGTGTTGGGTTGATGAGGCGACCGGCGGCTGCGCGGCTTCGATGACGGGGAAAGTGGTAGCCCACCACCACGCGTGGCTGCCCACACGCCACGTGGGAGAGTGGTGGCACTGGGAGGGAGACAGGGGAGTAGCTGGGGCTAGGAGAGGGAGGGAGAGAGGGAGGAGGGTGGATTCGGCGGCAGCAGCAAGTGGGAGGGGCGGGGGGAGGAGGACACACACACACACACATGGGTGGCCCTGGATGGGTTGGGTGTTGTTGTTGCGTGGTGGCTTGCTCGCGGCAGCAAGACAGCAGCAGCAGTGGCGGTAACACACACCCACACTGTGCGCCGTGTGTGACTGTGTGAGTGTGACACACACGGTCACGGACACACTGTGACACGGTGCGTTGTTGCATCGGTATGCGAGGGGGCTGATGAGGTGTGGCAGGCCGACGCACGGCGACGCATCTCTCTCTCTCTCTCTCTTGCCTCCCCTCTCTGCCACTCTCACACCCTCGCTCTTATCTCGCCGGCCCCATAACCCTGCTGCCACTCCCCTACCCACCGCCGTGCGCCACCCTTCCTCCTCGCGGGCCCTGTTGTTGTTGTCTCGCCCCCTGCCGCCCTCCCTCGCCGCTCTCTCGGCCGCCTGCGGCCTTCATACTTACTGTACTGCTGCTGCGCAAGGAGGAGGAGGGCCCGGGGGCAAGGCCAGCGAAGGCAAGGCAAGCGGGGCGATGCGTGGGCGATGCGCGGAAGGGGGGTTGCGCACCCGGAATGGGCAGTGCGCCAGTGGGCGCAACGCACGCGCTAGTTTGCACACACACACGATGCACACTACACACAAAAAATGGCGGCGCGGGTTGCTGGCGCGGCGCGCGCGGGTTGCTGGCGCAAGCAACACGTGGCTGCTGCCCGCCGCCTCGCGGCACAAAACGGTGCGAGGTACGAAGAAGTAGGGCTGCGAGCAGCACTCAGCACTCCACTGTTCTCCAGGATCTCCAGCCCCACCTTTTTCCTGCCTGTTGCCCTCCATTTTCACGTACCGCATCACTGCGCCGCAGGTTTACAGCCAATCGTATCGCTAATGCGGCACACAGAGGAGAAAAGCCGGGACCAATCGACCCACTTGGCTGCATCAAGCGGGTTTGAAAAGTTGCGGCGGGGGAAACGGACGCCGTCGCGGAATTGAACGGCAGCATCACATCGCGCGGCGCCCTGCCGCCGGCTGCCGCCAACGGGTTCAACGCAACGCAAGTTACGCAACGCAACGAACAACATGTGGCGCGACCTGAAAATGGAAGGTAGCGTGCGTTGCATTGCTGTTGGGTACTGCGCATCAGCCAGTGGCTTGAAATAAATAGGACCATTGGTGTGGATGGTGGTGGTACGGTGGTGGTGGTGGTGGTGCGGCATCAATAAGGTCACGCCCACCAGCAGCCGCGCGAGCGCCACTCCGCCAGCGCGGCGGCGGTGAGATGGTTTGTTGGCAGTGAGTGGTGTGGGTGGATGGGATGGGGTGAGGTGGGCTGGGTGGGGAAACACGACAGCAAGGTGGGGTGGGAACGGGGAACGGGGGGCATGACGGGTGGGCACATGCACACACACACAGAATCAGCATCACGCATCATGCCGGGCACAGCAGAAGCAGCAGTAGCAGAAGCGATAACAACAAAACATGGAGCGGGGCGGCGTCTAACGACGGAAGGCGGGCGCGCTGCCACCTGTGCCGCCAAACTTGGCGGCCGCGGCAGACACTCGGCCGCCAGGCGCGGCAGGGGCAGCAGGGGCAGCAGCATCTGAACTGCCGCCCGACCCGCCACTGCCACCAGGTGTCGGTACCGGCCGTGCGGATGTGGAAGTGGCGGGGGGGGGGGGGGGGGGGGGGGGGGGGGGCCGGGAGCCGCGTCGCACCGTGCCGGCGCCAGCGCCAGCGCCGGCGGCAGCACCACCTGCACCTCCCACACCGCCAAAACGTGCTGCGGCGGCGGCCACGCCGCCCGACATGCCAGATGACCTGGCCGTCGTCGTCACGGGCCCACCGCCACTACCGCCGCCACCGCTGCCAGCGCCACCGGCGCCACCAAACCGCGCCGCCATGCCTGCCACCCGGCTGGCTGGCGTGCTTGAGCGGCTGGAGTCGTCCTCGCCCGTGCCGCCGCCGTCGCCGCCGCCACTTGCCACGCTGTCCCGCCGGCTGTCACTAGCCGCCGCAGCTGCGGTCACAGCGGCAGGCAGCGTTGTTGCTACCACCGGTGGATGCGGCATCGCATAGCTGCCGCGCCGGGCAGCCTGTACGGGGCCGTCGCGTCGAATCATCTCCGCGCCAGTGACCCTGCGCCCAGACGCCACCGCCAGGGTGCCAGGACCGCCACCTGTTGTACGGGGGAACAGCGACACTGCGGGTGCAGGCGCTGGCGCTGGTGCTGGCGCTGGTGCAGGCACTGGGGCAGGTGCTGCCACTGGCGCAGGCGCTGGTTCCACAACAGGCGTAGGGGCTGGCTCCACAACAGGCGAAGGGGCAGGAGCTGGTTCCACAACAGGCACTACGGGCGGCGGCGTCGGAGCAAGAGTATCCGGGGCGAGCGCAGGCGCATCAGGCAGGACGGGCTCCATCGCAACGGGAGGCAGTAGCGCAATGGCCGCAGCCACGGCGGCACGCGAGGGTGCAGGGCCGGTAATGGCGCGTGGCGGCGTGGACACCAACGGCGGCGGCGCGCCGTCGTCCCACCCGTCCGTCAACACGCCCGACATCGCGGACGCCAGCACGTCGGGCAGCAATGCGGCGGCAGCAGACGCGGCAGCAGCAGGCATCGGGTTGGCCACCACACGCGGCGGCGACGGCGCTGGCGGCGGCGGCGACGACGCGCGAGGCGGCGGCGGCAGCGCAGAGAGTGCCGGAATCGGCGCTGGTGCCGGTGCCGGTGCCGGTGGCGGGGGCGTTGGCGCGCGGGCATCATCGTAGGGCGGCGGGGTGGGCGTGCGCGGCGGCGTGACAACGGCAGCCGTTGCGGCCACCACCGACGCCCGCATCGGAAAGTCAATCACTTCCGACGACGGCATGCGCACCACCCGACGCGCGCGCGTCGGCGCCGGCGCTGCCGCCGCCGCCGCCACCACCGCGCCGGGACCTGGTAGCGGCGGCGGGGGTGGCAGGTTGTGTAGTGGGTTGACCGCCACGGCAGTCGCTGCCGGTGCCGGTGCCGGTGCCGCCGCCACTACCACCGCCACATCACCCGCAAGTGGCGGCGGGGGTGGCAAAGCGTGCGCATGCAGCGGGTTGGCAACGGCAGCCATGTTCAGTGGCGGCAGCGTGACCTTGCGGGTGCCGGCCTCAAGCGCGGCGTCACTGGGGCGGCGCGACGTGCTCGCGCTGCCGCCATCCACAATGACGACGCTGGTTGCCCGGCTGCTGCCACCGCTGCCGCTGCCGCTCTTGCGACGGCCGCGGCCGCCGTCGTCGCTGCTGCTGCTGCTGCCGCTGCTACTCCCACGCCGCCCGGTAGGCACTGCGCGCAGCGGCGGCGCCGTAGCGTACATGCTTGCGCGCGTCCCAATGCCAGTACCTACCGCCACCGACGCTCGCCGACTGCCGCGCACGTGCAGCGGCGCAGTGCCAATAGTGGTGCCGCCTGGCGTTGCCAGCGCGTCTCTGACGCCGCCCAGCGCCCCCTGCGGCCGCAGGCTGCTGTTCATGCGCACAAATGTGCGCGCATCCGCTGCCGCACGTGCCGCCGCCTCGGCAGACCGGGGCGACAGGTTGGAGGAGCCTTCCGGCGGCGGCGGGCCTGGCAACGGCGGCACCATGCTAGTAACACTGGCAATGGGCACCAGGATGGTCTTCCGGCGCATCTCACTGCGACTGCCACTGACGCCGCCACGTGCAATGACGCCGCCGCCGCCGTACATGGCCAGCCCGCTGGGCACGCCGCCGCCACCACCACCGCCGCCGCCACCGCCGCCGCCAACCTTGGCTTGGAACGGCGACGTCACCAGCACAAACCCCTCGTCCGTGGTGTTGATCTTGGCCAGCCGCGCGGCGCTGGCAGCGGCAGCCTCCGCCGCCTTGTCGCGCACGCGCCGCTTGAACACGCGCTCGCCGAGCGCGCCCACCACGCTCGTCACCACGGCGCCCGCCGCCAGCAGGACAAGCAGCAGCACACACGCGACGGCGGCAGCAATGGCAAAACCGCTAGCTGCAGCCGGCACCACCACCTCGTTGCTCGTCCCTGCGCTCGCCACGGCAGCCGCCGCTACCGCACCGGTGGCAATGGCAACCATGGCCGCCACGCCTGCCGCCGTGTACCGCACGGGCGCCAGCCAGCGCTGCTGCGTGTCAAACGGCCGCGCCACCGCCACCGCCGCCACACCGGCCGCCAGCAGCAGCAACACTACCACGGCGCGCCCAGCCGCGCTGGCGGCGGTGGCGGGCCGTGCCCACGCCGCCAGCACCACCGCCAGCATGCCCAGCAGCACCAGCTCCACGGCAGCGAACCACGCACGCGCGGGTCGGTACAGCCGCGGTAGCGGCACCCACGCACCCGGCGGGCGGGCGGCGGCGGTAGGGGCGGTGGTTGCCGCCCCTGGCTTGCCGCTGGGCGACAGCCCCGAGCGCGAAGGCGGGCGGCGAGGGGAGGTTGCGCCACCAGCGGCGCCACCAGCAGCGCCGGCGGCATGCAATGGGCTCACTTTCAGCATGCTAGCGCCGCCGCTGGCGCGGTGAAGGCCGGCAGCCGTCGGTGGCAGCGATGACTGCACCGCCGACGACGTGCGCCGGCACAGCCGTGCGCACCGGCCGCCGGAACAATACCCGCAGCTAAAAATGCGCTGCAGCTGGCGCCGCAGGCGGTTGCACCGCGTGGCAGGGCAAGACAGCCAGGCAAGCACGGCAGGCACGCCGATCGTTACAAAGGTCAGCGTGGCGGCAGCGATAGGCACCGCGGCCGCTTGTGCGCCGCTGCCGCACACCACACCCGGGTTGGCTGCCAGCACGCGCACCCATGCCATGCCGCCGCCGCTTGCCACCGGCACCGTCTCACAATGCACCAGGAAGATGGCGGCATTTGTGGCGACGGGGTATGCCAGGATGCAGGCTGGCAGCAGGAGCGCACCCGCGGTGGCGCCGGCGCGTGCCGCGGCCGGCACTGACGCGCCGGCGGTGGCAACGGTGGGGTAGCGGCAGCGCGGCACCATGCGAGTACACAGGTACACGGCAGCTGCAACCACGGTGATGACCAAGCCCGTAGCGGCAAGCGCGGCCTGCGTTTGCAGCGGGTCATCCATGCACTGGTGCGGCGGCACCACCGCGCCCGCAAACTCAAATACGGCAATGGCGCGGAAGACGCGGCGCGCCACGTATGGCATGCCGGGCGCATCCAGCAAGCTCACTTGCGCCACCGGCTGCACCAGGCTGGCCGCCCACACGCCCACGCTGGCAAACCACACCAGGCCGCCCGTGAGCGTGGTGCCCGTCACAAACGCCAGTGCCGCGAGCGCCACCACAATGACAGCGCCACCCACCACCAAGCCGCCAATCAACCACGCCAGTGCGGTGGCCAGCAGGCGCGCCGGCGCGCCGGCGGGGCAGGCGACGCAGCCGCCGCCCGCCTCCGCATTGTAGTAGCCGGCAGCGCAGGCGGCGCAGGCGGAGCTGCCCTGCGCGTACGCGGCGCCACACGTGGTGGCGGCGGTGGCGGCGTCCCAGCGCACGCAACGCTCCAGCGCCGGCACGGCGCACGGCGTGACTAGCCCGGCGGACTCGGAAGGCGTGAAGTAGCCGGCACGCGGCCAGGCACGCGTGCCGCCGGGGCACAGCGCGCCCGTCGGACACACCTTGCACGCGCTGCCAGACCCAAAGGCGCAGGCGGCTGCGCGCGTGTCACTGGCGTTGGTGCACGCACCAGTTGCGGGGTCAGTGTACTGCGGGCCGGTGCACGGCGTGGCGACGTACACGCCCATGGTCGGCACGGAGGCAACGTCCAGCGGCACCAGCGTCTCGCCGCCGTCAGCCGCCGGTGCCACGGTAGTGGGCACCAACGACCCGGAGTCAGACATGACCGGCAGGGTGGTGCCGGCGGCGTGGGGGCAAAACGGCGGGCATGACACATTTGCCAGGGGCGCCAGGCTGTCGTCCGGCGTCAGTGCGCGCCGCCGCCCACCGCCCGCCGCGCCGGCGTCAGTGCGCAGCTCGATGGTGACGTACCCGCAATCGGCGCCGCCGCACGAGCTGGCGGCGGCGGGCGTCACTACATGCAGCACGTGCGCGTCGGTGGACAGCCACAGCGTCCTGCACCGCGTGCCTTGCATCACTACCACCGTCCCCGCGCGCAGCGGCGTGTCGCTGATGACAGCCAAGTGCACGGCGCCCCCCAGCAGCACGCTGAACGGCGCCACGCCGGCAGACGAGTTGCGCGCCACTGCTACCGCCTCGTCTGCCGCGTCCGCCGATGCCACCAGCGCGGCGTCTAGGCCCCCGCATACAGCTGCCGTGCCGCCGGACACGGTGCCAAGGCAAGCGGGCGGCACGCCGCCCGCCGTCGCGGACGCATTCCATGCCGCCATCCACGACAGCTTGACGCTGCCATCGGGCGCCACGGTGGCCATGTTGCGCATGCGAGGAAAGCCAACGGCGGCGGTGTAGGTGGTGAACGCGGTGCGCGCGTAGTAGGCAGGCGCAGGCTGCGACCCCCTGCCGGCGCCATGCAGCTCGCACACAATGGTGGTGGCGATGGAGGAGACCGCTGACCCCACAGCGGTGCCGTACACGAAAGTGGGCACCAGCTGCAGCACGCCGCCCACCATCATAAAGCCGCCGACGCACTGGCCCGCCTCCACGCCGGGGAGACTCCAACTGGACCGCACCATGACGGCGCCGGTCGGGTCGCTGCTGCCTGGCGCAGCTTGCAACGAGCACACCATGGCGGCGCCGGGCACGGGGGTGCAAGGCGAGAATGCAAACGGCAGCGAGGCTGGCGGGCGCATTGGGGACAGGGACAGCGCAGAGTCGGGGATGGAGGACAGGAACTGGATGGGCGGCAGGGAGGGCGTGGAGGAAGGCGTGACGGTGGGTGACACGGTCATCGTGGTTGACAGTGAGGGCGACAGCGAGGGCGAAGTTGATGGGGTGACCGACCACGACGGCGACCCCGAAGGCGACGCGCTACGGCTGCCGCTGCCCGACGTGACGGTGGGCGTCTCAGACGCCGTGGCCGCGACAGTTGTGGACGCTGACGACGTGTGCGTGCCACTGGCGGTGGGTGAGCCGCTAGCGGTGGCAGATGGCGTGCCAGACTCGGACGCGGTGGCGCTCGCTGTGTCCGATGGCGTAGCGCCCTGGGTGCTCGTGGGCGATGCGCTCCACGTGGCGCTGCCCGTCCCGCTGCCAGTGCCAGCGCCCGTCCATGTGCCGCTGACTGACGCCGTGGATGTGACCGTCTCCGAAGCCGTTGGCGAGTACGTCGGGGAGACGCTCGCGCTGCCACTCACACTGCTCGTGCTGGCAGCCGAGGGTGACGTGGAGGGAGAAGTACCAAAGGAAGGCGTTGGCGTGACGGTGCTGCTCTCCGACGCGGTGTATGACGGTGTGCAACTGACGGAAGGGGAGGGAGTGGTAGTCTGCGTCAACGATGGCGGCGCCGAGCCGGTAACACTGGCACTGGCAGACTGCGTCACAGACCCCGTGACCGATGGCGTGTAACTGGCGCTAAGCGACGAGGTAGCGGTGCCAGTCACCGTGTCGGAGGCTGTGACGCTGGGTGTCACCGTGGCCGTCAATGTGGCGGCTGCCGACTGGCTGCCGCTGCTACTTTCGGTCGCCATGGCCGTCATAGTGTACGATGGGGTCGCGGTAACTGTCATTGTCTCGCTCGTCGTGCCAGACGCAGTGAAGGTGTTCGACATCGTGTTGGATGGCGAGGCCGCGCCCGTCGGCGTGTAGCTCGCCGTGGTGGACTCCGTACCCGTGCCCGTCAGCGTGCCCGCCGCTGTCGCCGTCACCGACGCGCTCACGGTGCCAGTCGACGAATAGGTAGCAGACCCGGTATCCGTGCTCGTCACACTCGCAGAAATAGACGGCGACATGGTGTATGAAGGCGTGCCTGTCAGTGTCGCCGTCTCAGTCGCCGTGAAGCTGGCAGTGTTGGTTACTGTTCCAGTTGTTGTGTCCGTGGCCGCCGCGGTTATGCTCGTCGTCACGCTAGCCGTGTAGGTCGGTGACGGAGTCGCGCTGACGCTCCCACTTGTTATGCCTGACCCTGTCATCGTGTATGACGCTGTGTTGGATGGCGTGGCCGCGCCCGTCGGCGTGTAGCTTGCCGTGGTGGACTCGGTGCCGGTGCCCGTCAGCGTGCCCGTCTCCGTCACCGTCGGCGACGCGCTCGCCGTGTTTGTTGCCGTCCATGTCGCAGACACTGTGGCGGTGTCGCTCTGGCTTGCCGTACCCGTGAGCGTCGCAGTATACGATGGCGTGTTGGACGGCGTGAACGTGCTCGTCGCCGTGTAGCTCGCCGTGGTGGACTGCGTTGCCGTGCCCGTCACCGTCTCGCTGGCGGTATTGGTTGCCGTCCACGTTGCCGTGCCTGTGGCAGACGCCGTGATGCTGCCACTCTGGCTTGACGTGCCCGTGCTCGTCGTTGTGTAGCTCGCCGTGGTAGACGGCGTGACCGTGCCCGTCGCAGTGTAGCTCGCAGTGGCTGACGGTGTGGCAGACAGCGTAACAATGGTTTCGTTGGCTGGCGTCGCTGATGGCGACTCAGTGGCGGACGGAGATTCGGAGGATGAGGACGTAGGGGTCTGTGCTGCCACCGCGCGAGACAGCAAAAGGACGCCTGCCACTGTCAATGCAAGCCACGCGCCACCCGTGGCTCGCCTACGGTGTACCCACCTCGTCCGTAATCTTGCAGCGGTGCCTACCATTGTATGCGCATTGTAGCGGCACCACCATCGACAGACGCCGCCCCAGGGCGCAACAGTGGGATCATTAGCACGCTGGCAGGCGCAGCGGGATGGTGACAACGATAGTGACGACACGGACGCCGCCGCTGCCGCTGCCGACGATGGCGGCAGGGACAAGGACATACCGGGCATGGGCACATAACACAGGGGCACAGTGGGCGCGCATGGCGCGGTTTGAGCAAACAGGTCCATCATTTCAGGCCAGCGACACCAAAACAAATGAGCAGCAGGCGCCTCAGCATCGAGGGCTGCTGCGTTGTACAACGACTTGCGCTGCACAGCTGGCGCCACCCAGCCGCCCGCCGCCCTGCCACCGCCGCCGCGCTTGCCGCCGCAGCCGCCGCACCGTCGTCGCCGTCACAAGGCGCAGACGGCGGCAGCGGCAGCGACGATGGCAGGTGCGGCAGAGGCAGGGCGCGTCAATCAGTGGCAGGCGGTAACTTATTGGTGCTGCACCAGATCCAGTCCTCTCAACAGCCCACCACCACTGGTCCACCACCACTGGTCCACCACCACTGGTCCAGCACCACCAGCACAGCACAGCAGCACAGCGGTGCCGAAAGCCAGAGGTGGCACCGAAAGATCGCGACGCTGCCAGCCTCGTATAGCAAGCACAGACCGGTAAGGGACAGCGGCAATGACGGGATATGCACTGATGTGTCCTTATGTTGAGGTTGGCTCAGCTCCGCTCCGCCTCACTTTGTTGTGTGCGTCGCCGGCGTCGGGATTTACCACCTTGTGCGTTGTGCCTGTCTGCGCCTCCTCGCTCCCCTCTCCGCCTCCGCTTCGTGCTGTGCTGCCACCAACCGCAGACAGGCGGCCGCGCAGAGGCACAGTGGAGAGGGCAAACGCACACGGGCCTCCCCCGCTCCAAACTTGGCGGGTGGTGCCACAGGTGTGCGTGCCGAGATTTGACGCCCGGGTAGGTCGGCGTGGGTGGGTTGAGGGAGAGAGGGAGAGGAGGTGGAGAGGGCAGAGGGAGAGAGGAGAGGAAATGGCACGAAAACGAACTCGACGAGTGGCAGCTGCACTGCGTCACTGGCAAAGGGAGGATCGACAATAAATAGGAGGGCGCTGACACGTCGCGTACACGACAGGGCACACACAATACGGCCACCTGCTTTTGCTCTTGCCTCTCAAACCCACCGTCACTGCCAGCCAGCCAGCCGGTTGGTTTGGTTTTCACCGTTGTGTGTGCTAAAAACCTGGCTCAACACGACACGTCGGCGGCGGCAGGGCGCGCGGCAGGGCGACGACAACGCAGCAAATGCCAAGTGGCAGCGGCAGCACACCCGTGTTGCACGGCGCACACAGGCAGGGAGGCACAATGGTGGTGGTGCGGCAATGTAGCTGCAGGGGTGGAAAATAGCAACAACCAAGGTTTGAGGCATCCAACAGATGCACTGCGTGCTCCGTAACGAGGGTGCCACACACGTACGGCAGGGCACCGGCGGCAACCAGTGGGACCTTTATGCAACGTACCCCCGCGGTTGCAACAGTGCAACACCAGCGCGCACTAACTATAGCTGCAGAGTTTGCGTTTGTTGCGGTGCTGCCAACAGTTGTGGCGCTGCCAGGCGGTTTTGGCCACCACAATCACGAGGTGCGTGGCGCCGGGTGTGTGCGACCGGGACCCGCCGACCCAGACCACTGGGGGTACTGGCGGCGGCGGCGCACTTGCACCATCCGGCTGCTGCTCGATAACTCACGCGCGCTGCACTGAGTGCAGTTGTGATGTGGTATGCCGGCGCATGTTTTCTTGTGGTGTTGGTGGTATCTGGCCAATCTGCACAACGTGTGCACGGCACACCATAATTCCCGCGTGTGTGGCAGCTGACGAGCGTAAATATGCAGCGCCCTGCCGCCCCTCACCGCCGCCCTGCCACAACCACAAAGTTCGCAGGAGCGGCGGCGTGTGCGCGCGTGCACGACGCACCAGCCGCGTCGAGCCAATTCGGGGAGGTGACGACACAACCGGGCGGATGCATGCCGCTGGTGTTTGCGCCGTGTGTGTTGTACCCCGCCGCGTGCCGCGTGTGCCGAGCGGCGCTGGTTTGGGTGCGTCTCGTATGCGGCTAGCGGCTAGCCATCCAGTAGTGAGAAGGAGAGTGCAGGGCGCAACAACGACAACAACAACAACAACAACAATTTGGCGGCGCTGAACCACGGTGGCAACGTCTCACCTCCCACCGCCAGCCAGTGTATCACAAGTCGTCAGCAGCGGGCACTAACATCACGAGCGCCAGTGCCCGTGCGCGCGCGCGTGTGTGTTGCCCAACAACCCAGTACTCGTGGCGGTGCAGCCGCGCGGGTACGCACAACCAACACAGCTGATGAGCCAGGCTGCCCCGCCACAACCACCAACGAGTAGTGCCGCTAGTCCTGGCAGCTGCAAACGGGCAGGACACCCTCTGGTCGCCGACACGCGCATACCGCACCGCTTCGCTTTGGCGTGGATGGTGTCGTTGGTGGAGACACTGGGGAGCACTGGCGAGTGTTGTTGACTCGCTTGCGGCCTGCCACCGTCATTTGCGCTGCCGCGACGCAGCCGCGTTTTCCAGCGCTGCACAGTCACGGCGTCAACTGTTGCACAGCTTCGCAGCCCGCCTGGAGCGTCGTACCTGCGTATTGGACTTGGGCACACGGGCCCAAAACACGCGTGTGGGTCACGCTTGCCACGTCGCGCACCGTCCCTGCGTGTCGCTGCGTGTGTGCGTGCACGCACTCCGTGCTTCACCCTGCCAGCACGCGCAGCGCACTGCTCCGCTGCGCGCTGCGCGGGCCGGCGCCACTGCGCACAATCCGACCGTGCGCCGCTGCCTATCTCAACAACTCAACCCCTGCCGACGACAGCGCTGGTTGGTTGGCATTGTGCCCGGTGCCAGCCTTGTTGCCACGGCCGCACACTCGTGAGTCGTGACGCATAGGGCATTGGCGACGCTGATACGCCGCGCCGCGACGCACTGAGTCAGCTGGCCGCGTCGTAGCCTAAGGAAGCGTCGTGCGACGCCCGTGTCAGAGGCAGCTTCGGGAGGCGCGCAGCCAGCTGCTGTCGGCCAGTCAGTGTCAGTGCAGCTGCACAGCGCCAGCGCGTCAATTCACGCGCAGCGGGTGCAGTGCGCGGGTGCGGCGTGGCGCCTGCAGCCGCTACCTGCGCGCTGTCGTGTACATTTCCCGTGTGTGTGGTTGGCCGCCAACATCGCTCCCGCCGCCCAGCCACGCGACGCGCCACGCGCACCATCTGGGTGCTGGGTGCAAGCAACATCTGGGCAGCAGCAGCAGCAGCTTACTGTGTCGAATCGCACTGGAGGGATGGAGCGGCCACACCCGGACGCTGCTGACGCCGCTGCTGGCGCTGATGCTGCCGGTGTCGCGGATGCCGCGCCTGGTGCTGCCGCTGCTGGCCCTGATGCGGCAGCCGCGATGCCGCCACCGGCCGCTGCCGCTGCAGCTGCTCCCAGATCCGCTCCCGTTGCTGCTGCTGCTGCTGGCGCAGCTGCTGCTGCCGCTGCACCGCGTGCTGCTGCTAACGTTGCCCCTGCGGCAGCAGCAGCAGGGGCAGCAGCAGCGGGAGGAGTACCGGCGCCAGCGGCCGCAGCAGTAGCAATTGCAGCAGCGGCGGCGGCAGCAGCGTCGGCGGCAGCGGCAACAGCGGCAGCGGCAATCGGCCCTGGCGGCGAGTCCCTGCCGACTGTCGCCCCATTCAGCGCGGCGCTGGACGCGTTGGTGGCAGAGTGGCACGGGCGTGTGGCGGTGGCTTGTTTGACTGCGCCGCAGCCGCCCGCCGGCGCCGCCTCCATTGCGGCAAGCGCAACCGCCGCCGCCGCAGACGCGCGTGCCGCCTTGCGCACCTACCTGCATATTCACGCCGTCGCGCGCACGCTGCTGGCGCAGTGCGGCCGTATTAACGTGGCGGCGCGCCCGCCGCCGCCGCGGCTGCACCTCACGGCAGTACTGCCGCCCAGCAGCAGCAGCAGCAGCAGCGGGAGTGGCGGCGGCGGGGGCGCGCCACGACCCTCTGCTGCGGAGGTGCTCTCAGCGCAGTGCACCGTGGTGCTGGGGGTGGCGGCAGCGGAGGTGCTGCTGGCGTGGGAGGTGCTGCTGGCGCTGCGGCAGCGACGCGTGGATTTGGGGTCCAGCGAGGTGGCGCGCGCAGCGGCCGTGGCCATACCGCGCGCGATGGATCTGAACGTGTTTGTGTGGGGGCTGCAGGCAGTGGCGGCGGGGGGCGGCATGACGGCGCAGGTGGGCGCCACGCCACACCTGGCTACCGTGTGGGCACCCTTCTTGCAGGAGGCGCTGGTGGCGGCAGAGGCGCCCGGGGCAGTGGCTGCCGCGCCTACCATGTCGCTGCCGCTGCTGGGCGGCCGCCCTCCCGGCCGCATTGCCCTGCCGCGCATAACGTACCCGCCCGACCTGCGAGCAGGGTTTGACGCTTTGAGTATGTACCTGCAGCCGACGGCGGCGCCGCGACATGGTGAGCAGGCCGCACCGCCGATGCCCACCGCCACCCTCGCCTCGCCGCTGCGGCCGATGATCCCTGCCGGCCACAGTGGTACCATGTTGTTCCCTCTTGCGCCCGCCATGGTGACGGCCCTGCAGGTGCTACACCTGCTTCCGGCTCCCGCGCCCCCGCCGCTGGTTGTGCAACCCGCGCCCCCGCCGCCGGTTGTGCAACCCGCGCCCCCGCCGCCGGTTGTACAACCAGCGCCGCCGCCGCAGCCGCCGCCGCAGCCGATGGTGGAGGCGCCTCAGGCACACGTTGCCGCGCCCGCACCTGCCGTTGTTCCACCCCCCAATAATCCTGCCGCTGCTGGCGGTGCCGCCGGGCCGGCCGTCGTGCCGCCGCCGCCGCCGACACAAGCACCCGCTGCCAGCCTTGCCACGCTGCCCGGCGCGCCTGATGAGGAGCCTCCGTCGCCCTCGCCACCGCCCTCACCACCACCTGTGCCAGCAGCTACCGTGTCGGGGCAGAAGCGGCCACGCCCAGAGCCGGCGCCGCAACATCCACCTCCCGTGCTGCCGCGCGGCTTGCGGTGGCGGGAGGCGGTGCCAGACTCTGCCGACCTGAGCGACGACGATGTCAATGTCGACGGTGGCGGCGGCGGTGGCGGCAGCGCGATGGCGGCTGCTAATGTGCCATCGACATCCACGTCAGTGGCGCCGCCGGCACCTGTCGGCACGGGGCTGGGGCCCATTGCGCCGCTGCCCAAGCGGCCGGTGGACCACCCTGCCCTCTTCGCCTCCATGCGGTCCCATTTCTTGTCCCTGAGTCAGGCCGACCTGGCAGCCGAGCTGCGCCGCAATGGCGCCAAGGCGGGCGGCAAGGTGGCGGAGCAGGTGGAGCGCGCCACCGACGCCGCCATCAACGGTGTGCTGCCCCGCTGCCCGCGCTGCCACGGCGGCTACCTGGTGGTGGAGTGGCGGCCCGTGTCCGCCCCGCCCTGCATTTATTCGTGCCCCGGTGGCGGCTTTGACAGCCGCGGCCGCATTGAGTGTCATTTCAGCGCCGACGCGCGTGACGTGGCACGCGCGCCCTGGTCCTGGAAGCATGCATAGGTTACATATGCCCACCCTGTCCGCTGTATATTACTACCTGCCTTACTTATTCATTCCCCTGTCCTGCGGCTCTTTGCCCCTGTCGTTGCTTGCGTCTGTAGCCGTCAGCTCAACGCCTCTCGCTCACTTGCTGTGCCGCCCGTGATTTGTGTATCCCTTCCCGTATTTGTCCCATTTCCCAGTGTCCTTGCTTGCCGCGGGTGTTTGGCGGGTCCCTGCTTTGTACCCGCCGCCGCCCCTGCTGTTGTTGGTCAATTGGTCTTTGAATCCTCTTTACATGCAATTGGGGTGTGGCGTCACAATGGCATACCGGTACGGCGGTACCAACTTACTCGTCAAGCGCCTGCGCGGTATCCAGCTGCGCCTGCATGCCGGCGATGGCAGGGTGCGCGTGTGCAAAGCGCGAGTGGGCCAGCACGGTGGCCAGGGTGGCGGCGGCTGTGCGGAGGCCGGCGGCGGGCGGGCACGCCGACACGAAGGCGGAAGCAAGGGCAAGGAGGGCAAGGACAGGCGGCGTGACGGCGCCCTTCTCGGCGCTGGCCAGCACATTCAGCCGCTGTGCCACTGCCTGCGCCAGCGCCGCGGTGGCGGGCGGCCCGCCCTTCACGCACGCGGTCACCACCGCGCCCACGGCGGCGGCATCCAGTGCGGCGGGCGACAGCACGGCAGCGCCGTCGCGTACCAGCGCGATGGCGGGCGCGGTGGGCGGCACTGCCGCCTCTGCATGCGGCAGCGCCGCCTCCAGGAACTCCAGCAGCGCCGGGTCGGCGGCTGGCCCCGCCCGGCTCCCGCGCAGGCAGTCTGCCACCACCGCGCCCGCCGCGCCTGCCACCAGCGCGTCCACGGCGCGGGCGGCGGCGGCGGTACCACCTGCCGCCGCCTCGTCGGCGGCAGCAGACTCTGGGAAGGGCGCCAGGTTCAGCAGCCGCATGACGCCGGCATGCAGCTCCCGCCGCAGGCCTGGCGGCAAGCTGCCGGGCGCGTGTGACGCCGCCATGAGGCGCACGCCCAGCCGCAGGAGCGGCGCGTAGGCGGCGGGCATGGCCGCCGCGCCGCTGCCGTCGTCGTCGTCGTCGCCCGCCAGCCACTCCACCACGGACATGGCGGTGTAGCTGTGCTCGCCGCCCACCACGCGCAGCGCGTCCTCAGAGGAGCAGGCAACAAACATGGCGGCGGACGCCGGCACGCCGTACCCCAGCGCCACCATGTCTGCCGCGGTGGCCAGCACCACCGCCAGCACGCGGCGCGCCGCCACGTCCAGCGGCGCCAGCGCCGCCGCGGTGGCGGCGTCCAGTACGCCGCGCTCCACCGCGTCGGCAAAGTGCACGCCCGCGGGCGCCACGTGGTCGCGCGCCAGCACGCCCATCTCGCCCACCAGCGCCGCCACCGCCTCCACCACCTGCTGCGGCGTGGCGTCAGCGCAGTTCAGCTGCGCCATCGTCACACGCGCCCACGCCTGCGCCGCCAGGGTGGCGAGGTGCGCCAGGCGGGCGGCGTTGCGTGGCGGCAGGGGGGCGCGCGCCGCCAGCGCCGACGCGGCGGCGTGCACCAGGCGCGGCAGCGCCTGCATGCCGCCCTGCAGCGCCTCCACCGCCACACCGCCCGCGCCCGGCGTCGTAAACGCCGCCACCAGCACGTGCTCCACCGCCGCCACCGCCACGGTGGCATCCATGGTGCCGGCAGCGGTGGGGGACGCGACAGTGGCAACGGCGGCCGCCAGGGAGGTGGTGGCAGCCGACAGCAGGCGTGCGGACTCGCCCCACGCCGCCAGACAGCCAAGGCTGGCGGGGAGGGCGGCGGCAGCAGCGGGCGCGGCAGCGGTGTCGCTGTCCACCAGCAGCCGCTCCCACAGCGCGCTTGACAGGCCCGTCAGCTCGCTCGGCGGCACGGCAGCCGCGATGGCCAGCAGGGAGGCGGTGATGGCAGCAGTGTGTGCGCCGTCCTCCCGGCTGTCGCCCGCCACCATCACCGCGCCCGCCACGTCACCCAGCGACGCGCCTGTGAGGTCATGCAGCAGGCCGGCCAGCTTGTCGCCGCCAAACACCGCCAGTGTGGCACGCCGCGCCGCACCCAGCACCGTGTCCTCACCCGCCGCCAGCAGCGCGGGCGCCACATCCGCCCACAGGATGGAGGCGCCACGCGCCAGCGCCGCCATGAGCCGCAGGTTGCCGGCATCCAGCATCTTGGTCGCTGCCGGGGGCGCGGCTGCTGATGCTGCCGGCGTCGCGTCGTCGCCGCCACTCGCCGCACTGCCGGCGCGTGACCGCTTGCCGCCAGCGCTGCCTGCACGACCGCGACCTCGTGCAGTCCCCGCTCCTGCACCCGTCGCCGTCGCCGCCGCCGCCACCGCCGCGGATGCCGGCGCCAGCAGGCGGGCGTTGCGCGTGGCAACCGCCAGCACCATGGCGCGGTGCAACAGCTGCACCAGCAGCGCCACTGACTCGGGTGTGAGGGCGGCGCTGCCGGCGGAGAAGAACACGTACATGGCGGCCTCGTGGCTGGACAGGAGCGTGACGACGCGGCGCAGCAGCGTGGCATGGTCGGCGCCCTCCGGTACGATGTGCGGCACCAGGAGGCGCGCCAGCGGCAGGGCAACGGCAGGGGTGCCGGCATCCAGCGTGAGGCGCGCCAGAAGGGCGTCCAGCGGCACCACCGCCAGTACGCTGAGCGCCTTCACCTCCCCCACCGCCGCCAGCAGCTTCACAAAGCCGGCGCGCACGCGCTCGCTGCGGTCGTGCAGCAGGTGAGCGGCGCGCGGCAGGAGGGTGGCGAGGGTGGGCAGGCACAGCACCTGCTGCAGCAGCGATGTAAGGGCGGGCGGCACGGCGGCGCGCACGGCGGGCGCGCGCGCGTCCAGGGACGCCTCGTCTGTGAGGCGCGCCAGGAGGGAGGTGGAGACGGCGGGCGGGATGAGCTCCCAGTACTTGCCCAGCACCGCCGCCACGCCGCCCACCGCCACCTCGCGCACCGCGGGGCAGGCGTCCGCCAGCGCGTCACCCATGGCGTTAAACTGGCGCTGCAGCAGCGCGTCCAGGTCGCGCTTGGGCAGGTCAGGGTCGCGCAGCGGGAAGGCGTCAAAGAAGAGGAGGGCAGCGTTCTTACGCACGGCGGCGTTGGGTGCCGCCAGCGCGCGGAACACGATGGGCTCGTAGGCGCGCAGCAGGGCGGCGTCCACGCCGCGCGTCTTCTTGTGCTCACCCACCACGCCCAGCAGGCGGCGCACCGACTTGAAGGTCTCCGGGCAGGCTGCGTGTGCCGCGCGACCCACCAGGTCCTGCAGCAGGCCCACCTCCAGCGCGCTGCGCGCCTCACCCTCCGCCGCCGCCGCCCACCCGCGGAACACCACCTCGCCGTACGCCTCCGCCGTGCGTGCCGGCGCCGGCAGCGACGCCGCGATGGCGCCGTAGATGTCGCGCGCCAGCGGCGGCAGCGCGCCCAGCACGTAGCCCAGGAAGCGGCGGTTGTCGGCGTTGCGCATGAAGGCGGGGTGCGCGTACGCCGCCACCAGCAGGCTGCGCATGTACGCCGCCGACTCGTCCTCAAAGTCAAACTCCTGCAGCGCGCCGCGCAGCGGCCACAGCCGCTTCACGTCGGCGTCCTTGGCGTCCGGCGCCGTGGCGCGCACCAGCAGCAGCAGCACCAGCACCGCCACGCCCGACTTGTCAGCCAGCCGGTCGCTTAGGTACAGCGCCTCCACCACGCGCAGCGCCGCATCGCGCGCCGTCCACCCGGCCGCAGTGTCCGGGGCCCCACCCGGGCCTCCCGCGCTGGCCAGCCCGGCCGCCAGGCCGGGGAACGCCTTCCGCCCGCCGTCCGCCCCCCCCGCCGCCAGCACATCGCCCCCCGCCGCCGCCTTCCCCCCCGCCGACGCAAAGAACGCGGGCAGCCCACTCCCGCCGCCGCCCGCCGCCGCCAGCAGGCCGGTGCGCACCTCTGCCGCCATGGCAGTTGCACGTGGGTGAGGAGGCAGCGAGTGACGACGTGCGTTTGGCAAGTAAAATATTGGACCACAAATTGGTATGAAATATTGACGCGCAAACCTCAAATTTTGTTATACGTGGATGGCGGGCGCATGTAGTAAATCAAATGCGCACGTTGCCACACCCTCGAATTTTGATGCCAAACGCGTGATACTTGGTGCGCTGTGGCTGCCAACGGCTGCGCACGATTCCTGTCGGCGAGGAGAGCGAGAGAGAGCCAAGCGGCACCAACGGCTCTCTACTCGCCTACTAGGGCTATCTGCCTACTTTACATGAGTTATTGTAACAGCCGTGAGCGTCAAACGTATTTCTGGCGAGATGGACCCATCCATATCACTGCCATCGGCCAATCTTGCGTCATACTTCTTGTAAGAGTATCGGCCATTGTATAATAATAGTTGAGAATCGCCTTTCTCTCCTCCCCTCTCCTCCCCTCTCTCTTCTCGCCGCCTACTCCTCTTCTCTTCACTCCTACTGGAAGGTGGCGGGCAACCAGTTAGGGGGTGGAGCTGGGTGGGGTACAAGCAAGCAATGCAAACAAGAGGCGAGCGGGGACTCACAAATGTAGTGCATGGGGGAGGGGCAATCAAGTATAACAACGTGAATTGACGGGAGAGGCACGCTGTGCATGAAATATTGGAAGCGGTATTCCACCGAATTGCAACCCCTCCTCCCCCCCTCCATCCTCTAGCCCTCGCCGTTGCTCGTTCCGCCACGCCGCCACGCCGTCATGGAGCCAGCAGCGGCAGCAGCAGCGGCAGCCACGCCGCGCGCGCTCGTGACGTACGGCGGCAAGCGCAGTCGAGCAGCGTTTGCAGGCGGCGAGCCATGCAACGGCGGCGCTGGCGGTGACGCGGTCGCGTCGGCAAGGGCATGGGCCACCGGTGTTGCTTGCAGCAGCAGCAGCAGCAGCGGCAGCAGCGACGGGTCAGCTGTTGGAACGCCGTCACCTCCTAGCAGCACACCGACGTGTGTTGCTGCCGCCTGGGTAACACCATCCACGTCGCCGCCAGCCGCCACGCCGTTGGGACGACGGCGTGCCGGCGGCGGGCGAGGAGGAACGCTGGCTGCCTTTGGGTTTGTGCAGACCAGTTGCCCGCCACGTGGCGCTGCGCCATCGGTGCTTTCATCACCATCGCCGCTGCCGCCGCCACCGCCGTCTGTCGCCGCTGCTGCTGCCTTGTCATCCGCGCCGCCACCACCAACATCCGCGCCGCCGCTTGCCGGCGTGCAGATGTTTCTGGACTTTGGGCAGCGGGGCGGCGACCGCGTGACGTGTGGCAAGTGCGGCATGGTGTACGCGCGAGGGGAAGCGGAGGAGGCGCGCGCACATGCGCGGTACTGCGCGGGTGCGGCGGCGGAGGTGATTGAGTGGCCACGCGGCGGCCTGCCGCGCGGGTTCACGGTCGTAGGGTCCCCGCGGGACGGCGTGTGCATCGTGATGGCAGCGCCGGCCGACGAGGCGGCGCGGCGTGGGAGCGGGAGCGGGCGGCTGGGGCGTGTGACGACAGTGCTGGAGGCGGTGCTGGGGCCGCGGTCGTCGCCAGCACTGGCACCTGGCGCCCAGGTGCAGTACTGGCTGGCGGTGGTACACCACGCCGTGGTGGCGGCCGTCGTCACGCAGCCGCTCACACGCGCCTACGCGGTGGACCTGCCACGTCTGGGCGGCAGCGGTGGCGATGATGCGGATGCGCCGCTGGTGCTGGACCCGAGCCGGTGCGAGCGCGCCAGCCTGGGCGTGGCGCAGGTGTGGGTGAGTGCGTCGTGGCGGCGGCGCGGGCTTGCCACGCTGCTGCTGGATGCCGCCCGCGCGCACGCCGTGTACGGCTGCGTCGTGCCGCCCACCGAGCTGGCATTCTCCCAGCCCACGCGCCTTGGTCGCGCCCTGGCGCGCGCCTACCTGACCGCCGCCGCGCGCGACTCGCCGCCTACCCACCTGCTTGTCTACTAGCGAAATAACTTAACGTTGAATGATGAGCCCGCGAGCGGTCGCTTCAAGTGTCGCGCCACACGTCAGGGCTAGGGGATTGCTGGCCGCCGCCGCCGCGTGTTGTTAATTACACGCGCGCAGCGCCGGCCGCGTGGCCGCGTGGGCGCACTGACGGCGTCGTCTAGAACATGCCGCCCATGCCGCCCATGCCACCCATGCCGCCCATGCCACCCGCGCCGGCGCCGCCGGCGGGCTTGTCCTCCGGCAGGTCCGCCACGGCGGCCTCGGTGGTGACCATGAGGGCGGCGACGGAGGAGGCGTCCTGCAGTGCGGTGCGCACCACCTTGACGGGGTCAATGATGCCGGCGGAGATCATGTCGACATACTTGCCGGTGGCGGCGTCGTAGCCCCAGCGCGGGTTGGTGCCCTCCAGCAGCTTGCCCACGATGACGTCGCCGGGCACGCCGGCGTTGGCGGCGATGGTCTGCAGCGGGCGCCGGATGGCGCGCTGGATGATCTCAATGCCCACGCGGATGTCCTGGTTGGACTGCGCGCGCACCAGCTCGTCCAGCGCCTTAGAGGCGTTCAGCAGCGCCACGCCGCCGCCGGGCACGATGCCCTCCTCCACCGCCGCGCGCGTCGCGTTCAGCGCGTCCACGATGCGGTCCTTCTTCTCGCCCATCTCCACCTCCGATGCGCCGCCCACCTTGATGACCGCCACGCCGCCCGACAGCTTGGCCAGCCGCTCCTGCAGCTTCTCCTTCTCGTACTCCGACGTCGTCTTGGTGATCATCTCGCGGATGAGCTCGCAGCGCTCCGTCAGCGCCTCCTTCTTGCCGCCGCCGTGCATGACCAGCGTGTCGTCCTTGGTGACCGTCACCTTCTTGGCGGTACCCAGGTGCGCCACCGTGGCGGTCTCCAGCTTCAGGCCCACCTCCTCGCTGATGACCGTGCCGCCCGTCAGCTCCGCAATGTCCTGCAGGTTGGCCTTGCGGTTGTCGCCAAAGCCGGGCGCCTTCACCGCCACCACCTTGATGCTGGCGCGCAGCTTGTTGAGCACCAGGCCCGCCAGCGCGTCGCCCTCCACGTCCTCCGCCACGATCACCAGCGGCCGGTTCTCCTGCGCCGCCGCCTCCAGGATGGGCAGCACGGAGTGCATGGTGGACACCTTCTTCTCCACCAGCAGCAGGTACGCGTTCTCAAACTCGACGGCCTGCGTCTTGGGGTCGTTCACAAAGTACGGCGAGATGTAGCCGCGGTCAAACTTCATGCCCTCCACCGTCTCCAGCTCGTCGTGCAGCGCGCGGCCGTCCGCCACCGTGATGACGCCCTCCTTGCCCACCTTCTCCATCGCGCTCGCCAGCAGCGCGCCCACCGCCGTGTCGCCGTTGGCGGAGATGGTGCCCACCTGCGCCACCTCCTCCGACGACGTGATCTTCACCGCCTGCGCCTTCAGGTTCTCCACCACCTTCTCCACCGCCATCATGATGCCGCGGCGCAGGTCCATGGGGTTCAGCCCCGCCGCCACGCTCTTGCAGCCCTCGCTGAAGATGGCGCGCGCCAGCACCGTCGCCGTCGTCGTGCCGTCGCCCGCCACGTCGTTCGTCTTGGACGCCACCTGGCGCACCAGCGCCGCGCCCATGTTCTGGAACCGGTCCTTGAACTCGATGGACTTGGCCACCGTCACGCCGTCCTTCGTGATCTTGGGCGCGCCAAAGGGCTGGTCCAGCAGCGCGTTGCAGCCCTTCGGCCCCAGCGTCACCTGCACCGCATCCGCCAGCTTGTCCACACCCGCCAGCATGCGGGTGCGCGCCTGCGTTTGTGTGGGTGTGGGAGGTGGGGGTGGGGGTGGGGCGTGAGTGAGTGGACGCCACGTGGGCAGGAGGGGGTGTGATACCAGTATGGTGTTTGGTCAAACGCGGGGCGCGCCACACGCAACCGCCTTCATACAACGATGCATAACGATACTGCCTGGCGCCCCCACCCGGTGCGTAGCCGCCGGCACCCCGCCACCACTCGCAATAGCGCGTGCCGTGGCTGTGTGGAGGGCAGCGGAAGGGAGAGGAGAGGAGGGGAGAGGAAGGCAGCGGAGGAACTCGTTTCGCGCGCCGCCCCAAGCGCCACCCTCTCACACACCCTACCGCGCCACCGCACACCGCGTACAGGTGGGGTAGTGAGGGGTAGTCCGTATCGCGTGGTGGTGGTGGTGGTGTGTGTGTGGTTGGCGCGTGGGGTAGTAAGTACACAACAGCAGCAGCAGGGGAGTGGAAGGGAGAGGAGAAGAGGAGAGGAGTGAGGGAGTGATGGATGGAGGGGCACGCATTCTACCCCTTCCTCACCTCCCACCACCCCATACCACCCACACAGTCAACCCCCTACCCCATAGCACCCCACTCCTGCTCTCCACCTTGCCATCACCGTCCCACCCCCTCTCAAACACCCCCCTCTCACCCTCCCTCTCACTCTCCCCTCCCATCATCGCTACGCACATCGGAACCGAACAGCACCTCCTTGCCGGAGGCGTGGCGCACGCCCAGGCGCGACACGACAGAGACGACGCGGCCAGACAGCATCTTAACGATTGCGGGGGAGCGTGGGGAGCGGTGAGCAAACACCCTACTTCTGCCGCTTCCCGCCGTCACCACCTACCACCCCACCACACTTGTGGTAGGAGAGAGAAGAGGAGAGAGAGTGCCACGTGTCGCGGCGGAGGAACATTTTTTCCAAACTTCGGAAGGGCGCAGATACGGCGTAGCATAAGCTTTGGTGAGAGTGCAAATGCAACAGCAGCGCGCGCAAAAGTGTGCGGCGGGCGGCAATTCACTATTGGCGTGTACACATAGGAATGGCAGCGGTGGTGGCGACGACGGCCCCGGCGGTGATGGGTATTTCTTGCATGCCCGCGGCATTGTCAGCGGCGACGTCAACAGCTCTGCGCACAGACGTGGAGGGCACTGCTGCAGGCGACAACCTCCTGGCCTGGCGCATCCTGCGGTTTGCCAATGCTGCACGGCAGTGTGACGATGGTGGCGCCGTGGCGACTGCAGAGCAAGAGGCAGAGGATGAAGAAGAGGCAGCGGTAGTGGCCGCGGCAGTGGCGGCCGAGCGCAAGGCGGGGGATGAACTACAGGCAGCGGTAGTGGCCGCGGCAGTGGCGGCCGAGCGCAAGGCGGGGGATGAACTACAGGCAGCGGTAGTGGCCGCGGCAGCGGCGGTCGAGCGCAAAGCGGCAGATAAACTACAGGCAGCGGTAGTGGCCGCGGCAGCGGCGGTCGAGCGAAGAGCGGCAGATGAACTACAGGCAGTGATAGTGGCGGGGACCGAGCGCAGCCGCACAGCAGATGAAGTGGCAGCGGCAGTGGACGCAGTAGTGCGCCGAGCGGCAGATGAACTACAGGCAGCGGAAGCGGCCGCGACGTTGGCGGCCGAGCGCAGAGCGGCAGATGAACTACAGGCAGCGGTGCTGCAATTGACGTTGGCGGCCGAGCTCAGAGCGGCAGCTGAACGTCAGGCAGCGGTTGTGGCCGCGGCAGTGGCGGCAGTGCGCAGAGCGGCAGATGAGGCATAGCAGCGGTAGCGGGGCGTGAGGCAGCGGCGCTGGCAACGACAGCGGCTCTGCGTGTGGACGTTGCGGGGCGCGTCGAATGTCAATAGTATCAGGAAGAACAGCGGCGCGAGACATGAGTCGGGCAGCGACGTGAAGCCAACGTCGCAGTGCCACTAAATCACCCACTTGCCGCTCGACCAAATTTCAAATGGCGTGCAGCGGCTAATAATAACAGCCCATGTGCCGCCGCCGCGCAACTGCAAGATTGCAGACATATCGCACAGGCACCTGGTACCGCGGTCAACGCCCGTCGGAGTCCGGCGTCGGACGCCGCGCTTGCGCTGGGCCACCTGGGTGACGGTGCTGCAACCGCAGCGGCCGCAGCGGCGGTAGCGGCCACCGCCAGCACTGTGGTACCGTGATACCGTCGGGACTCGGGAACCGAGGTGACGCGGCGGAGGAACATTTTTTCCAAAGTTTGGAAGGGCGCCAGCGTGCCGCCCAACGCCCGCGTATCATAGGTGCCATGAGGTGGAGCTGAAAATGCAGCAGCAACGCGTGCAAAAGTGCGCGGCGGGCGGCAATTCACTATTGACGTGTACCCTTTACAATGGCGGCGGCGGTGGCGACGACGGCCCCGGCGGTGATGGGTATTTCTTGCATGCCAGCGGCGACTTCAACGGCAGCGACTGCAAGGCGCCAGGCGGCGGCAGTGGCGGCAGATTGCAACGTAGCAGCAGGTGAACGGCGGGCAGCGGCATTGGCAGCGGCGGTGGCGGCCGAGCACGAACGGCGAGCAGCGGCACTGGCAGCGGCAGTGGCGGCCGAGCGCAAACGACGAGCAGCGGCGCTGGCAGCGGCGGTGGCGGCCAAGCGCAGCGCAGCAGATGAACAGCGAGCAGCGGCACTAGCGGCGGTGGTGGCGGCCGTGCGCAGGGAAGCAGATGAACAACGAGCAGCGGCACTAGCGGCGGTGGTGGCGGCCGAACGCAAAGCAGAAGATGAACGGCTGGCAGCGGCAGTTGCAGCGGCGGTGGCGGCCGAGCGCAGCGCAGCAGATGAACGGCTGGCTGCGGCACATTCAGCGGAAGCAGCAACCGATGAACAACGAGCGGCAGTGGCAGCGGCGGTGGCGGCCCAGCGCAAAGCAACAGATGAACGGCGAGCAGCGGCAATGGCAGCGATGGTGGCGGCCGAGCGCAGCGCAGAAGATAAACGGCTGGCAGCGGCAGTTGCAGCGGTGGTGGCGGCCCAGCGCAAAGCAATAGATTAACGGCGAGCAGTGGCAATGGCCGCGGCGGTGGCGGCCCAGCGCAAAGCAACAGATGAACGGCTGGCAGCGGCGGAGGCGGCGGAGCGCAGAGAAGCAGAAGGACGGCTGGCAGCGGCACTGGCAGCGGTAACGGCGCGCGAGGCAGCGGCGCTGGCAGCGGCCGAGGCACTGTGCGTGGAAATTGTGGCGCTTCGCCGAGCCTTGGCACTGCGGGCCCCAATTACTAAAACGTGCAGTCAATGTCACAGTGCCACTGAGTCACCCACTTGCTGCTGCGCAACACAACCAAGTTTGAAATGACGTGCAGCGCGCCCAGGTGGGGTCCGCCTGACCGCCGCGCAAGATTTGCAGACATGTCGCACAGATACAGCTACCGGTACGGCGGTGGCGGTCATCAACGCGCAGGCCGCGCAGCGCAGGTCGTGCAACACAAGTTACACAATCACAGGCAATTACACAATATATAAGGCAAATAATAACACATCAATTGTAGTGCACGGCACATTGGCAGCATTGTGTGCCGCGCTGCCAGGGTCAGACATGCACGACATACCGGCGGTGCAGGCAGGGCGGCACCACAACACAACACAGCACAAGGGCGGCTTGCGCTGCTGCGGCGCAGCACATGGGGCTGCCACGGGCAAGCCGCTGCTGGCGCCACCCACGCCCCCTACTCCCCTGGCTGCTGTCAGCAGCACTTGCGGTGACGGGGTGGCGGCATGATGAGCGGCGTGCGGGTGGTGGCGCGGGGCGGGCAGCAGCAGCAACAGCGGGCGGTGGCAGCCCAGGGACGTTCCTGTGCCCCGAGTACGTGTCACTGGCAGGGGCAGGGACGGGAGGCGTGCCGGCGGCGTGGTGGAATGACGACTACTGCGACTGCCCGCTCAGTGGCGCGGACGAGCCGGGTACGGCAGCGTGCAGCCATGTGGCGACCGCCACGTTTGTGTGCGACGGCGGCAGCCGCCGCATCCCAGCGGCGCACGTGCGTGACGGCGTGCTGGATTGCGTAGATGAGAGCGACGAGGGCGGGGAGGTGGGGTGGGCAGGCGTGGGAGTAGACGGCGGGTTAGTGGGTGACGGGAGCGTGCTGAAGGGCGGCCGACTAGCGGCTGCCGTGCAGCAGCTGCGTGCCGCGCGGCGGGATTGGCACGAATTAGTAGGCACACTAGAGGCGGTGCGGCGGCGCAGCATGGCGGCATGGCGGCCGCCACCCACTGGTGGTGGTGTCGCGGAGTGGGCGGCGGTTGCCACCACCTGGCCGGCTGCGCATGCCCGCATTGGTGGCGCGCTCCACTTCCTGGCGTCGCGGCTGCAGCTGGAGTGGGGGCGGGAGCGGGCGGAAGCGGTGGCTGCGGCACGCGCTCGCCTGCAGCGCGCCGCGGTGGCACGCTGGAAGGACCCCGCAGGGTGGCGCGGCGACGTCGGTAGCGGCAGTGGCGGCGGCGTGTCTGTGGGCGTGACAGCGGCAGACTGGCAGCCGCGCGGCGGCAGCAGCGTGCCGTCGCTGCCAGCAGGGTTAGACACCTGGCTGGCATCGGCAGGTGGGCGGAGCGCTGCCGCTACAGCGTACGCGGCACAACTGGCGTGGATGGATGCCGCGCTGTTTATCAGCCGCGCCGTTGGGGTGGCGGTGACGTACGACGCCGACTGGCGGCCGTCCGTGTCGCATAACACCACACTGGCGCGCCTGCTGTGCAATGACTGGAGCACCAGCTTTGTGCGGGCGGGTGGGGAGGGCGGCGATGGCGCCGCTGCGCCACATGCATCCCTGCCGCTACACTGCGCACCGGTGGCAGCCGTGCTGGCCACCAACCTGTCTACCTCCCTGTCCGCTGCCATGGCGGCGGGTGGCACCACAGTAGTGCAACGCCTGTCTAGCCCGGCCGTGCGCGCCCATTTTGTTGGCGCAGGCGCCCCCGCGCCGTCGTCTGCCGCTGCTGCCATGGCGGCAGGGCTGGGCCTGTCGCGCCATGCCCTCCCCGCCGGCATCGCCGGCAGCGGCGCGCTGGATGGCAGCGAGCTGCAGGCGCGCGGCACGCAGCGCCACGGCGGCATCATTTCGGGGTTCCTGAATGCACGGGATGCCGGCGCCGCGTCCATGCGCCTGGCACTGGCTGCCGCCCACGTTGTTGGTTCGCTGCTTGTGCCAGCCCGCTTGACACACCTGGCACTCAACGCCGTCGCCGCCGTCATCCCGCCGCTCCCACCGCTGCCACTACGCTGGAGCGATCTAGTGGTACCACTGCCTCCGCCTGTGCTGTCGCTGCTGCAGCGCAACACAGCCAGCGTGGCTGCCGCTTGGCGTACCTCGCGGCTGCCACAGCTTGTGGAGGCAGCGTGGACGACGGCGGACTGGCTGGCCACCTGGGTGGTGCCGCCGGTGGATGCGGACCATGCACGACCAGAGCGCATCGTGCTGCAGCGTGCTGCCGCTGGACTGGCGGCGGCAGCGAGAGAGATAGAAAACACGGCACGGTGGGCATGGGGGCATGCGACCGCCGTCCCGCCGCTGGCTGCCGTGATGGAGGCGGCGCTGGCAGCTGCCGCCGCAGATGTGGGCGTGCACGGCACGGGGCCTGCCGCACCCAGCGCCCTGTCTGCTGCCGCATTCACCCTGGCAACGCTGGCAGTTGGTGAGGTTGCCGAGCGACGCGGCATTGCCGCCGCTGCGGACGGCGGCCTCACTGCTGCAGGGCTAGTACATTTTGGCAACGCCGCGCACCTGGCGCAGCTTGGCGCACGTGCGCCACTTGCAGCGCCCGTCACCGTCACCGCCGCCGCCGCCAACCTCACGCTGTACTTTGTGTGCGCGCCGGACGTGGACGCCGTGGACGGCCCCGGCGCCGTGTTCCTCGCCACACCCGCCGCCTGCGGCGCCTGGCAGCGTGCCCTGCTTGCCGCCCTCCTGGAGGAGCAGCCGCTGTCGTTGGCGGCGGTGGCCACCGTTTGAAGCAACATCAGAACAGGTCAGGTGTGCAAAGATCCCATGTGTGCCGCACCATATTGGCGCCGGTAAGTTGCAATTCTACACGCGGCGGTTGACAGCCAGTGTGGGTTTGTATTGACTGGTGCCACTGCTGCGCCGTTTGTGCGCCGGCGTGATATTTATTTTTGACGTTGTATCTTGGGCTCAACCAGGTGGGCAGCGAGTGAGCAGCGAGGTGCAGCAACGGTACTACCAACACACACTTGCCACTTACCGGCACTGCTGCGAAGCGCAGGGATGGGCGGGCGGTGGCAAGTTGCTGGGGCGGCGGCCGTGGTGGCAGGTGCGGTGGCAGGCGCGGCTGTGACGGCGACCAACAGTGGCGGCGGTGGCGCGGTGCCGACGCCGGTGCAGCTGGCATGGCAGAACCACTTTGGCGCCATCATCCACTACGAGATGGCCACCATGGTGGGTACGCAGGGGTGCGACACGAGCAACTGGGTGGGTGCCAACAACCCACTGCTGTTTAACCCGGGCGGCGCGCTGGACACGGACTCGTGGGGCGCCGCCATGGTGGCTGCCAACATCACGTATGCGGTGTACGTGGCGAAGCACAACTGCGGGTTCACCATGTGGCCCACCAAGGCGGTGCTGCCGGACGGCTCGCCGTACAACTACAGCATCCAGTACTCGTCGTGCCCCGACTGCGACGCCGTTGCCTCCTTCCTGGCCACCTGCGCCAAGTACGGCATCCGGCCCGGCTTCTACTATTCCATTGCCACCAACATCTACCTCAACGTGGACGGCCGCACCGTGCAGCCCGGCCCGCTGCAGCCCGGCCAGGTGAACGTGACGCAGGACCAGTTCTACGACATTGCGTTGTTCCAGCTGGAGGAGCTGTGGTCCACCTACGGCGTCAACGGCACCCTGTTTGAGGTGCGTGTGTTGGGGGG
>Ga0066256_1000966_pt1 | contig 32945 bp, 33 predicted proteins | sample ThiBio_1000_biof_FD_87107 | JGI IMG/M metagenome (GOLD analysis project Ga0066256, IMG submission 87107) | Wastewater bioreactor microbial communities from Cape Town, South Africa - Thiocy_expt_1000_biof (version 2) | ecosystem: Engineered > Bioreactor > Thiocyanate-remediating >... | reverse complement strand
ATCCAGATCACATGACGCGCGCCACGCCGCGATGACGTGGCGCGAACATTGATTTCCGCAACATCGAATCCCGCCCTGCGCAGACGCTGCGTGAAACGGGCATCAGGTCCGGACGACCAGACGCCGAGCACGCCACCGGGCCGCAGCGCTGCATGAGCCGCGGCTAATCCCGACTGACTGTAAAGCGCGTCGTTGGCTTCCCGCGTCAGACCTTCGGGACCGTTGTCGACATCCAGAAGGATGATGTCGTAAGCGGCACGCTCGGCGCGGATCAGTTGGCCGACATCGATTTCGCGAATGGTCACGCGCGGATCCGTCAGGCTGCTGCCAAAGATTTCCGCCATCGGCCCCCGCGCCCATGCCACCACACTCGGCACAAGTTCGGATACGACGATCCGCGCATCGGGACCGAGCACGGCCAGTGCGGCGCGCAGCGTGAACCCCATGCCCAGTCCGCCGATCAGCATGCGCGGCTTGTTTCGTGGCTGAACGCGCTTCCAGGCAAGCGTCGCCAGCGCCTCCTCCGATCCGCTGAGACGGCTGTTCATCAACTCATTCTGGCCGAGCTTGATGGAGAATTCGGCGCCCCTGCGCATCAGGCGAAGTTCGCCGCCGCCCGGCACCTGCGCGGTATCCAGAAGTTCCCAGGGGATCAAAAGCCGCTCCTTAGCATTCAAATCACAGGGGAACGCGCCCAAATGTTGCCCCGGCGAGTCCGGATTTGCGGCCCATTGCGACCCAACTTCTCCCCGACAAATCCACCGGGAATAAGTTCCGTGTTGCGCAAGGGGGACAGGATGTCAAACCGAACCGCTATCGTCGCGTCTGTTTTGCTCACAGGCTGCGTTTCGATCTCCATCGTCATGCCAAGTGTCGCGTTCGCTGCGCCGGATGCCGGAAGCGAATGCCTCTCTGCGCCGAAGGCGACAACGCCCGCAGGCGGTCATTGGTACTATCGGCTCGAGAAAGGCACCAAGCGCAAATGCTGGTATCTCGGCGACGCCGGCGGCAAGGTGAACAAGACTGCCGAAACAGCGCCCGTGGCCGAACCGGACGCGCCGCCGCCGAAGAAACCGCTTCAGAAATCGGTTGCAAATGCCCGCGCCGAATTGCGCGCAGGATCGCCCGCGAACGAGGATACATCGCTCTCGGACTCGACATGGCCTCCGCTCACACCCGCTGCCGACGAATCCAGCCATAACGACAATCAGAGCGCTGCGGTCCAGCCCGCCCCGGAGCAGGCGAGTCCGGAAGGCGGAAATCTCTCATCGCGCTGGCCGGAGCCGAAATCCGTTGCCTCGGCCACCGACCAGCCAGCGACAAGCGCGCCCGCTCCTGCGCAAACCACTCCGGCCTTGACGCCAGACCGTCTGGTGATGGCAGCGGCAACGCCCGCGCCCGCGCCCGCGGCGACATCCGCTCCGGCGGTTCAGCCGGTGGCTGCCACCGCTCCGGCCGAGGATAATTTTTCGATCCGGATTCTGCTGAGCATTCTGGTCGGCGTTCTGGCGCTCGCGGCCATCGTCGGGCCGGTGATCTTCCGCTTCATCAAGCCACGGCGCAACAAGCGCGACACCGTTCAACGCCGCCCGATCTGGGACATGAATACATCCGGTGCGATCCTTCGTCAGGACGATCCGCGCATGGCACCGCCGCTGGCTTACGTGGACCCACTGCCCGAACCGCGCGTCCTCGATGAAGCGGTTGATGAGATCGAACATCTGCTGTCGCGTGCGTCGCGGCGTTCAGCAGCGTGAGCAGGATTTCAAGGTGAGACGGTCAGCCGTCTCACCTACTTCGCGAGCTGATTTTGCAAATCGCGCACGAAGGCGGACAGGCCCGGCTGCCGTTCGCGCTTGAGCCGTTCGGCATTCAGGATGGTCACGACCTGGGTATAGGCTTCGTTGAGATCGCTGTTGACCACGACATAATCGTATTCCGCCCAATGGCTGAGTTCGTGGCTTGCGCGGCTCATGCGCCCGGCGATGACTTCATCTGAATCCTGTGCGCGGGTGTGCAGCCGCCGTTCAAGATCCCCTGCGGTCGGCGGCAGGATGAAAACGCTGACCACATCAACCCGCGCCTTCTCGCGCAGTTGCTGCGTACCCTGCCAATCGATGTCGAACAGCACGTCACGGCCGGACGACAGCGCATGTTCCACGGGCTGGCGCGGCGTGCCGTAGGAATTGTCGAACACCGTTGCATGTTCGAGCAGCCCGCCGTCCTTCACCATGGCATGAAACCGTGCCTTGTCGATGAAGTGATAATGCTCGCCATCGACTTCGCCCGGACGCATGGAGCGTGTCGTTACCGAAACCGACATGCTCAGGACTGGCATTTTCTCGATCAGCATGCGCGCCAGCGTGGACTTGCCCGCGCCCGACGGCGACGACAACACGAACATCAGTCCGCGCCGCTCCACGCCCTTCAAGCTGCCATCCACCGCCATGATGCCGTCCCCTGCCGTGCGAAAGACTATTCCAGATTCTGGACCTGCTCGCGAAACTGCTCCACCACATTCTTCATCTCGAGCCCGATGTTGGTCAGTTCGATATCGTTGGATTTCGAACAGGTGGTGTTCACCTCGCGGTTGAATTCCTGCGCGAGGAAATCCAGCCGGCGTCCCACCGCGCCGCCCTTGCCGAGCAGTTCGCGTGCCTGCGCGATATGCGAAGCGATACGGTCGAGTTCCTCGCGAATGTCGGCCTTCGCCGCGATCATGATCGCTTCCTGGCTCAGGCGATCGGAATCAAAGCGATCCGAGGTGTCGAGCAGCAGGGCAACCTGTTCGGCAATCCTCGCCTTGATGGCGTCCGGCTTGCGTCCGGGCGCGGTTTCCGCACGCTTCGCAAGCTGTTCGATTTCACCCATCCGTTGCAACAGGATCTGGCCAAGCGCGGAGCCCTCACGCTTGCGCATCTCGATCAGGCTTTGCAGCGCTTGCTCGAACGCAGCGGAAACGGCGGCACGCGCGGCCTGCATTTCGGCTTCGTCGCTCTCCGGCTCGACAACTTCGATCACGCCCTTGATTCCGAGCAGGCCGTCCACGCTCGGTGCGACGGCGTCGGTGCGTGCGGAGATCTCGGCCGCCACCTTCAGGATCGACGAGAGAACCTCGTCATTGATACGCACGATAGAGGCCGCGCCGGTACGTTTGACGGACAGGTTGGCGTAGACGGTGCCGCGCGAGAGCAGTTCGGCGGCGCGCTTGCGGGCCGGCGCTTCGATATCGTCCCAGCCGGGCGGCAACCGCAGCCTGAAATCAAAGCCCTTGGCGTTGACGGACTTCAATTCCCATTCGAACGCATACGGACCGCTGGTGCCGTGGCTGCGCGCAAAGCCGGTCATGCTCGACAGCGCCATCGCGAAACGTCTCCTCACCGAGAAACAACTGCGTCAGCTTGTCCACGAAATCGCAGGATGGTGCAAGACCGCAGGCGCAATCCTGAAGTCCGGAAAATCCGCGATTTCAAAAGGCCGGGATATTGAGGCGCGAGACTTACTGCGTCGCTTCTTCTGCCGCCTCGGGCGCGCTGGACGCAGCCGCCGGAGGGCGCTTGGCGGTCCGTTTATGCGCCGCCGACGATCCCGTGATGTTGGTCCACGGTTCATGGGCCATGATGCTCGAAGGCGCGGAGGCGCGCGGCGCGGTTTTCGGAGCTGCCTTTGGCGCAGCGGCGGGCTTCGAGGGTGCCGCAGCCGGCGCCGGCGGTGTCGCGGCGGCGGGCTGCGAGTCCTCCGGATCGGCGGTGTCGTTCTGCTGCTGGCGTTCCATCGAGCGCAGCTTCGCGACACCCTTCTGATGCTGGTCGTAGGTTTCCGCGAAGGTGTGCCCGCCGGTGCCATCGGCAACGAAGAACAGGTCGCGGGTGCGCGCGGGGTTGGCGGTCGCCTCAAGCGACGCGCGGCCCGGATTGGCGATCGGCCCTGGCGGCAGCGCGTCGATCACGTAGGTGTTGTACGGCGATGGCTGGGTGATTTCGCTGCGCTTGATGGGACGGCCCAGCGTCCCCTTGCCGCCGACAAGGCCGTAAATGATAGTCGGATCGGACTGCAGCTTGATCTTCTGGCGCAGGCGGTTCGCGAACACGGCCGCGACACGGCTGCGCTCATCCGCCTTGCCGGTTTCCTTCTCGACGATGGACGCAAGCGTCACAAGCTGTTCCGGCGTGCGGACCGGGACGTCGGGGTTGCGGCGCGACCATACATCGGCCAGCACGCGCTTCTGCGCCTGCTGCATGCGGGCGATCACCTGATCGCGCGGCGTGCCGCGCGGGAAATTATAGGTGTCGGGCAGCAGCGTGCCTTCGCGCGGCTGCTCCTTCAACGAACCGGTGAAAATATCGGCGTCCTGAATGCGGGCGGCGATCTGCTCGGAGGTGAGGCCCTCAGGGATCGTGAAGGCATGCTGGACCACTTTGCCTTCAACGATGGTGTTGATGACATCGCGCAGGCTGGCGTTCTTCTGGAACAGATACTCGCCGGACTTGAGGCCGGACCGCGCATTCATCGCGAGCACGCCTCCGATGAAGGTCCAGCGATCGGCATCGATCACGCCATTGCGCTGAAGGATGTCGCCGATGTCGGCCATGCCGGCACGCGGCGGAATGTTGACGACCTTGTCTTCCGCGAGAGGCCCTTTGGCCTCGATCGTCTTCTTTCCATAAAAGAAGAGTCCGCCGACCCCCAGCATGGTGATGATCAGGAAGGTCATGATCGCGTTGCCGACCACGACGAAAGTGTTGCGCGCGCGCCTCGAATGCTTCGGCGGCTGCGGCACCTGCTCCGGCTCAAGCGCCGCGCGCGGACTGCGCGGAGCAATGGGTGGTCTTTGGCTCATCGAAGCAACCTGATTCCTGCAAGCCGATTAGTGTCGTTGATTCAGTACTCTACGCGCGTTCGAGAGATAAATTATGTCCGAATGAGGCAAAAGGTTGAAAACGGTTCCGCCTCACCATCGGCTCAAAATCTTTCGGCCCAAATCTTTTGGCCCAAATCTTTTGGTCGACGCCTTTTAAGCCATGCCCCGCAACCTGTGCTGCGAAACAGATCAAATGCAGTTTAGAAAAGCACGAGTTAGTTTGCCAGCCGGCGAACAATCAGCGACGCATTGGTGCCGCCGAATCCGAATGAGTTCGACAGCGCCACATTGATCTCGCGCTGCCTTGCTTTTTTCGGCACCAGATCAATCGCCGTCTCGACGGATGGATTGTCGAGATTGATCGTCGGCGGCGCGACGTTATCCCGAATCGCCAGAATGCTGAAGATCGCTTCGATCGCGCCAGCCGCACCGAGCAGATGTCCGGTGGAGGATTTGGTCGACGACATCGAGACCTTCGATGCCGCATTTCCCAGCAACCGCTGCGCCGCGCCAAGCTCGATCTCGTCACCGAGTGGCGTCGAGGTGCCGTGCGCGTTGATGTAGTCGATGTCGGACGGAGTAACGCCCGCGCGCTTCATCGCCATCTGCATGCAACGGAAAGCGCCGTCGCCATCCTCGGCGGGTGCGGTGATGTGGGACGCGTCGCCGGTCAGGCCGTAGCCCACGATCTCGGCGTAAATCTTCGCACCGCGCTTCTTCGCGTGCTCGTATTCTTCGAGCACCACGACGCCTGCGCCCTCGCCCATCACGAAGCCGTCGCGATCCTTGTCATACGGCCGCGAGGCGATGGTCGGGTTGTCGTTGTACTTGGTGGCCATCGCGCGCAACGCGCAGAAGCCACCCATGGCAAGGCGGTTGACGGCGGATTCCGCACCGCCTGCCACCATCACGTCGGCATCGCCGAACGCGATTAGGCGGCTGGCGTCGCCGATAGCATGCGCGCCTGTCGAACAGGCGGTGACAACCGCATGGTTCGGGCCCTTGAGGCCGTGCTTGATCGAGACGTAGCCCGACGCGAGATTGATCAGACGTCCGGGAATGAAGAACGGCGACAGCTTGCGCGGACCGCGTTCCTTCAGGATCACGGCGGCTTCGCCGATCCCCTCAATGCCGCCGATGCCCGAACCGATCAGGGTGCCGGTGGCGCAACGCTCTTCTTCCGTGCTCGGATGCCAGTTGGCATCATCGAGCGCTTGGGACGCAGCGGCCATCGCGAAGATGATGAAATCATCGACCTTGCGCTGTTCCTTCGGCTCCATCCAGTCATCGGCATTGAACGTGCCGTTGGTGCCATCGCCGCGCGGAACCATGCAGGCGATCTGACAGGTGAGATCGGAGACCTCGAATCTCTCGATACGGCTGGCGCCGCTGTCGCCGTTGAGAATGCGTTTCCAAGTCGGCTCTACGCCATTGGCGAGCGGCGAAACCATGCCTAGGCCCGTGACGACAACCCGCCTCATACGTCAATCTCCAGCTAACCAGCTACGCCAGCGCGCCACTAAAACAGCAAGACGGCGGGTCGTTCGATCACAACCCGCCGCGTGTCGTCGTGGCTGCGCGTTGGCGTCAGCTCTTTGCGTTCTTCTCGAGGAACTTGGTGGCGTCGCCAACCGTGAGGATGGTTTCCGCGGCGTCGTCCGGAATTTCGCAGCCGAATTCCTCTTCGAACGCCATCACGAGCTCGACGGTGTCGAGGCTGTCGGCGCCGAGATCGTCGATGAAGCTGGCGCTGTCGACAACCTTCTCGGGTTCGACACCAAGGTGCTCGACCACGATCTTCTTAACCCGCTCGCCAATCTCACTCATCGTTTAACCTCGTGCTTGTTCCATTAAACTCGACCGTAAAACGATCCGAGCCCCTCGCGGTGCGAAAAAATGCGAATTCGTGCCATCCGTACCACGCATTACCGTGCCTCGCCCGGAAGCGAGATTTGCCGGAAACGGCGGCTGGCGCCGAACGGCAATATACGGGGTTTGACGATCCTGCAATGGCGTTTTCCCCAACCGAGTGCCGTCCGGTTACCATACTTCCCCGGACTTGACCACAAAGCCCCGGCTTCCGTCCACTGACCTTACCGCTTGACAAAAAGCCAGAAAAATCAACCTCAAATCATGGCCATCCCGCCATTGACGTGAAGGGTCTGGCCGGTGACGTAGGCCGCCTCGTTCGAGGCCAGGTAAACGGCAGCCGCCGCGATGTCGTCCGGCGTTCCGAGCCGGCCTGCGGGCACCTTGCCCAGCACCGCTTCACGCTGCTTCTCGTTGAGGACGTCCGTCATCGGCGTGGCGATAAAGCCCGGCGCGATGCAGTTGGCCGTCACGTTGCGGCGGGCGTATTCCGCTGCAACCGACTTCATCATGCCGATCAGACCAGCCTTGGACGCCGCGTAGTTGCCCTGCCCGGCATTGCCGGTGACGCCGACCACCGACGTAATCGCAATGATTCGACCGAACCGCTTGCGCATCATCAGCTTGGTCGCAGCGCGGGCGAGACGGAACGTCGCAGTCAGGTTGACCCGGATCACGTCGTCGAAATCCTCGTCGCGCAGCTGCACGAAAAGATTGTCGCGGGTGATGCCTGCGTTGGCGACGAGAATATCGAGCTGCCCCATCGCCTTTTCAGCGGCGGGAACCAGCGCCTCGACCTCGTCCATGTTGGACAGGTTGCAAGGCAGAACGTGTACGCGATCCTTCAGTTCGCCGGCGAGCGTTTCGAGCGCTTCGCGCCGTGTGCCGGAAACCGCTACCGTCGCGCCCTGCGCGTGAAGCGCCTTCGCGATCGCACCGCCGATGCCCCCGGTCGCGCCGGTCACGAGCGCCGTCTTGCCAGTCAGATCGAACATGTTGCCCCCTTGGAAAATATCCAGGTCAGAATCTGTGCTCCGTTTGCCGCAAGAAAATGCCGCCCGTCAATCGCCGGATGGATCAGTTCGTGTTCCGCAAACGAAAGAGCCGTCCGCAGCCGGGAAGATGCGGACGGCTCGGCCCCAGCCGGGAATTGGGGCGCTGCCCAAAAACTGGAGGTAAATGGTCAGCCCGAAATTCAGAGCAAATATCGGACCAAGCAACCGCCCGGCCGTACCCTTTACTTTGCCGCCGCGAGCGCAGCCTTCGCCGCGTCGATGTCGCCCGGGCCGCCGACCGAGACGCCGACCGCGCCATCGGCGATGCGCTTGACCAGACCGGACAGCACCTTGCCCGCGCCGATTTCCAGAAAATGGGTCACGCCGTTCGAAGCCATATACGCCACGCTCTCGCGCCAGCGCACGGTGCCGGTGACCTGCTCGACCAGCCGCTTGCGGATCTCGTCCGGATCGGTGATCGCCGACGCCAGCACATTGGACACCAGCGGCGCCTTCGGCTTGTTGATGGTGACGTTTGCAAGCGCTTCCGCCATCGCATCGGCGGCCGGCTGCATCAGGCTGCAGTGGAACGGCGCGGACACGGGCAGCAGCATGGCGCGCTTCGCGCCCTTGGTCTTGGCGATCTCGACGGCGCGATCGACCGCAGCCTTGTCGCCGGAGACGACCACCTGCCCGCCGCCGTTGTCGTTGGCGGCCTGACAGACCTGTCCCTGCGCGGCCTCCTGTGCCACGGCTACCGCCGCGTCGTAATCGAGACCGAGCAGCGCCGCCATCGCGCCGACACCGACCGGCACGGCCTTCTGCATGGCGAGGCCGCGCGTCCGCAGCAGCTTCGCCGTATCGCTGATCGAGAATGTACCCGCAGCGGCCAATGCCGAATATTCGCCCAGCGAATGACCGGCGACGAATGCCGCATCGCGCGCCACGTCCACACCCGCCTCGCTTTCCAGCACGCGCAGGGTCGCCAGCGACACCGCCATCAGTGCGGGCTGTGCGTTCTCGGTGAGTTGCAGCGTCTCGGCGGGGCCATCCCAAATGATCGAGGTCAGCTTCTCGCCAAGGGCGGCATCCACTTCGTCGAATACGGCCTTCGCCGCCGGAAAGGCATCGGCCAGCGCCTTGCCCATGCCGACCGTCTGCGACCCCTGCCCCGGAAACGTGAATGCTGCTGTCATGGAAATCCCCGCAAATGATACGGCCGTAAGACACTGCCAGAGCGGCGGGTGTCAAGTTGCGGCGCGATGGTCCACAGACGGCAGCGGGTCCCGGAACCCCGGAGCACCCCGCACGTTGGTTCCGGAATCATCCCGTGGAGTGAGCATCATGGAGAAAGATCCTCGCAAACCACAAACACTGGCGCTGGCGCCTGTCTTGATCTTCGCGGCCCTCCTGATCGCCGTTTTCGGAGCTGCCTTGGTCACGACATACGATCGTACCCCGACGGCCGTGACCGCCGCTGACAAGCCGCCATCGGGCACCACCGGAATGGCAAGGCCGAACGCGAGTATCCAGCATTAGGCGGCAGCGATCCGCCCTTGCGAAGGTAATTATTTACGCTGACGGGAACTTTGCCGCCCGTTTAAGCACTCCTCAACAGCCGCAGCCTTCTAATGCGCGCATGACAAGCGCAACAGCACCGATCTGGCCGGTACATCCCGCTGCGGGGCATCTGAAATGGATGCGCGGCTATGCCAGTTGGCTTCTCAGCAGCCCCACCTCGCAACCCGATGACATTACCCGTGCGCTGATGCATCAGCGGACGAGCAAGACCAAGACACTCGTTGTCGCGATCTTCGCATCGTTTCTGCTTGCATCGATTGCCGCAGCGCTCACCGGGGCCCTGTGGGCCTATGCTTGGCTGGCAGCGGAGCTGGTTCTGGGCAGCATCAGGCTCGTTCTGATGATGAAAGCTCTGGCAAAAGCGAAAGCCGCCCAGCAAACGGAAATGATCGTCGCGCCGATCTGGGCCGGACTGACGTCGATGACCCTGATCTCGGCAGGCTGCTATCAATGCGTCCGGTCGGGCGTCTTGCCGCTGATCCTGATGGCCGGCATCGGCCTCGCCAATCTGATCGGCGGGATTTCGTCGCGCAATGCCGGGACCCCACGTTACGGAATTCTCTTGATCTGCATCCTGACGCTGCCGTTCGCGGTGGCGACAATCCTGTCCCCGATCCCTTTCCTGTTTCTGATCGGCCTTCAGACCCCACTCTACACCGCCGGAATGATTTTCCTGCTGCTGGAAAACCACAAGGTGCTACTCGATCTTCATCATCTGGAGCGCAACAACCGCCGGATGGCGCACCATGACCTGCTCACGGGTCTGCCTAACCGCGCCTTCAGTCAGGAACTGTTCTCGGACCTGCTTGCGGCTCCCTGTCCTGAAGAAGCATCCCGGAAATCCAAACTCACCGTGTTTTGCCTCGACCTCGACGGCTTCAAGGCCGTCAACGACGGCTTCGGACATGCGGCGGGAGATGCAGTTCTTGTGGCCGTCGCAAACCGTCTTCGGACAAGCGTGCGCGATGGCGATTTCGTCTGCCGCCTTGGCGGCGACGAATTTGTCGTTCTGCTTCCGAACATAGATCCCGACCAGGCCGCAGATGCGGCCCGGCGTATCATCGTGCAGGTGTCCGAACCGTTCGACGTAGCTCCGGAGGCGCGGATTGGCGTCAGTATCGGGATCGCATCGGCCCCATGGGACGGCAACTCCGCCGACGAACTGTTGAGTGCCGCCGACCGCGCCATGTACGCGGCCAAACGGCGTGGCAAGGGCGGCTTCGTCTTCCACGCGTCCGTCTGCGAGGCGCCCAGCCTTGTCCCGTCGGACACCGCCTTTGCCGGATTCGGGCCGGCGTCCTACCCTCAGGGCGCAAAATCGATGGCCGGAGCCTGATAATCGGCCTGATTTCATGCGCTTTTCCGCGATTTCCGGGCTCCTTGCCTTGCAAATACGCGCGGAATCCTTATAACCGCGCCATCCGTGGGTCCCGGCCGGGAGCTGAACGGACGGTCTCAGCAATCTCCCTTTGGCGATTTTTCTCCTGTGGCGATTTTGATGTGACAGGGCCAGTCGGTCCGTCGTCCCGTGCTTCCGCCTTCTGAGCAATATCGAGTCCTTTCCGAAGGTCTCGAAGGGCTTGCCGCCAGGACCCGCGCTAACACAGGAAAGGACACCCATGCCTCTTTACGAGCATGTATTTCTCGCGCGTCAGGACGCGAGCGCCCAGCAGGTCGAAGACTTCACCACCCAGATCACCGGCGTGATCGAAGGTCTCGGCGGCAAGGTCACCAAGACCGAGAACTGGGGCGTGCGCTCTCTCACCTACCGCATGAACAAGAACCGCAAGGCTCACTTCATGATGCTCAACATCGACGGCCCCGCAGCGGTGGTCGCCGAGATCGAGCGGCAGGAACGCATCAACGAAGATATCATCCGCTATCTCACCGTCCGCGTCGAAGAGCTGGAGGAAGGCCCCTCCGCGATGATGCGCAAGTCCGAGCGTGACCGCGACGAGCGTGGCGGCGGTTTCCGTGGCGACCGTGAAGGCGGTGGCTTCCGTGGTGATCGTGGTCCGCGCCGTCCGCGCGACGAAGACGCAACTGCAGCGGTTGAGGAGTAAGAGATATGGCTGAAGCAGGTGCACGCCGTCCGTTCTTCCGTCGCCGCAAGACCTGCCCGTTCACGGGCCCGAACGCGCCGAAGATCGACTACAAGGATTCCAAGCTGCTGATGCGTTACGTGTCCGAGCGCGGCAAGATTGTGCCGAGCCGCATCACCGCGGTGTCGGCCAAGAAGCAGCGTGAACTCGCCCGCGCCATCAAGCGCTCGCGGTTCCTGGGTCTGCTGCCTTACGTGATCCGCTAAACGACATTGCGAGCGCGCGGCATTCGCGCGCTCGCTTTTCTCTCAATTCAATTCTCATAACACTTCGGCATCAAGCCGTTGTGGATGGTTGGGGTTCAAGGAACCTCTAACTGCTCGAAAGGAGCAGGACAGCTGATGATGACGGGTATCCTCATTGCACTGGCGGCCGGCCTCGCGTCGGCGACGATGTTCGCGTCCATCGTTTCGGGCGCGCTGATTTCGCTCGTGCTGTTTTATCTCGCGCCGCTGCCGCTCATGGTCGCTGCGCTGGGATGGGGATCGGCCACGGCCCTCGTCGGCGGAGTGATCGCTGCGCTCGGCCTCGGCCTTGTCTTCGGCATTCCCTACATGGCCGCCTTCGCGCTTACTATCGCCCTGCCAGCATGGTGGCTCGGACATCTGACGCTGCTGGCGCGCCCGGTTTCCAGCGATCCCCAGCTTGCCAATCTCGCGCCTGCCCTCGACTGGTACCCGACCGGACGCCTCCTTGCCTGGACGGCGCTGTTCGCCACCCTCACCACGATCAGCGCGCTGCTGACTCTGGGCACCGATGCCGAAACCATCAATGCGGCCCTGCGCAGCGGCTTGTCCCGCATCATGGGCGCGCGCGGCACGGCCACCGGCGAAGCCGACCGCGTTGTCGATGCGCTTGTGGTGATCGCGCCGGGCGCGGCCACCATCATCGCGATGACGACCCTGACGCTCAATCTGTGGCTTTCGGCGAAGATCACCACGACCTCGGGCCGCCTGAAGCGGCCATGGCCCGATCTGCGCACCACGATGCTGCCGCGCGCGATCCTCATCGTGCTGGTGGTCGCGGTCGCGCTCTCGTTCCTCGGCGGGCTGCTGGCGATCATTGCGCAGATCGCAAGCAGCGCGCTCCTGATGGCCTATGCCGTCACCGGCTTCGCCGTGCTTCACACCGTGACGCAGGCCTTTTCGGGCCGCGCCTTCGTGCTCGTCGCAGCCTACGCTGCAACCCTCTTCATCGGCTGGCCGCTGATCGGAATGATCAGTCTTGGCCTTGCCGATGCTGTGTTCGGAATTCGGCAAGCCTATTGGGCGCGGCGCGGGCCGCCGCCAATGCCGATGACCTGACATCCACTTCGAACCGGACTTTTCACTTCAACCAGAACTTTAAACGGAGAACTCAAATGGACGTTATTCTGCTCGAACGCGTGGCCAAGCTCGGCCAGATGGGCGACGTGGTCAAAGTGAAGGACGGCTACGCCCGTAACTTCCTGCTCAAGCGCAACAAGGCCCTGCGCGCGACCAAGGAAAACCGCGAGAAGTACGACGGCATGAAGGCCGATCTCGAGGCCAAGAACATTCAGGCTAAGGGCGAAGCCACCAAGGTTGCCGAGAAGATCGACGGCCGCAACGTCGTCATCATCCGTCAGGCGTCGGAAACCGGCCAGCTTTACGGCTCGGTGTCGGTGCGTGACATCATGGCCGCGCTGGAGAAGGACGGCGTCTCGCTGAACCGTCAGCAGGTTCTGCTCGACGCGCCGATCAAGGCGATCGGCCAGCACCAGATCACCATCGCGGTGCATCCGGAAGTCGAAGTCCATGTCACCACCACGGTCGCCCGTTCCGAAGCGGAAGCCGAGCGCATCAATCGCGGTGAAGATGTCAACAGCCGTCAGGAAGACCGCGACGCCGCTGCCGAAGCGATCGCCGCCGCCGGCGAGTTCTTCGATCCGGAAGCCGACCACGACGAAGAGCCTGCTACGGCTCCTGCCGAAGAGAAGTAAGACGTCGGCGCAAGCCACTCATCTTCAAACGAAAAGCCCGGCCTCGGTAAGGCCGGGCTTTTTTGTTTGTCATACGAAGCGTTGATGTCAGCGAGAGATCGGGGGCTCAGGCTTGCCGGCCGGAACCGGCGGAGGGCCGACAGGAGTTGCGGGCGTCTTCGGTTCAGGCGGCGGTCCCATGTCGATGGTCAGCGGGCCCGACGGCACCTCGGCCTTTGGCAGCGCGGTGGCGACGCTGGCGGGCTTCTCCGCCTCCTTCGGCGCTGTTTCGCTCTCCTTTGGCGCAGGCGTTACGGCCGGCACCGGGTCCGGACGTGTGCCCTCCGCCTTCGGCGGTTGGGTTGAGGCGGCCTCAGCCTTCGGAGGCTCGGTCTTGGAAGTTTCGGCCTTCGGAGATTCGACCTTGGGCGCGTCCGTCTTGGCAGCCTGGCCAGCAGGCGCATCGCTTTTGGCAGGCTCATCCTTCGCCGGTTCATGACGGGCTTCGTTTTTCGGCGGCGGTTCTTCCTTGCCGGCCTTGCCCTTGGCGGCCAGCCGGGCCGCGCGGCGCTCGGCGGCGGCTTTTTTGCGCTCCGCCGCAGCCTTCTGACGCTCGGTCTGCGCTTCGGCCGAAGCTTCGCCGGAATGCTCCGGCGCCCTGCCGGTTTTCGCCTCCTGCCCCTGCTTGGTGAGATTGCCTCCCCCCGGAGCGGCATTCGCGGCCCCGTTCGACAGGACATAGGCACTCATGGCCGCGGCCATGTCGGAGCTTGTGGTGTAGTGCTGACGCAGGAAGCCGGGCAGCGAACCAGGCCCAACGCTCTTGAGCAGTCCTCGGGCACTCTTGTGACACAGAGAGCAGGTGCTGGAGAAAATCTGCGAGGGAGGTTTGCCGGCTTCGAGATTTTGCGCGTCGGCCGGGAAAATCCCGAGGCAGCCCCATGCAAAAGCCACCGTCGCCAGAATGAGCGCTCGGCTCAACATCCCATGTCTCCAGATATCAACCGGCCGGAACGGCAGCCAATCGCCCGCTCCCACCTCACGGTCACCTTTAGCGGATTATGACGCGAATGGAAGCATTGAGATTTCGCATATTTGTGAGGTTGGGCCCAATTCCCCAAAGATCGCAGTCCGACCCCGGACGAAAACGCAGGGCAGCTTTACCGGGGAGCGCCATACGTCAAATTGCGATTGAAAAAGGGCGAGAAAATACCCAACATTCAAAGCAGTCGTACCAATCTGGGTCGTTGAACATGCGTTCGATGGATCGTCTGCTGCAATTCTTCCTGAGCCAGTTTCTCAAACGCGGCTCGGTGACGTTCACGACGGCGTCCGGCACCAGCTTCACGTGCGGCGACGGGACGGGCCAGCCGATTGCGGCCAGGTTCCTGACCACGGAAGCCGAGCGTCACCTGCTGCTCGATCCGGAACTGGCGCTGGGCGAGCTTTACACCGAAGGCACCTTTGTCATGGACAAAGGGTCGATCGCGGATCTGCTTGAAATCGCGCTCGGCCAGACCGACTTCACGCCTCGCTGGTCCAAATTCCAGTGGCGCCTGCGTTATCTTCTCCGCCACCTCCAGCAATTCAACCCGCGAACGCGGTCGAAGCGCAACGTCGCCAGTCACTACGATCTCGACGGGCGGCTCTATCGCCTCTTCCTCGACGCCGACATGCAGTACAGCTGCGCGTACTTCGAGACGCCGGATACGACGCTCGACGACGCCCAGCTCGCCAAGAAGCGCCACCTCGCCGCCAAGCTGCTGGTCAAGCCGGATCAGCGCGTGCTCGACATCGGCTGCGGATGGGGCGGCATGGGCCTTTATCTGGCGGAGATGACCGGCGCGAAGGTGACCGGTGTTACCTTGTCGGAAGAACAATTGGGCGTCGCCAATGCGCGCGCCGGGGAACAGAATCTGTCCGACCGTGCGGAATTCCGCCTGCAGGACTATCGCGATACGCCCGGCCCCTTCGAGCGCATCGTCTCGGTCGGCATGTTCGAACATGTCGGGGTCGATTACTACGACACCTACTTCAAGCGCTGCGCGGAACTGCTCACCGACGACGGCGTGATGATGCTGCACGCCATCGGTCGGCCGGAAGGACCGGGCATCACCAACCCGTGGATCGCCAAATACATTTTCCCCGGCGGTTACATTCCCGCGCTGTCGGAAGTGCTTCCCGCCATCGAGCGTTCCGGACTGCTGGTCACTGATATTGAAATCCTGCGACTGCATTACGCCGAAACACTGAAGGCATGGCGCGAGCGCTTCCTGGCGCGGCGCGAGGAAGCCGCCCGGCTCTATGACGAACGCTTTGTCCGGATGTGGGAATTTTATCTGGCGGCGTCGGAAATGTCGTTCCGCAAGCAGAACTCGATGGTGTTTCAGATTCAGCTTGCCAGGAAGCAGGACGCCGTTCCGCTGACCCGCGATTACATCGCCCGCGAGGAACACCGCTTGCACAGCATCGAGGCCGCGAAACTTCCAGTCTTGCGGCTTGCGGGCGAATAAACTTTGCGATCAACGTCAGCGTTCCTGACATTGTCACGGTCAAGCACAAAGCGTGTGCACGGCAATTTCTTTTTCCGGCGCATCCGCCTTGTGGGAATCGTGCATAAGATCAAAGCGTGGTTTCTCCCGGTGTGATCCGGGTGCCAGATACGCGCCCCGCATTTGCCGAATTGAAAGCGCACTTTCCCGCGATGGCTTTGACCGATTCGAACATTATCAAGCTCGCGCCGGACGCCGGCACGTCGGCCTACCGCACCGCGCCTCATAATATCGAAGCCGAACAGGGGCTTCTGGGTGCCATTCTGGTCAACAACGATGCGTTTTACCGTGTCTCGGACTTTCTCGAGCCGAAGCATTTCTTCGAGCCGATCCATCAGTTGATCTTTGAAACCGCAGGCAGCCTGATCCGGGCCGGCAAGACCGCGACGCCGGTAACACTCAAGACATTCGTGCCTGCCGAGACCGATCTCGGCGGCATGACGGTCGCACAGTACCTCGCCCGCCTCGCCGCCGAAGCGACCACCATCATCAACGCGCAGGATTACGGACGCACCGTCTACGATCTGTCGATCCGTCGCGACCTCATCCGCGTCGGCGAAGACATGGTCAACGTCGCCTATGACGCGCCGGTGGACTTCGCGCCGCGCGCTCAGATCGAGGACGCCGAAAAGAAGCTGTACGACCTTGCCGAAGCCGGCCGTTACGACGGCGGCTTCCAGAAATTCTCGACAGCATTGAAAGTCGCGGTGGACATGGCGGCGAACGCCTACAGCCGCGACGGCAACCTGTCCGGCATCGCGTCCGGCCTGCGCGATATGGACGTGAAGATGGGCGGCCTGCAGCCGTCCGACCTCATTATCCTCGCCGGCCGTCCCGCCATGGGCAAGACCGCGCTTGCGACCAACATCGCCTTTAATATCGCACGGGCATGGCAGGGCGAACTGCAGCCCGACGGCCAGATGAAAACCGTCAACGGCGGCATCGTTGGCTTCTTCTCGCTGGAAATGTCGGCGGAGCAGTTGGCCACGCGTATTCTGTCGGAGCGCACCGGCATTTCGTCGAGTTCGATCCGCCGCGGCGGTATCAGCGAGCAGGACTTCGACAAGATCCGGGATCACTCGATCGAAATGCAGAACCTGCCGTTCTTCGTCGACGACGGCGGCGGCCTGTCGATCTCGCAGGTCACCGCGCGTGCGCGGCGGCTGAAACGGCAGAAAGGCCTCGACCTCATCATCATCGACTACATCCAGCTTCTGTCGGGCTCGGGCCGCCGCTCCGACAACCGCGTGCAGGAAATCACCGAAATCACCACCGGCCTCAAGGCGCTGGCGAAGGAACTCAACGTTCCGATCATCGCGCTGTCGCAGTTGTCGCGTCAGGTCGAAAACCGCGACGACAAGCGCCCGCAACTCGCCGACCTTCGCGAATCCGGATCGATCGAACAGGACGCCGACGTAGTGCTGTTCGTCTACCGCGAGGAATACTACCTGCAGAGCAAGGAGCCGCGCATCGGCACGCCGGAACATGAGAAGTGGCAGCTCGACATGTCGCTGGTTCATGGCAAGGCGGAAGTCATCATCGGCAAACAGCGCCACGGCCCCACCGGCACCATCAACCTGCAATTCGACGCCAGCGTCACGCGGTTCGGCGATCTCTCACACGATGGTCAGCTTCCGGAACGGTTCGAGTAACTCGCGCATCATGATGCGCGAGTGTCGTGGCAAGTGTGCTAGGGTTCGAACGGATATCCTGAATCACCCGTTGTACATGTAGACCGATGACCCCCGCCTCCGATCCGAAATCCATCGACACATTGCCCGCCGGAGCCACCGGCCTTCTGACCATCGACCTCGATACCATTGTCGCCAACTGGCGCAAGCTCAGCAGCCAGGCCATTCCGGCGGATTGCGCCGCTGTCGTGAAAGCCGACGCCTATGGCTGCGGGATCACGCAGGTGAGCCGCGCGCTGGCGAAGGCCGGATGCAGAACCTTTTTCGTCGCCACGCTCGATGAAGCCCGCGCCGTGCGCGAGGTCACGCCGACCTCGACGATCTATGTGCTCAACGGATTCTTCCCGGGATCCGGCGACCAGTACGCCAAGTTCGACTGCCGTCCCGTGCTCGGCGACGCCGTGGAGCTTGCCGAGTGGGATGCGTTCCGCACGACCAGCGGATGGGAAGGCCTTGCGGCGGTCCATGTCGATACCGGCATGAACCGTCTCGGCTTCCGCATCGCCGACGCGCAGGCGCTGGAGGCACGGATCAAGGGCGGCAAGCACGGCTTCGCGCTGGTGATGAGCCATCTTGTCAATGCCGAGATGCTGGGCGACTCTGTCAATGGCCGGCAAGTCGCCGCCTTCCGCGAAATTGCATCGCTGTTTTCCGGTGTTCCCGCTTCGCTGGCCAATTCCTCCGGCATCTTCCTCGGGTCCCAATTCCATTTCGATCTGGTCCGGCCGGGCGCAGCGCTCTACGGCGTCAACCCGACGCCCGAAGCCGATACGCCGATGCAGCCGGTGGTCGATCTCAAGGCGCGCGTGGCACAGGTCCGCACCATCGAGAAGGGCGAGACTGTCGGCTATGGCGGCACGTGGACGGCGCGGCAACAGACGCGCCTCGCCGTTATCTCAGCGGGCTATGCCGACGGCTATTTCCGCGCCGCGGGCGGCATCGACAATCTGCGCAGCGCCGAAGGGATCGCGGCGGGCCAGCGTTGGCCGGGCGCCGGGGGCATCTCTATGGACCTTCTGGCCATCGACATCACGGCCCTGCCCCCCGGCGCGATCCGCCGCGGCGGCATGGTGACGCTGATCGGCGACGGCATCACGGTGGATGAACTGGGCCGGCACTTCGACACCATTGGATATGAAGTGCTCACAAGCCTCGGCCGCCGCTATGTGCGCGCCTACAAGGGCGGCGCATAAAGAGGAACGGCAATGCCTGACATCATGGAGTTCAAGCCGGGCGACTACAAATTCATCGTCTCACCCGGCGGGCCGTTCTCGAGCGGCGTCACTCCCATGCCGGGCTTTGCCCTGCGCCGGGTGCGCTTCGCGCGGCCCGTTCCGATGGCGGATGGATTTGCCTTCATCAAGATGCATCTGGAGCGGGAAGGCCGTCCCGTCACTGCGCTCGCGGCCTGCGAACTGCGCTCACCCGCCGCCATGACCGGCGAACAGTTTCAGGCCTTCAATGGTGAGTATCTCAGGACTTTGCATCAATGGGGCTGCAAGGCCGGCGACATCAATCCGCTGGCGCGCAGCAATCTCGCGCCGATCACCGAAGTCCCGCGCGAGGCGATGTTCTTCGCCTTCACCTACACGGTGCCGGAAGCCAATGCGTCCGGCGACTTCCTGATCTCGGGCAACCCGGAAATCCGCGACGGAGCGCCTCCGGCGGAGCGCATCGTCAGTGGGCGCGACGTGTCGCTGAAAGGGCTTGAGACCAAGGCACGCTTCGTGATGGACGCGATGCGCGAGCGCGTCGCCGCGCTCGGCTGCGACTGGAACAACGTGACCGCTGCGCAGATCTACACCGTCCACGACATCCGGCCGCTGCTCGAACCGGTGTTCGCGCATGACAGCATCAGCCAGATCGGCCTCGCCTGGTATCCGGCATGGCCGCCGGTCATAGGCATGGAATTCGAGGTCGATGTACGGTGTGTGCGGACCGAACTCGTGATCGACGCGCGCTAGGCTGAACCGCCATCGGATTCAGCCGCCGTCATCGCGCGCGAAGCGAAGCAACCCAGCGCTACGGGAAAGAACTGGATTGCTTCGTCGCAAGTGCTCCGCGCAATGACGAATAGCGCGCTCTGGCGTCTTACTTCTTCACCACGAAACGCTGCGCGCGTTTTCCGCTGTCGACCTCGGTCGTATAGACATTGCCCTTCGAATCCAGCGCCAGATTGTGGACCCAGTGGAAATCGCCGGCCATGCGGCCGTTGCGGCCGAACCGTCCGACGATGTCGCCGGTGTCGCGCTTGAGGATGCGCACCTCGTTGTTGGCGCCGTCGGCATTGAGCAGGAATGTCTGCTTCGGATCGTTCCAGATTTCCAGATCCCAGATCGAGCCGTTCGCCAGCGTGTTCTTTTCGACGAACATCTCCTTCACGAAGGTGCCGTCCTTCTTGAATACCTGAATGCGATCATTCTGACGGTCGCACACATAGACGCGGCCGTCCTTCGCGATACGCACGCAGTGAGCCGGGTTGCCGAACTGCTGTGACGGGGGGGCGGCGGGATTGTAGGCGCCGAGTTTTTCATCGGTCGGCGGCTTGCCGTAAGCGCCCCACATCCGCTTGAACGCGCCTGTCTCTGAATCAAACACAATGACGCGGTGGTTATAGTAGCCGTCCGCGACGTAGAGCTCTTTCGCGGCGGCATCGACGGTCATGTTGGCCGGACGGCCGAGACGCGCTGTGTCCTTGCTGTCGGTCTGCGGAGCGGACTTGCCGATCTGCATCACGAACTTGCCGTCCCTGGTGAACTTCAGAATCTGTCCGTCAGTATCGCCGTTGCCCGCGAGCCAGACGAAACCCTTCGCATCGATATAGATGCCGTGCTCGTTCGCGGGCCAGTCGTAGCCCTCGCCTTTCCCTCCCCACGAACGCAACAGTTTGCCCTGCTGATCGAACTCCAAGACCGGCGGCGCGGGTACGCAGCACTTCGAGCGCGGCGGCGTCAGGCTCGCGGCCTTCTCGTCATCGGTCAGCGTGCGCGGACGCTGCACCACCCAGATGTGATCCTGCGCATCGACGGCGACGCCCGCCGCCTGCCCCATGATCCAGTCATTCGGCAACGGCTTCGGCCAGAACGGATCGACCTGGAATTTCGGCGCGTCGGCGGCATGAGCCGCGCCAGCGATGACAAGACCGGCAACGGCGGCAATCCAGTTCATGGCGTCACTCCCTGTTTGTCGCGTCGCATTTTGTTGAACGCGCGCGCCCTTGTTGCTGTGGTGTAGCGGCCGTTCGCCGGTACGCAGATGCAGGATAGCGCCGCCTGCGCGGTTGAACACCGCCGGCGTGACAGGCCGGCGCTTTAACCAAGCGAACCGGCTACCCTGAAAGCGGCAGAGATTTCCGGAATGGAGATTGACTTTTGGCGCTAAATAGCGAACAAAAGAAGAACATAGATTCAGCGATATCGGGGCATTGTGAATGGCGCGCGCGGCGGTTCTTTCTTTCGTCTGCCAGAATTGCGGCGCGGCCTACAACAAGTGGCAGGGCAAGTGCGAGTCCTGCGGCGAGTGGAATACGCTGTCGCAGGACGATCCGACCGGCGCGGCGTCGGTCCCCGCCAACCTGCGCGCCAAGCGCCGCGGCCGCCTGTTCACCCTTGAAACCCTCACCGGCGCGAGTCCGGAGCCGCCGCGTCTCTCGTCTGGCATGGCGGAACTCGATCGCGTCACCGGCGGAGGCTTCGTGCGCGGTTCAGTGCTGCTGATGGCGGGTGACCCCGGCATCGGCAAATCCACCCTGCTCACGCAGGCCACCAGCATGCTGGCGCGGAACGGGCACCGCGTCGTCTATATCTCCGGCGAAGAAGCCGTCGGACAGGTGCGGCTGCGCGCGGCGCGCCTCGGCCTTGCAAACGCCGCCGTCGAGCTTGCGGCCGAAACCTCGGTCGAAGATATCATCGCCACGCTGTCGGAAGGCAAGCCGCCTCGTCTTGTGGTCATCGACTCGATCCAGACCATGTGGACCGACACCGTGGAATCCGCGCCCGGCACCGTGACGCAGGTTCGCGCCTCGGCACAGGCGCTCATTCGTTTCGCCAAGAAATCCGGCGCGGCGCTGATCCTTGTCGGCCATGTCACCAAGGACGGCCAGATCGCGGGACCGCGCGTGGTCGAACACATGGTCGATGCCGTGATGAGTTTCGAGGGCGAAGGCTCGCAGCAGTTCCGCATCCTGCGCGCGGTGAAGAACCGTTTCGGCCCCACCGACGAGATCGGCGTGTTCGAGATGACGGGCCTCGGCCTGCGCGAAGTCACCAATCCGTCCGAACTGTTCCTGTCCGAACGCGATCTCGGCAGCCCCGGTACCGCCGTGTTCGCCGGGATCGAGGGCACCCGCCCCGTGCTGGTGGAACTGCAGGCGCTGGTTGCGCCCACCACTCTTGGCACGCCGCGACGCGCGGTGGTCGGCTGGGATTCAAGCCGGCTATCGATGGTGCTGGCGGTGCTGGAGGCCCATTGCGGGGTCAAGCTCTCCGGCTATGACGTCTATTTCAATGTCGCCGGCGGCCTGCGCATCAATGAACCGGCCGCCGACCTCGCCGCAGCGGCGGCGCTGGTGTCGTCGCTGGCGAACGCGCCCCTGCCGGTCGATGCGGTCTATTTCGGCGAAATCTCGCTGTCGGGCGCGGTGCGGCCGGTCGCGCAGACCTCGGCGCGCCTCAAGGAAACCGCCAAGCTCGGCTTCGGCCGCGCCGGTCTCCCGGAAACCACACGTGGCGATACAGGAGGCGACGCGGGCCTGTCCCTCTCCAGCATCGGATCGCTGACCTCTCTGGTGGCCGACATCGCAGCGAAGGGCCGCAAAGCCACAACTTCAGGAAAATCCGCTTCGAACGCCGGATTCCGGCCCGACAACGGCTAAACGCGGCGTGACGCTTTCGTGACCGGGCGCTATACAGGCCGCGCCCGGCAACGATGTCGAATGCGCTACCCGCCGATACGGTTCATTAACTGAACTGGAAGCCCGGCAGGAGCGATGCGATTTTGACGGTGTGCTGCTGGGATTTGCGGGTTCCCGGCCCTTGCGGGACGTGCCATATGGCCGTCAGCTACAGGAGCCCGGACGACCCGATTCGGGCTTGAAACTGAAAGCGGACCTGACCAGACGATGCCGATAACGCTTCTCGACATTATCGTTCTTGCCGTGATGCTGTTGTCGGGTCTGCTGGCGATGATCCGCGGCTTCATGCGCGAGATTCTCTCGATCGCCGCCTGGGGCGCCGCCGCGCTCACCACGCTCTACGCGTACCAGAAGTTGCTGCCGACCGCGAAAACCTATTTCAACAACGACACCGTCGCCGCCATCGCCGTGGTGGCGGGCGTGTTCATCCTGACCCTGATCGTGGTCTCGATCATCACCGTGCGCATCTCGGACATGATCCTGGATTCGCGGATCGGCGCGCTGGACCGCACCCTGGGCTTCCTGTTCGGCCTCGCCCGCGGGCTGCTGATCATGGTGGTCGCGTTTTTGTTCTTCGTCTGGCTGGTGCCGGACAAACAACAGCCCGAATGGGTCCGTAACGCCAAGTCGCGGGTAATGCTGCAAGGAACCGGCGATTGGCTGATGTCGCTCTTGCCTGATGACCCCGAGAACACCATCTTGAAGAAGTTCAAGAAAAAGGGCGACGAGGAGCAGACCGATGCTGCTCCCGAACCGCGCACGACGGCAACGGTGGGGAACGACGGCGGGTATGGCAAGGCGGCCCGTGACGGGCTGAAACAGTTGATCGAAGGCAAAGCCGCAGGACGCTAGGCCCAGTGCCAATCCTGCCTTATGCGAGGGCGTGGTGGACCATATGACAAACACCTCAGGCGATCAGACTCCCGACCCGTCCCGAAATCCCGACTACGACCTCGACTGGGATCTCGATAAGGATCTCAACGGCGACACGCTCCGCGAGGAATGCGGCGTGTTCGGCATCTTCGGGCACCCCGAAGCCGCAGCCATCACGGCGCTGGGGCTTCATGCTCTCCAGCATCGCGGGCAGGAAGCCGCCGGCATCGTCACCTACGACCATGGCCGCTTTCACTCCGAACGCCGCCTCGGCCTTGTCGGCGACACCTTCTCCCGCGCCGATGTGATTTCCCGCCTGCCCGGCAATATGGCCGTAGGCCATGTCCGTTACTCCACCACCGGCGGCACCATCCTGCGGAACGTGCAGCCCCTGTTCGCCGAACTGAACGCGGGTGGCTTCGCCGTCGCCCACAACGGCAATCTCACCAACGGCCTGACGCTACGTCGCGAACTCGTGCGCCACGGCACCGTGATGCAGTCGACCACCGACACCGAAGTGATCCTGCATCTGGTCGCGCAATCCAAGCGCGGCCGTTTCATTGAGCGCTACATCGAAGCGCTGCGCGCCATCGAGGGTGCCTATGCGCTTGTCTCGCTCACCAACAAGAAGCTGGTCGGGGCCCGCGATCCGCTTGGCATCCGCCCGCTGGTGCTCGGCGAACTGGACGGCTGCCCGATCCTGACATCCGAAACCTGCGCGCTCGACATCATCGGCGCGAAATATGTCCGCGACATCGAACCCGGAGAAGTCATCGTGTTCGACGAAAGCGGCGAGGAAATCCACAAGCCCTTCCCGCCGATGCCGCCGCGTCCCTGCATCTTCGAGTACATCTACTTCGCGCGGCCCGACTCCATGGTCGGCGGCCGCTCGGTCTATGAAGTACGCAAGGCTTTCGGCGCGCAGCTTGCCCGCGAAAATCCGGTCGAGGTGGATGTCGTCGTGCCGGTGCCGGACTCCGGCGTGCCTGCCGCCGTCGGCTACAGCCAGTTCTCGGGCGTGCCGTTCGAACTCGGCATCATCCGCAACCACTATGTAGGCCGCACCTTCATCCAGCCGACCCAAAGCGTGCGCGAACTCGGCGTGCGCATGAAGCACGCACCCAACCGCGCGGCCATCGAAGGCAAGCGCATCATCCTGATCGACGACTCGCTGGTGCGCGGCACCACGTCGAAGAAGATCGTGCGCATGATGCGCGATGCAGGCGCCAAGGAAGTGCATTTCCGCCTCGCCTCGCCGCCGATCGTCAATCCGGATTATTATGGCATCGACCTGCCGGATCGCGGCGGACTTCTGGCCGCAACGCATACGCTGGAAGAAATGCGCGAGATCATCGGCGCAGACTCGCTCGCCTTTTTGTCGATCGACGGCATGTACCGCGCGATGGGCTATCCGGGCCGCGATCCCGCGAATCCGAAATTCGCCGATCACTGCTTCACCGGTGCCTATCCGACCCATCTCACGGACCAGAGCCAGGTCGAGACGCCGCAGCACCAGCTTTCGCTGCTGGCCGAGGCAAGCTGAGCGCCTTCTGTCTTATGTAACAGTGGCCCAGCCTCGGTTGGATCGCTTTTGCATTAGCCATACCGTAAGACCGCCGCATTCCTGATCCTCGGGCACGTAGCTCACGACGTTAAAGCCGTGGGTATCGGCCAGCGCCCGGTAATCCGCAGGATCAAGGCTGGCGTGATAGAGCGCCTCACCCCGATAGTCACCGATCGCCTCACCCGCCGCAGGGCCGCTGGTGAACATCAGCGCCGCGCCCGGCGCAGCATGGTCGCGAAAGACCGGCCACATGGCGCGTTGGTCGTCCGGCGTCATATGGAAGAAACTGTTCCATGCAATGACGCCACCGAATTTGCGGCCGAGATGAAGATCACGCATATCGCCCGCGATCCAGTCATGTGTCGGAAAGCGCGAACGGCATATACCGATCAACGTTGGCGATGAATCGATGCCGGTGACGGCATGCCCGGCCTCGATCAGATAACGCGCCACCGGCTCACCGGACCCGCAGCCGAGGTCCAGTACGGCGGCGCCTGAAGCCATCACCGCGCGAAAATTGTCCAGCCACTTGCGCTCGACAAGGCGGGGGCCGCGATCCCGGTCGAAGGCCATCGCGTGGCGCTCATACAGCGCGCCAATATTCTTGGACGAAGAATCCCAGGACATCGATGACGTTCCGTTACAGCGTCCGCACCATGAATTGCGCATCCTCATCGCCGTAGCTGCGCAGCTTGTCCGCGAGCGCCGCGATATCCAACCGCGCGAAGCCGCGACGCCGCCAGAATCTTGCCGATCCGTTCACCGCCACCAGCGACATCGTCCTGTATCCGGCTTCGGATGCATGCTCCGCGAGCGCATCGACAATCGCCGCAGCCACGCCGGTCCCCCGTGCCTCGCCGGCCAGTGCGAGATCGTGGATATAATAGGTTGCGGGCCCTGCGGGCAATTCGCCCAGCAGCGAATTGAGCGGCGGCGCATCAAGCGCCCGCCACGGATGGCTGAGCACATAGGCCGTCGGGGATTTCCCGTCGACGTAAACATGGCATCCCTCGGGATAAAGCCGCAGCCGCTCGGCAAACACCTCGGCATCCTCCGGGAAAGACGGATGAATACGGGTGGCGAGATCGCTGACGGCGGACAGATCATCCACCGTCATGCGGCGCCAAGAGGCGGATCGCATGGTCATGATTATCGTCTATCACAATGATCGCATCCGCCTCCAGCACCCGGCTTGCCCGCGCGTTGTGGCTGGGCATAGCGCGTCGAAGACGGGCGTGAACGCCCTTTCGCCCGGCCATCCACGTCTGTAAAACCCTCCCCAGAAAAGACGTGGATGCTCGGGACAAGCCCGGGCATGACGATTCCAGAAGCGCAGGCTATTCCGCATGTCGACCAAACCGCTCTCCTCCCGCATCGCTCTTGTCACCGGCGCATCGCGCGGCATCGGCAACGCCACCGCGCGCGCACTGGCAAGGGCGGGCGCGCATGTCATTGCTGTCGCGCGGACACAGGGCGGCCTTGAGGAACTCGACGACGCAATCCGCAAGGACGGCGGAACGGCGACGCTGGTGCCGTTGGACGTGACCGACCTCGATGGCATCGCCCGCCTCGGCGCTGCGCTGAACGAGCGCCACGGCAAGCTCGATATCCTGATCGGCAACGCAGGCGTCGCGGGCACATCGTCGCCGCTCGGCCATACCGATCCGAAATTCTGGGAGAACATGATGGCGGTGAACGTCACCGCCAACTTCCAGTTGATCCGCTGTATGGAGCCGCTGCTGCAACAGTCCGACGCCGGACGCGCGGTGTTTATCACCTCCGGGATCGCCACCAAGGCGACAGCATATATGGGCCCCTACGCGGCATCCAAGGCTGCGCTCGATACGCTGGTGCGCGTCTGGGCCAACGAGACCGCGACCACATCGATCCGCGTCAACCTGTTTAGCCCGGGCCCGATCCGCACCCGGATGCGCGCCACGGTGATGCCGGGCGAAGATCCGCTGACGCTCGATACGCCCGAGCAGGCCGCCGAATACATCGTCCCGATGTGCGCGTCGTCATGGACCGACAGCGGAAAGTTCTTCGACTATCCGTCGAAGACTCTGAAAAGCTTTCATCAGCCATGGACGTGACGGTCCCCATCCGGCGCGTGACGACATCATCTGCCGGACCACGTAGCTGACATTGCTGCAGCAGCCCCCGTCAAATGCCGGGTCGGCACGGTAGCGCTTTGAGCGTAAATCTCGGGCCAGGATTATTGGAAACCGGGCGAGGCAGGTCGCCCGATCAATGTGATCGTGAGCCGCTTGCAGCCTTTACCCGTCAACGAGATCGCGCGGCAGTTCGCAGCGGTCATGGACAAGAGCCAGAATCTGCCGCCGCCGGACATCCAGCGGCGGCAAAAGATGCTGCTCGAAAGATTGTGCCGCCACGCCCATGCCCACGTGCCTTTCTACCGGGACAGCAATCGGCTTGCTCCCCTGTTTGGAAAAGACGGGACATTCAATCACGAGCGCTGGTCCGAAGTTCCGGTGCTGACGCGCGCCGAGGCGCAGGACAACGAGAAAGCACTGCTGGCGGAAAAATTGCCGCCCGAAATGTTGCCCTTGATGAACGACCGCACGTCCGGCTCGACGGGCACGCCGCTACGCATCAAGCGCACATCGATGCAAATGATCTACTCGCAGGTTCTGCTCCAGCGCGCGATGAAATGGAACAACTGCGGACCCATGCAGCGTTTAGCGATTACCGATGTCGTGGCGCAGGATGACGAGCGTGTCGATGGCGCTCCCTCCTCTCCCGAGCAGCCCGTCCTGATCCCTGCCCATCTTTCCGCAGCCGAACAGATGGACATCGTCGCCCGCGAAAAACCGCACCATGCCATCGTGTTTCCCAATCTCGTGGAAGCGTGGATCGATACCGGCGATCTCGATAAACTCGACAGCCTGCACACCATTTTCACCACCGGCGAGGTGTTGCGGCCCGAGATAAGAGCGCTGCTCGATCGCTCGCTCAAAGTCCGGATCATCAATCTTTATTCGGCGACGGAAACCGGACCGATTGCGATCGCAGGCCCCGACGGCAGGCTGCGGGTGTCCGAGGAGATCCTGCTGCTGGAGCAGCCTTCCGGTCCTGTCGATCCCTCGAAGCCGGTCGCGGTCGTTGCAACGCCATTCTATGCTTACGGCATGCCGCTGCTGCGTTACGCGACCGGAGACTATGTCCGTTTTTCGTCGCGTCGGCCGCGCGAGGCGACGAACTTGCGCCGGCTTGAGAACGTGCTCGGACGCGAACGCAGTCTGTTCCGACGCGCCGACGGCACGCGCATCTGGCCTGCCGTGCACGGCGACATTCTCGGCGACATCATTCCGCTGCGCGGCTGGCAACTGGTGCAGGAAACCGTGGATGACATCGTACTGAAGATCGTGTCACCGGTTACGCCTACCGACGAAGCCGTCCTTCAATGCCGCCGCGCTCTTGAAAAGATGGTCCCCGGATTCGGCACCAGAATTGAAGTGGTGGATCGGATCGCCGACGAACGCGCGACAGGCAAGCGGTTCGAAAGCTGCATCTCGATGGTGGCGTGACAGCACCGATCGCTCAGCAATCAATACAAAAAAGGCTGGCGGAATCTCTCCCGCCAGCCCCGATGTTTTTCAGAGGAAATATCTAGAACCTGTAACTGACGCCCAGTGTCGCGTTAACCTGATCGAACCTGACGCGTGTCGGCAGCGCATTTCCGACGTTGTCGACGAGATTGAATGTTTCGGAACCGAAATCCGTGTAGCGGACTTCCACGCGTCCGGTCCAGTTGCGCGAAAAGGCATATTCCGATCCGATGCCGACAGTGTAACCCACCAAAGTCTGGTTCGCTGACGACTGGAAACCCGGGCCGATCACGCAAATGCCCTCACAAGCCGTCGGATTGAGATTGTAGATGCTCAAATTTGAATCGACATCCGCGAATGCGACGCCGCCCGTGACGTAAAGCAGCCAGTTGTTCTCTGCGAACCCGCGCGGGCACGAAGCGAAGCCTGCCAGTTGTTCTTGAGCGACAGGCTACCGATCGAACGGAGCGTCGCACGCGGGCTGTCGTCGAAAGCCTGACTGCCCCGGACACCCGATCCGTCGAAATCGCCTTCGATACCGAAGACAAATTTATTCGACTGCCAGTTGTATCCGGCATGGATACCACCCAGAAAGCCATCGACGTTGAACTTGTCCGCATTCGCCCCGACAACCTCACTCAGATTGTCGTGCTCGTCGCCCCACGCATAACCGACATGGGCGCCGACATAAAACCCGCTCCAGTCATAGATCGGCTGAACGTAAGCCGGCGCCTTGACGTAGGGCCGCGCCGCGAGATCCGCAGCCGCGGCCGGGAGAGAGAAACAAGCCGCGGCGCCAAGCGCGGCAATTGAAAGTATAGTCCTATTCATGGTCAGCCCTTCGATTCCGTTATGACGCCACTATCGTCATCGAAGGACAAATCAAAATCCGGCATATGCCGGTATTCAGGGCAATAAAGCGCCGTGTTGCAGCCTTGCTACAGGTTCCCGCTCCTCTGAATATCACTGTCGCGGGACCGTTTCGCTTTAGCGAACGAACGACATCATCCGGCGGATCATGGCATCGACATTCCCGTGATGGCGGCGGCCGCGCGCACGGCGCGGACGATCGTCATCGTCCGACGCCGATGCATGCACCTCACTCGTCCGCTTCGGACCGATAGCATCGAAGTTCGCCTTCTGCTCGTCGCTGAGCGAGCCGTAGAACGTATCGAGTGGCGTGCGAACGGTGTTCACGGCCTCAAGCATGGTGGTGAGCCTCTTGCCGACAGCGGCGAGCCGCGCGGGTGGCGTCGCCGCGTTTTCAGACTGACATGACGCCTTGAGCATGTCCGAGGCTTTCACCGCGGCGTTTTGCAGATCCTGCAATCCCCTCCGCTGGTCGTCCGTCGGCTTCACCGACTGTTCGATCGCCGCGGCGGGCCAGTCCGTCACGCCGGGCTGCGAGACATCACAACTGGTCGCCGTGTTCGCGGCTTCAGCAGAGCGAGACGGCCGCCGACGCTCCGCGAGCGCGTTGAACTTCGCCTTCTGCTCGTCGGTGAGCGCTCCGTAGAATTTTTCCAGCGGCGGCTGCACGGTATTGACCGCCGCGACCATCGCTTCGATGCGCTGCTGCATCACCGCCAGCCGCCGGGGTGCCGTCAAGGCGATATCCGTCGGACATGCCGCCTTGATATCCTGCCCCGCCTTCAGCGAGGCGTTGGCGAGATCATCCAGCGCGGCGCGCTGCGTTTCGTTCGGCTGCAACGCTGCCTGAATGGAATCGATGGGCAGTCCCGCGATGTCGCGGCTGTCATCGCCGCACATCTGCGTCAGACCGGAGCGGTCGTCCGAACTGGCCGATGTGGATGGCTGTGTGCCGCCGCTGCGGGCGGCGCGCCCCGGAAGGTAGCTGCCATAAGCCGCAAGATCGTCGTAGCCATAGGGTGCGAAAAGCCCCGCATAAATATCCGGATAGCCGTAGTCCCAGAATGCGGCGTCGTAGTCGTAACCCCAGAGCGAATAGCCGTAGATGTCATTGAATGCGAACGGCCAAAACACCGGCCCGACCCAGCCATAGCCGCCGCGGCGATGCCGCCACCAGCCGTGATGGTTATGCCATCCTGCAGTCGCCAGACGTGACGTCACCATCGCGCGGGTGGCCGGATTGCGCAGCGCGCTCCTGTTCTGAAATGCGCGGTTGACGGAATTGGTGTGCAGCGCATTCCTGACGGCTCGGGAGTGACGTGCTGTCACAGCGTTCGACCGGATGGCATTCGACCGGGCCGCAGGTGTGTTGGCAAAGCGCCGCGACGAACTGCTTCGCGCGGCATTCAGGCGCGCGGCGCGCCCGCCGTGTCCGCGATGGACGTAAGACCGGCTGAAGGATCGGCCGCCACCCCTGAATGCAGGCCGTGCATACGAGCGCGAGAAATTCGGGCGGGCTCCAAAAGAGCGTCCACCGCCGATCCGGGCGCCGCCGCCCCGAAAGCCTCCGCCGTGAAATCCGCCGCCTCTGAATCCTCCACCACCATGAAAGCCGCCACCCCCGCCATGAAAACCGCCACCGCCGCCACGGCCTCCGCCGGGACGCGCCGAAGCGGCGTCGTAAACTCCGACCGACAGCAGGCCGGCAAAAAACAAAGCCACCAGACTCGATTTGATGAAGGAGGACATGACGAACTCCACGGCAATCACCGAAGCTGCAAATGCAGCCTTGCGGGCTCAATCTTGTTCAATCCAAAAAGCACTAAATTGTTCCCACCGGCATCGGTGCTCCGTCAGCGGCGGACACCATCATGCCGGACACATCCCGATCCCGCAGGATGGTGATCGGGATTATGCAGGCCAGAAGATGAACCGGAGATGTCTAGGACTTCCGCTTGCGCTTGTGCGCGAACGGGTTGGCCTTCTCGCGTAGCGTGATGCGGATGGGCGTGCCGGGCAATTCGAAGGCACCGCGCATGCTGTTGGTGAGATAGCGCAGATAGGATTCCGGCACCGCGTCCGCGCGCGAGCAGAACACCACGAAACTCGGCGGGCGGGCCTTGGTCTGGGTGATGTAGTTGAGCTTGAGCCGACGGCCAGACACCGCCGGGGGCGGATTATTCTGCACGGCCTGCTCGAACCAGCGATTGAGCGCCGCTGTCGGGACCCGGCGATTCCAGACCGCATAAGCATCCTCGATGGCGCTCATCAACCGGTCGATGCCCTCACCCATCATGCCGGACACAGCAACCACCGGCGCGCCGCGCACCTGCGGCAGCCAATGGTCGGCGTCCTCGCGCAACCTCGCGATCTGGTTCGGCGCGCGGTCCATCAGATCCCACTTGTTGACCGCGATCACCAGAGCGCGGCCCTCGCGCTCGATCAGATCGGCCAGACGCAGATCCTGCTCTTCGAAGCGGTTCTGCGAGTCCATCATCAGCACGACGACTTCCGCGAACCGCACCGCACGCAACGCGTCAGAGACGGAGAGCTTCTCGAGCTTGTCTTCAATGCGCGAACGGCGACGCAGACCCGCCGTATCGAACACGCGAAACTCGCGCCCCTTCCACATCACGTCAACAGCGATGGAGTCGCGCGTCGTCCCCGCCTCCGGGCTGGTGAGCAAACGTTCCTCGCCGAGCAGGCGGTTGATCAACGTCGACTTGCCCGCATTGGGACGTCCGAGCACTGCGACACGGATCGCACGCGTCGAAAGATTTTCGTCGACGCCGTCGACATTCTCGAATGCGTCCGGGTCTTCGTCCTCGTCCTCAACGGGTTCGGGCATGAGGTCGCGCAGCGCGTCGTACAGGTCGCTGAGGCCTTCTCCATGTTCGGCGGAAATCGGAATCGGATCGCCGAGCCCGAGCGCGTAGGATTCCATCGCGCCCGCCTCGCCATGCTTGCCTTCGCTCTTGTTGGCGAGAAGCAGGACCGGCTTGTCGGCGCGCCGTGCGAAATCGGCAAAGGCACGATCGTTCGGCGTCAGGCCCATGCGCGCGTCGATCACAAACATCAGCGCATCGGCGGAAGCGATGGCCGCCTCGGTCTGCTCCTGCATCCGCGCCGTGAGCGATCCGCGCGGCCCTTCGTCGAGGCCCGCGGTGTCGATGATGGTGAATTCCAGATCGCCGAGACGCGCGGCGCCCTCGCGCCGATCCCGGGTGACGCCCGGCTGATCATCCACGAGCGCCAGCTTCTGCCCGACCAGACGGTTGAACAGCGTCGACTTGCCGACATTGGGCCGGCCGATAATGGCAATCGTAAAAGACATGAATAGTCCGTTCGCCTTTTGGCGGCCCGGTGTCAACAAAGGGAACAGATGAAACAGCGCGTCCTGTCATAGACGACACGCGCTATCAGCGTCTTCAGCGGGAGAATCCTCCGCTCGGCAGAGGTGCCGGGAATACGGACGGAGCCTGCGCCGCGGGAGGCGCAGCTTGCTGTGGCTGTGCCGCTGGAGCCTGCTCCGGATCGGGCGGCGGCGCGGTGATGCGGGTGCGCTTC
>Ga0066256_1001444_pt1 | contig 32979 bp, 10 predicted proteins | sample ThiBio_1000_biof_FD_87107 | JGI IMG/M metagenome (GOLD analysis project Ga0066256, IMG submission 87107) | Wastewater bioreactor microbial communities from Cape Town, South Africa - Thiocy_expt_1000_biof (version 2) | ecosystem: Engineered > Bioreactor > Thiocyanate-remediating >... | reverse complement strand
GGGGTGGCGAGACGGCTAGTGAGGCGGACGGTGCGGCAGTGTGGTTGTAGTGGGCGAGTAGTAAGGAGGCAATGGTGGGTGATATCTGATGTCACTCCCCCTGCCCTCCGCACCTGCGCGTCACCACTCCCATCCCTCCCGCACACCTGTCCTCCGCACTCACTCATCCACCGTGTGATACACCTCGCACCCGCACTTGCTTCCCACTCATCCATCTCCCTCGCTCCTCTCCTTTCTTCCCCCTAGCTGTACGCAACCCCACACACACTCGCCTCACTGCACCACCCTCTCTCCCCTCTCTACTGCCCCTCCTTGCTCGTCGCCATCGCATCCCTAAGTTAGCATGATAGTCGGTGGTGGATACCACGTACGTTGCGACGCGGGGCAAGGCGCGCGTGCTGGGTACTGCACGCACAAGTGCCGCCCCGCGGCGCCGTCGTCTGCGGCGCGTGCTGTTGCGTGCCGCGCCCATTGCGCACGGAGATGTACCACTGTGAGGAGACGATGGAGTGAGGGAAGATACCGGTCCGGTATAACAGGTGGGGAGAAAGGGGAGAAAGGGTGACCCTCAGTTCGCTGACTTGCAGGCAACAGAGCACCAACAAATACACGACGCAGCAGGGCAAGCCGGCGCGGAATGCGCAGAAGGGTACCACTACACCCAATTTCTCGGGCTACTTGTTGCTTCTACTGCGTATCTAGTGAGTTTGCTTTTCACCCTCGGAGATAGCCGTTGGCCGTTGGCCGCTGCTGCAACGCCATCATCCTAACACAGACTGTACAATCGATATCATTTGGATTACAACCCACTCACACACGTGCTCCAGTACTGTAACCCCATACTATACACACCAACGATTCCACGCCAGCCAGCCTCCAGTCATCCAGCACCGGCACCATGTCGTCCCCCAACCCCCGGCGCGCCACCATGGCGCGGCCGTCGTCCATGGGCGGCACGGGCCTGTCGGCGGCCATCGCGGCCATCACAGCGGCGCCGCCGCCGCCGCCCAACCCGGCGGCGCTGTTTGCAGAGCTGGATGACGGCGCGCTGCGCGCGGCGGTGGAGGCGCTGCTGGAGAAGGAGCGGCAGGTGGCGGCGCTGGAGGTGCTGGCGCGTCTGCCGCCGTCCGCTCGAGGCGCTGCGGGCGTGACGATCCCGCCGCCGCGCAGCATCGTGCCGGCGGCGGCGGCGGCAGCGGCAGGGGCAGGCGCAGCGGGTCGTGGCAGCAGCTCGTTGGGTATTCCGCTGTCATCTGTCGCTGGCGCAGCAGTTCCCGCTGCCGTTACCTTCGCGCCGGCAACTGCGGGTGCAACAGCGGGTGCGGCCACAGGCAAGCGGCAGGCGCGGCTGGTGCCGGATGTAATGACACGCAGCGCGGCGTCACGCGCGGCGCTGGCGGGGCTGCACCGTGTCCCCAGTGCCGGCTACCAAGTGGAGCCGCCGCCGCCGGAGCTGTGTGAGGCGCTGTACCCGCGGCCAGGCGAGCTGGAGGCATGCCGCCTGTTTGCAGATGATGCGCCGCCGCCGCCGCCGCCAGGCGCGGGCGGCGCTGCTGCCACCACCTCCTCCACTTCTTCCACCGTCATTCGAGCTGCCGGCCTGCCGCTGCCGCTGCCGGTGGTTGCCCTGCTGTGTGACCGGCGCAGCGGCAAAGCGGGGCTGGACCTGTCGGGGGTGGGGCTGTCTGACGACGCCACCGCCGAAGCGCTGTCATCGCTGGCGACCTCCCTGGCAGCTGGTACCGCCCCGGCAGCAGGAGCGACTGCTGCTACGACTGCTGCTGCTGCGGTTGCTGGCCGTCCCAGCTCACCGTCGTCCCGACCGGCGTCTCCAACGTCGCCAGCACGGCGTCCGGCGGGCAGCAGTGGTCGGGCATCACCCTCCCCGCCGCCTGCTGGCAAGGCATCAGCAACAGCGGCGGCTGCGGGTGGCGTGGCAGGTAGCACTTCCGTGCCGCTGCGGCTGCTGGACTTGTCGTGGAACCGGATGGGGCGGGGTGGCGGCGCCGCCGTGATTGACGTCATGCGCCGGCTGGGCGGCAGCCTGGCGGCGATGTGCATTGAGGGTAGCGACTTTGGCGGCGTGCCGGCGGGGGTTGGTGCGGTCATGGAGGCGGTGGCGCGCGGGCCAGCGGTACGACACCTGGGACTGTCCATTGATGAGGCACGCGTGCAAGCGGCGGCAGCGGCGCTGGCAGCCACAGCTGCTGCTGCCGCGGGCGCAGCGGCGGCGGCGGCAGCTGGAGCAACAGCAGATGGGGCAGCAGGGCGAGGTGGGCGGGGCGGTCGGTCGGCGTCGGCAGCTGCTGCGCCTGCCCGAGGCGGTGGCACGGCAGCACGCGGTGGCGGGCGGGGCGGCGGGCGGGGTGGCAAGGCGGGCGGCAGTGGCGGCGATGCCAAGGCGGCTGACGCCCCCACCTACCTGCCTGGTACCGCCTCTCACTTGGTTCACCTCCTGCGCACGCAAGCTACAGCGGTGACCAGCCTGTCACTGGCTGGCTCCAACATGCCCCGCCGCGCCCTGGCGCAGGTGCTGGCATCGTTTTCTGACGCTCCTGACGAGGCATCCCTGGCGGCGCTGGCAGCCGCCAACGCCGCGGCAGCCGCAGCACCGGCGCCGGCGCCGGCTGGCGCAGTGCGTGGCCGCGGTGGCGGGCGAGGCGGCAGCTCTGCGGCAAAGGGCGCTGCGGCTGTGGACCCCGTAGCAGCCGCGGGCAAGGCGGCGGCAGCAGCAATCCGCCGTGCCGCCGCCCGCACCCCGCTGCTGGGCCTCTCCCTGGCGCGCTGCTACGTGGGTGCCGCCGGCGTCACCGACGTGGCGGTTGCCATGTCCGATCCCGCGGCTTCATCCGGTGGGGGCGCGCTGGCAGCCGCCACTGGGCTGGGTGCTGGTACCAGTGTGGGCGTACTGCCCGGGGTGTCACGCGCCGGCGGCGGTGGCGGCGGCGGGGGGCGCGCGCTACCCGTCACTGCCACCGCGTCAGACCCCTTTGACCCGGCGCGCTCACCACCCATTCATAACCTGCCGGGCTCGCTGCGCCGCCTGCAGTATGTGAACCTGTCGCAGTGCGCGCTGTCCACCGCCGCCTTGGCGCCCCTGCTGGCGGTCGTTGCTGGCGAGGCGTCCTGCCTCGCCGTCCTGTGCCTGCGCGGTAACTTTATCGACGACGCCGGCGCCGGCGTGCTGGCGACAGCGCTGGCGGCAAATGCGCGCCGGCTGGCGGCAGCGGCGGCGGCACAGGATTGGGATGCTGCTCCCATTCGGTCTCTCGGCGGCGGAGATGGCGGTGGCGGCGGCGGCGGAGGCGCAGCGGCCCCACTGCCGCTCTCCCCGCTCCGCGTGCTGGACCTTCGAAACAACCCGCTGTACCTGTCGCCCAACCCGGCGGACCACCCGGGCTGCCGCGCGCTGGTGGACGTGTTTTCCGCCACGCCGACGCTGTTGACGCTAACGGGGCCAGACCCCACGCCGGAGGGGTTGCTGGCGTGGTCCCCGCCGCCGCGTGCCGCGCCGCCGCCGCCGCCGCAACCAGCATCTGACGGCGGGGAGGCGGCAGCTGCACCGGCAGAGGCGTTGGCGCCACCCCGGCTTACCAACCCCGGCGTGCCGCGCGTGGGGCTGGGCTGCGGCTCGCTGATTGACTTGCTGGCGGTGCGTGCGGCGGCGCGCAACGTGCGGCTGGGCAGCGGCGCAAGTGGCACACTAGATGACGGCGCGGACGGCAGCGCAGCGGGTGCGGAGGCAGGGCTGCACCTGCCGCACGCGATGGCGCACGCGGTGGCGGCGCTGACCGAGTCGCGCGTGCTAGCAGCTGCGTGCGAGCTGGTGGCGGGCGGCACGTCTGGCGTGGATGCCTCCTCCCCCTTGATGCAGCTGCTGGCGCCGCCGTTGTGGGCGGGCGAGGAGGTGGTGCATGCCCCGCTGCCGCCGACACGCAGTGACGCCGGCGAGGTGTACGCCCTGGTGGCCGCGCTGTCGCGCGAGGCGGGCAGCCGGTACTACGCGCACGCTGACGTGGTGGACACCTCTCTGTTGCTGTCGCCCGCCGCCGCCTTTGGTGCGCCGCTGCTGACAGCCACCGTGCCGCCGCCGTCCCACCGTGCCGGCGCGCCGCTGTGGTTTGAGTGGGTGGCGTCATTCCGTGTGGCGGTGGCTGCCGCCGCCGTGCCAGGCGGCCTGGCTGGTACGCTGCGTGACTGCGGCATTGTGTGGTTTGTGACCGCAGCGCCTGCCGGCCAGCCACACTCGTCTGCCGGCGTGCTGCTGGGTGCCACCCGCACCGACTTTGCGTCCCGCGACCGGCTGCATGCGCGCTCGCGCGCGCCGCTGGGCTTGTCGTTCCAAGCGCCCGGCGGTGCCGGCGCTGCTGATTGGCACCACGCGGACGGCATGCTGACGCCGTCAGTGGTGCTCAGCGGCGACGGCGTCGATGGCGGCGCAGAAGGGAAGGGCGAGGGCAGCGGTGTGGCGCTGCTGGCGTGGCAGCCTGGGTGGCACTGCGTGGCGCTGCCCGCCACCGCGCTTGCAGACGGTGAGCCCATGACGCTGCGCCTCCATGCACGCCTCGCGCGCCTGACGGCCGGCGGCGGGCCCGGCAGCCGGGCAGACGAGGCGGCGCTGGCAACCGCCATGCGTGCCGTCACGGTGCAAGTGACGCAGGTGGAGGTGCGCAGCGAGCGTATCATGCCGCTAGACGAGCTGCTGAGCCACCTGGGCGATGCACCGGCGCCGACCTGTGCCACCCTGTCATCCTTCACGTTCTAACTATTTTTAATTGCGCATTCCAGCACTGCAGCAGCGGCGGCGTGGCCGCGCGCTCGCGCAACCTCTGCAGGTGTGGCGCCGTCACGGTCGCGTGCCGCAATAGCGGCCGCCACGCCGCCGGCGGCCCCTGCCAGCGCCTGCAGCAGGCGCGTAATGGCAGCTGAGGCACCCCACATGGCTGCCACATGCAGCGCAGTGCGCTGCGGGTTTGCACCTGCTGGGGCCGCGCCGGCAGCCAGCAGCACATCCAGCGCGCCCACGTCATCCTTCATGGCGGCGTAGTAGAGGGGCGTGCAGCCGCGGTCGTCAGCGCAGTCAGCTTCCCACCCGCTCGCTAGCAGCGCTGCCACCATGGACGGCACGCCACTGGCAGCGGCGTAGTGCACAGCGGTGCGCCCCGTGGTATCCCGCGCGTTCACTTGCGCCGCACGCGCGTTGCCGGGCGGCAGCACCGCCAGCAGCGCAGCCAGGACGGGTAGGTGGCCAGAGGCAGCCATCTCATGAAACACTGTCACGCCTGAGGTGTCGGTGGCAGCTGCAATGAGCCCTGGTGCACCAGCGGCGGCACACAGCGCCTGTACCGCCGCCACGCGCCCCGCCGCCGCCGCTGCCAACAACGGCGTGCGGCCAGACCGCGTGCGGTGCGTTGGCACGGCGCCCGCCGCCAGCAGGGCTGCCAACGTGTCGGGTGCCACGGCGTCGGGTGACTCCCGCGCCGCGATGTACAGCGCCGTCGCGCCCTCCTTGTTTTCCTCCTCCACACTAGCGCCGTGCACCAGCAGGGCCTGAATGCACGCCAAACTGCCCGCCTTGGCGGCGTACATGAGCGCCGACCACGCGTTCTTCTTGTGCAGACACACGATGTCGCGCGCAGTGAGGGCAGGCGGTGCGGCGGCCTCGGCACTGCTGGTTGGCAGCACCGGCAGGCGTGCGCCACACTCTGGTGCACTGCAGACGCCGCCGCCGCCGCTGCCATCGCTGTGTTGTCCGGCAGCCTGCCCGCAATGGATCAGCGCCCCCAGCATGGCTGCGTCGCCGCATGCCGCCGCTACCATGACCGGCGTCTTGAGCGCCTTGTTTCGTGCCGTCACGTCACACCCCGCCGCCACGGCTAGCGCTACTACATCTACAAACGCATGCCGCTCCGCCATGAGGTGTAGCACGCTGTTCTCGCTGCTGTCGCATGGCGCGCCCAGGCCCCTGCACTTGCCTCCTCCAGAGCCGCCGCCACCGCCGCCATGCAAACACGCTTCCAGCACTCCTACGGCGGCAGCCACGTCGCCACGGCACACTGCCGCTCGCAGCACGCCAAGTGGCGTCCCACTTGGAAGTAGTGCCGCTGGTGGTGGCGTTGATGACGGCGGTACCAATGGTGGTGGTGGTAGTGTCGGTGGCACTGTGGCCGCAGCTGCAGATGCTGCTGCTGCTGCTGCTGCTGCTGCTGCTGCTGCTGCTGCTGCTGCTGCTGCTGCTGCTGCTGCTGCCATGTCAACTGTGTCACAGACAGAGTGGGGCCGCGTATCGCAAACTATTATAAATCAACGCGGCAATTGCAGACTGCAAATTATGCTGAAATTAGCTCCATGCATCCAATTGTTGCGAATAGGCGGCTTGTAATTGTGCCCAAAAATACGTGGCGCAATTTGCATCGAGCACCATTTGCTTGCTGCATCCGTGTTGGTGGCAACGGTGCGGTGCGGTGCGGTGCGGCAACGGTGCGGCAACAGTGGCGCGGTGCGGGCGTGGATACCTGATGCTGTAAATGTAGCCCAGGCCGGAGGAGACACACCTAAGTGACAGCTACGCAGAGCAACGGGTACGGTAGTTAAAAAAAGTTGGCGAATTGCCAGCAGTGGTGCTGACTGTCAGTCGCCATCAGCAGCCCACCACAGGCTGATGCCCCGAACGTACGGGATGGCACGGGCGGCAGCGGTGGCGCTGGCGGTGCTGGCAGCAACAACCACAGTGGCTACAGGGCGGCCGCTCCATCGGCCGCTGGCAGGCGACCTACGAGGGGCGGGCGACCCCTCCATGACGGCAGGTGTGCTGCCGTCACCGCTGCCGCTGCCATCGCCACTGCCGTCAGCGTTGGCAGCGGCACTGGATGAGGTGATAAACACGGTGCTGGCGGGCACGCTGGACCCGGTGTCGGTACCCGGCGTGGCATACAGCATCTGGTATGGTGGGCAGGAGGTGGTGTCAGGCGGGCTGGGGGTGGTGGACAAGGTGCGCGGCGGCGTGCCGAATGCTACCACCGTGTTCCGGGTAGGCAGCGTGACCAAGGTGCTGACGGCGCTGCTGGCGTACCAGGCGGTGGATGCCGGCGCCCTGCGGTCGCTAGATGACGTGGTAAACGCGTATGCGGTGCCGGCATACACGCCGTTCAGCCCGTGGCCGGGCGCCGACGTGAATTACACCTTCCGCCAGCTGGCGTCACACACCGCGGGCCTGCAGCGGGAGTGCCCGCTGGGGGTGGCCACCAGTGACGGCGTGGCGGCCGCCGTTGCCGCCAGCCCTTTTGCAGTGCCGCCCGGCACCGTGCCGCGGTACAGTAACCTGGGGTTTGGCATCCTGGGGCATGTGGTGGCAGACAATGTGCGGGGGGTGGACTACGGCAGCCTGTTGGCCGCCGGCTTGTGCGCGCCGCTGAACCTCACCAACACGGGCGTCAACTACACGGCGGATGTGGTGGCGCGCATGGCCACGGGGTACAACATTGACGGCAGCCCGTCAGGCATTGTGTCGCTAGGGTGGGCGGCGCCCGCGGCGGAGGCGTACTCCACCGCCGACGACCTGTCCACCCTGCTGCAATCGCTCATCGCCGCCGCCGCGCCCGCCACCGTGCTCACACCGCCACCCGCGCCGCTGCCGCTGTCGGCCGCCCAAACGCGCGCGTTCCTGGCACCCGTGTACGTGGCGCCCAACCACACGGACGTGGTGGGCACGCCGTGGCAGGGCTTCCCGCTGGAGAACGTGACGGTGCTGACGAAGGATGGCGACGTGCCGGGGTACAGCGCACTCATATCCCTCGTCCCCGGGCTGGCCGCCTCTATGGTATTCCTGTGGAACGGTCAATCCATGGCGGGCACCTTTGAACCGGGCGTGGCAGCCTGGGATGCCTTCATTCCGCCGCTGATGGCGGTGCTCACCGCCGCCGCGCCGCCACCGCCGTCGCCGCCAAACACGACCGCATACCTCGGCACCTATGTCGGCTCGTACTACGGCTACCCTCTGACCGCCAACATCAGCCTTGCGCCCGATGGCGCCAGCCTGGCGCTGGCAACCGCCATCACCCCCTTTGGCGCCTGGATGACCGGCGTGCTTGCCTACATGCCACCACCCTCCGCCGCCGGCCCAGACGCCTTCCGGTTCCTGTACCGGGAGCCGTACACGCCGGCGGACGCCGTGTGGCAAGCCGAGTTCTTTGCCGCCTGGGAGGGCTCCTTTATCACCTTCAGCCGCGACGCCCGCGGCAACGTGGCAAACATCACATTTGTTGGGGAGGGCGGCATTACCGCCGCCAGGGCGTAGCGCACATACGTAATTTGTTGTCACAGCGCGTGGATTGAAACACGCGCAACACAATACAATAATGGTACAAGGCTAACAACAAACGTTAGGTGCCTGTCATGGCCAACAGCTCCGCTTCCGGCGGCGCCACCGCCCACCCGGCAGAAATGCAAAAGTCATACACACCATTCACCTTGGCGACATCTGCGGGGGCGGGGAGCGAGAAGGGGTGGGCAATGAAACAATATGTGCAGCTCGCTAAACGCTTATCGTGCAGTGCACAAGCAGGTACGCACCAACGTGCACAAAGTTGCCTGACGCCTCGTTGCGCTTGATGTGGCCGCGCGCCAGCGAGATGTTGACGATGGTGGCCTTGATCTGGTTGTACTGGTTTGGCAGCAGGCGCAGGTGCTCGCACAGCTTGCGCTCCTCGCCCGACAGGCGGTCCACGCCCGGGATGCCCTCCAACGAAAACGCGGAGGGCGTGGCGCCGTGGTCCTCCGTACGCATCGCCGCCTCCGTGGCCGCCGCCGCAGCAGCTGCCACCGCCTCCTCTGCGCGCCGCCGCTTGCGCCCGCCCGCTGGCTCACCGCCGCCACCACCCACACTGGCCGCACCCCCGCCAGCACCACCACCAATCGACTTGCTTTTGCTCCATTTCGCTCAGAAACTTTTCCAGATCCTCGACCCGAAAGGCCACATGCTTGTTGCCATGGGTGCGCAGATCGGCGGGCGGGGGACAGCGCTCCCCCGGCGGGGGGGGGGCGCCCCCCCCCCCCCCCCAACCCCGCCGCCCCCGCCGCCGCTCCTCCCGCCCCCGCTGCCGCTGCCCCCGCCGCCGCCGACGCCAACACCACTGCTGCCCCCCCCGGCGCCGCCGCCGCCGCCACCTGCCCGCCGCGACTGCTGCGTTGCCTCCCGCCGCCGCTTGGATGCCTCGTACTCCTGCGCCTCTGCCAGGCTGCGGATGCCCGCCTTGCGGTACTCCTGCAGCTGCACGATGCGCTTGCGCAGCCGGTTCTCCAGGATGATGCCGCGCACCAGCTCCTCGTGCTCCGCCGGCGACATGAAGCGCGCAAAGGGGCGGAAGGCGTCATACACCTCGCGCTCCTCACGCGGCCGCCGCCGCTCCACCGCCAGCATGCGCTTGTACTCCAGCAGGCCGCGCTCAATCACAAACGCCTTCCGCCGCTCCCGCTCGTCCAGCTTGGCATTGTAGATCTCCAGGATCTTCAGCTTCAGCTCCGTCTCGGTCGCGTGCTCGCCCTCCGCAAAGTCCATGTCTGCCAGGATCGCCTCCGCGTCGTTGTCGTGCTCAATGTCAAAGTCGCCGCGCAGCGGCATGTAGCCCGCCACCTCCGTCTTGGGGATGTGCGCATGGCTGTACCCCGGCGTGCCCAGGTTGGATGACGATGAGCGCCCTGCGCGTGTGGTGTGGGGTGGGGGATCAACGTGTGTGTGGGAGCGTGTGAACGGCGGCGGCAGCAACACAAAACAAAAAAACAACGCACCCTCGCCGCTGCCGCTGCTGCCGTCGCCGCCCTCCCCAGCACCGCTACCACCGCCACCGCCACCGGCGCTAGCACTGCTACCGCCGCCGCCGCGCACCGCCACTGTGGTCGGGTCGCCAGAGGGCAGCGGCGCGGTGGGCGACTCCAGGTACACCGCCATGTAGTGCTTGAAGCACGCGGTCTCGCTCTTGGTAGCCACAAAGGTGGCCACGTCGCGCCAGTTACCCAGCCCGTACATCTCAATGCCGTCCAGCAGCAGCAGCTCCTCCTGCGCGCTCCAGTCGCGGTCGTACAGCGCAAACGACGCCAGGTTGTCCATCACGCGGTACTCGTGCCCCGCCGCATGCCCTGGCGCCCCCGCCGTGGCGGTGGACCCGCGCGCCCAGCACTCGCCACACAGCTCCACCACGGGCGCCACGCACACGGCGCACCGCACATGCACGCTCGTAATTGCCTGCGATTGTGGGTTGTTGGGTGGGTGAAGGGGAGTGGCGGTGGGAGTTGCGGCGGTGGGGGTGGGGGCAGCGAAGTGAGCAACGACGACTCCACGTCCGCGCTTGCACACGGTGCCCCGGATGCTGCGGCTGTCCACCGCCTTGTCACGGGCGCCCGCCACCGGCACGCCCGCCGCCGCTGCCGCCCCCACTCCCGCCGCCATGGTGTTGGGGCTGTGGTTTGGAGCGTGGCCTACGTGGGTGCGAGAGAGTGACGTAAGCGACCGGTAAACCCTAGATGAGCAGCCAAGTAATCGAGGCCACGGCAGTCAAGCCCTCGAGGCGCGTAAGCGGGTGACAACAACCAGCAAGGCGAGTCGAGCAGCGAGTTGCGCCAGCCGGTAGGAGAAGGCCAGAGAGTCGGTAGTGGCGAGTGATTTTAGTAAACAGTAGCGAGCAAGAGAGGAGATGAGAGGGGCAGTAGAGGGGGAGAGAGAGAGAGGGGTACGTTTGTGAAATTAACACCACAATGGGGGCACACACTCCGCCGCGTCATCCACACCAACCCAGCAACCAACCCGTTTTGCCGCCCGCTCCCGCCCGCGCGACGCGGCCGTTTGCAAGCACGCGGCATGGATGTGGGCCGCCCGCCACTTGGAAAAAATCTTTTTTCTCTGCCCGCCTACTCCCCCTCTCTTGCCGCCTACTGGCCCTCTCTTGCCGCCTACTGCCCCTCTCCTACTCATGGCACCACCTCTCTCCTCTCCTCTCTCCTCTCCTCTCCTCTCTACCGCCTACTAGAGGGGGTGGAGAGAGGGGGCTAGATAGTGGGGCACTGTGGGGGTAGGAGGCTGGTTGGAAGCAGGACAGCGCAGTGGGGGAAGGGAGTGGGTGGTGGGCACCCATTTTTGTGGGTTGGATTAACGATGTGCTGGTGTGCACTCGCGCCATTCGTGCTTGGATTCGCAGCAGCCACCTTGGGGCAAGGCGGCGAGGGGAGGTGAGAGGTGAGGCGAGGAGAGAGTGTGGTGAGGCAGCGAAGTGACCGACAAGGGTGGCGGTGACAAGGAGGAGGAGGAGGGCAAGGGCCAAGTGTGCATGTGTGTGGGACGGGGTGAGGGTGGGGGAGGGTTGCTGATGGTGAGGTCGGTTGGGAGCCAGCCAGTTGGGCAGCAACCAACGACTACTCATTGATCAGTCTCCACCTCCTGTGCCCGCCACCTCCCCCTCCCTCCCTCATCACCCCCAGCCCCAATCCCCAATGGGATGGCAGCGCCGGCAGCAGGCATGGCAGCCACGCCGCTGTCGTCAGCGGCGGCGGTCATCACGGGCGCGTATGGCCGTGACCGCGACAACAAGGACGGCATGTCGCCGCTCGTTGCTGCGCATCCGCCGCCCGTCGTCAGCAGCGGCGGCGGTAGCAGCAGCGGCGGCGGTAGCAGCAGTGGCGGCAGCAGTGGCGGCGGGGGTGTGCCACCCGCGGGGGTCAGCCCGCCCATGGCGTCCATGGCAGTGGAGGGCCGGCTGTACCACCCGCAGCCGCGTGCCGCCGCGGCGGGCTCGTCTGCCATTCCGGCGGTTGGCGGCGCCGGCGGCGGCGGCGGCGGCGGCAGCAGCAGTCGGTCAGCCAGCGGCACGGTTGGCAGCGCAGGGTTGGGGTCGCCGTCGGCGCGCGGCATCGGGGTCGGTGGTGTGGTGGGCATGGTTGGCATGGCGGGCGGCGGGGTTGCTGTTGGCAGCAGTAGTAGCAGCGGCGGCGGCGGCAGCGGTAGCGCCGGTGTTGGAAGTAGTAGTCGCGGAGGGTTGCTGACAGGCCGAGGTGGGGGGCCCGCGGCCTCTGTGGCTGCCGTGTTGAGCAGCCCCAGTACGGGGCGGGCGCCCGCAGCGGCGGCGGGGGGAACCGGTGTTACGGGCCTGTTGTCGGTCGCTGGTGGCGGCGCGCCGGGGTCGGGACGCGCGTACCCTGGAATGATGATGGCGGGCGGCACGGTGACGTCACCGCAGTCGTCGCTCGTGCTGCCGGGCCCCGGCCCCGCTGCGCTGGCGGGCGGTGGCACCGCACGAGGGCGCGGCAGCGGCCTGACGCGGGCAGGCAGCGGGCACATGCCGACAGGAACGGCGCGGCCAGCCGTGCCAACGCTGCCTGCGTTGCTGCCAGCTGCGGCCGCCCCGCCCACCCGCGCCTTCCGAGCGCGCCTCAAATGCTACTACGACGGCGAGACGCGGCTGGTGGTGGTGGATGACGCCACCGACTTTGACGCGTTGCATGCGCAGCTGGCGGGCGATTATGGCTTTGCACCGGTCCTGCGGTACACCGACCCCGCAGACGGCGACCTCATTTTGCTGGCGTCGCAGCACGACCTGGCAACCCTGCTGGCGCTGGCGCGGGAGATGCCGCCGCCACCAGGGAGTGGTGGCGGCGCGTGGCAGCCCACCGTCAGTGTGCAAGTGTTTAAACCCTTTGCGCCACACGTGCCGGCGTCGTCCAGTTCGGTGGAGCTGCCCGCGGAGCTGTCGTTAGCCTCCATCTCGCCGCCGGACCACCGCAGCCGGCGGTTTGATACCACCACGCCGGGCGGCGCGCCCGGCGGCGGCGGCAGCGCGCCAGGCAGCGCTGGCGGCAGCACCGTGGGGGGACCCGCCACAGCACCACCGCCGCCGCTGCCGCCGGCATCGCTGCCGTCAGCGGCCGCCAGCACCCGGCCGCCCACGGTGGCGCGCTCCACCTCCGTGTTTGCGGTTGCCGGCTCGGAGCTGTTGACCGCGCCTGCGCGGGCGGCGGCAGCCGCCGCTGCCGCGGCTGACGCCGCACATGCCACGACCGCGCCGCGAGCGCCGCCTGCAAGCGAGCCGGCTGCCAGCGTGGTGAGCGCCGACGACTCACTGGAGGCAAGCGGGGAGGGCAGCGGGGTTGGGCTGGGTACACCTCCGCTGCCCTCCGTGCCCGTTGCCGCCGCCGCCGCCAGCAGCCGCGCTGCCCCGCGTGTCAGCATCACCAGCGCCGCGCCGCCCGCGGTGGTAGCCGACGCTGTTGCCGCAGTGCCGCCGGAGCGTGGCGCTGCGGCAGGTCGGCCGCTCACCCCACCTCCGCCACAGCCGCCTGCTACCACCACCGCCGCCACCACCACCACTATCACTACCGCCACCGCAGCGGTGGGTGGCGGGCGCAGCGGCGGCGCGGCACGCCCTGGTGCCATCTTCCGGTGGCAGCGCGGCGGCGAGTTGGGGCGGGGCGGGTTTGGCGTGGTGTACCTGGGCCTCCGTGACACCGGCGAGCTGATGGCGGTAAAGACGGTGGAGACGCGCGGCATCTCGGCGCGGGAGCTGAGCGACGTGGAGGGCGAGGTGGCGGTGCTGCGGTCGCTGGACCACGACAACATCATCCGCTACTACGGCACGCAGCGCACCGACGACAGCCTGTCCATCTTCCTGGAGTACGCGCCGGGCGGCTCCATCCGCCAGCTGCTGTCCAAGTTTGGCAAGCTGGACGAGGCGGTCATCCGCAACTACACGCGGCAGCTGCTGCTGGGGCTGGAGTACCTGCACCGCGCCGGCATTGCGCACCGCGACATCAAGGGCGGCAACGTGCTGGTGGGCGGCGACGGCGTGGTGAAGCTGGCAGACTTTGGCGCGTCACAGAAGGTGGGCAGCACGACGGGCGCGGGCACCGGCACACGGCGGCCGCCGCTGCACACGGACGGCGCGTCCGGCGCGTGTGACACGGGCGTGGCGCCGGGGCTGGCGGGCACGCCGCTGTGGATGGCGCCAGAGGTAATCCAGCACCAGGACGCCACCGCCGCCGGCGGCATGGCGGCGTTCAAGCTGTGGAAGAAGGCAGACATCTGGAGCGTGGGGTGCACGGTGCTGGAGATGGCCACCGGCCGGCCGCCGTGGAGCGAGTGCGACAACGAGATGGCGGCCATGTACAAAATCTCGTGCACGCTGGAGACGCCGGCGGTGCCGTCCTACCTGTCCGCCCACGCCCGCGACTTCCTGTCCCTCTGCCTGCGCCGCGACCCCGCCGCCCGCCCTGACGTTGCCAGTCTGCTGCTGCACCCCTTTGTGGCACCCACCGCGCACGGCGCCAGCGCGCTGTCCACGGCGCGGCGCACCAGCGCGCTGCCGAGCGGCTTCCTCAGTGGCGTCGACGGCGCGTTTGCGGTGGGCGACGCTGCCGCTAGTGGCAGCGGTGGCGGTGGCGGCAGTGGCGGCGGAACTGGTAGTGGGGGCAGCGGGGTTGGTGGTGGGAGCGCTGGTGGTGGCGACGGCGGCGGGGTCGATGGTGCGCTGCGGTCGGGTGGGGGCAGCAAAGGCGCTAGCCGCCTGGGTGGGTACGGCCTGCCCGCTGCCAGTGCGCTGTTGGCGCAGCGGCCCGCGACCTCCACCGGCAGCAGCCGTGACGCAGTGTCCGCCAAAGCCGTGACGGCGCTGCAGAATCGCATCACCATGCGCGCGCTGCTGGACGCCGACGAGCGGCTGCGGCAGGACCAGGCGCGGCGCAGCGCCAACGTGCAGGCGGTGGCGGCTGCCGGGGCGGCGGCCGCTGCTGCCGCCGCCGCTGCCGCTGCACCCTCGATGTCGCGCCGGGCGTACCGCAACGCACGCAGCGGGTCGCCCCGCAAACGGCGGCATGACGTCGCCGCTGCGCTGGCACGCGCCGGCCGCCCTCCCGCTTCTGCGCTGGCTGTCTTTCCAGAAGGCGGCGGCGGCGGCGCCGGTGGGGGCGGCGGCGTGGACGAGGGCGGTGAGCTGTCTGGCCGGCGCGCCGGCAGCGCCAGCTCAGGCAGCGTGGGCGGGGGCGGCGGCGGGGGGCGCGCGATGCGCGACCGAGCTCACACCGCGGCGGCTCGCACGGGGAAGCGGGTGACAGCAGCGGGGGCGCATCACATCGATGCGGTGGCAGGTGCGGTTGCCGCTGCCAGGTTGAGGGGCGACGATGGGGTGGGAACGGACGAGCCGGGGTTTGGGTATGCCGAGCTGGCTGCCGAGTTCCCGTCGGGCAACGACGGACGGGACGACGACAGCGACGACGACGCGGGGTTGCAGCGCGCGCGGTCGCAGCAGCACCGTGGGCTGGTGCCGCCTGCCACCACCGCGTCGGGCACGGGTGGTGGACACTGGCTTGACCGCGCCACCGTGCTGGACTCACTGCACCTGCCGGCGTCGGTGTCGCGCAGCAGCGAGGGCAGCGAGGACGGCGGCGGCAGCGAGGGCAGCAGCGACGGCGAAGGCGGCGACGAGGATGAGGAGCACGGCGGCGTGTACGGCGGCGGGGGCGGCAGCGGCAGCAGCGGCGGCGGGGGCAGTGATGTAGAGGATGGTGAGGAGGGGGCACTGCCGGGGTTGTCGGGCGACCTGCAAGCTGGCTCGCCGTTGCTGCCGCCAGGGATGTATAGTGCCAACAGCAGTGGAGTGCTGTCCACGCCGCTGCCGCCCGCCCCCGCCTTTGCATCCGACCTGGGCGACGGCGTGACGACGTACCGGCCGGCGTCGCAAAGCTCCGTGTCACCACAGCGCGGGCGGCACCCGCCGTTGGCGGGCAGCGGCAGCCGTACGGGCGCGCCGTCGGCGCCGCCGGCTGACAGCCTGGCGGGCGGTGACAGTGTGGTGCATGACGACGTGGTGGGCATGCCGCCCGGTGGCCGGCCACGGACCCGGCAGCGCGGCGGTGAGGAGGACGGCGGCAGGAGCTGGGGTGGCGGTGCGGCATCCAGCGGGCGGTGGGGGCGGCTGACGCCACCCTCTGCCACCGCGCCGCTGGCTGGCGTGGATGGCGCCACCGCCGCCATGTTGCCGCCAACGCCGTTGGCTGTCTATGCCGGCGGCACGCCAGCCGCCGAGACACTCATGTCCCGGCGTCTAGCGTCGCCCGCCACAGGGATGCGGGCATCTCTGACCGGGGCGAGCGCGGAGGGCGGTGGGGGCGGCGTCGGCGGGCGGGTGGCATTCGTGCCGCCTGACATACCGCCCGTGTTGGGATTGACGCCACGTAGTAGTGCACCTTTCCCCGCTGTCGCTCCCGCCGCCGGCGCTGCGCCCGCCACCGCCGTCCCTGTGTCACGCATTCCGCGCCCGCTGCGTAGCGCATCCATCTCACGCGGCAAGAGCGGTGGCGGTAGCGGAGGCAGTGGCGGCTTGGGCGGACTGGCTGGTGGCGGCATCGCCATGTCGGCGCTGGGTGGTCATGACGTGGTGGACTTGGAGTCCAGCCTGGGGGAGCTGGGGCTGGACATGGCAGGCTCGCCGTCGTTGCGCGCACCCAGCGCGCTGGGCAGCAGCGGCAGCGGTGGCAGCGGGCCGCCCTCCCGCACCGAGATCAGCGCCCCCGTGCCGCGGCGGCGCGCGCGCCCGGGTACGCGCTCGCGCCTCCCCGCCGCGGCCCCGGCGCGGGGCGGCGCGGGCGCGACAGCGGGCGATGACGGGGGCGGCGGCGACGGGGGGTACAGCGCCAACGCCTCCCCCACACCACCCGCCTCCCGCCGGTCGCACCGCGCCACTACGGCACACTCACTGGCGCTGGCGCCAGACGACGACAGCGACCGCGGTAGCCACGGTGGTGGAGGTGGTGGCGGCGGGGACGGCGCGGCATGGGTGCTGGCGCCCATTCATGAAGGTGGCGCCACTGCCCGTGGCGGCGGCGGGGTCGGCGGGAGTGTGGCGCGCACTGCCGTGCGGCCAGCATTCCTGCGTGACACCGCCGGCGCGGAGCTGTGGGCGCCGCCGCGCGTGGCGGTGGAGGACGGCGCGGGGGGAGGCGGCGGCTTGCCAGGCGGCATGGGGGGTGGCACGCGCCGGCGGTCGGGCGCGCCGCTGCTGCACTCGCCGATGGATGGCCCCGCCCACCCATTTGACTATGCCTCTGGCTCCATTGACGCGCTGGATGCCATTGCCCTGCCGCTCAATGTGTCACCCTTCCGCGCTGACGGTGTCCCGCAACCGGCGTCGCGCAGCGGCACGCGGCACCGCACGGCGGCAGCAGGCGGGGGCGGTGATGAAGCGCACGACCGCCTACCTGCCATGCTGGGCTCATCCCGTGGTCCCTCCCCGCTTCATGCTGCCGCCCCAACGACCTTGCCGCCACACCGACCGGTACGCCCCACCGCTCCGTCCGCTGCTGCCAGCGGCGGCGGCGGCGGCCCGCTGTTTCGCAACTCTCACTAATTATTTGTGTGCCATTGTGTATGATTCTCCAGCGGCCCTCGCTGGCCGCGATTGTGTCCTCACCGTGTCGCGCCGTGCGTGGCGTGGCATTCGGCGCCGCTCCGATGCACCTTCCTGTATTATTGTGACTCCTGTACAGCCGCCCTGTACCGGCATGCTATGTGTGTTGCCGGCACACATGGGTTGAATAGGCGGCAGACTCGGCAGTTTGTGGGTGGGGTTTAAGAGTATGCTGCCAGCTTCGAATGCTGGCCACCAAAGTGGCAGCAGCCAACGCAGGCCGTTTGAAAGTGCGTTTCAGCCCGGATGGTCACCCCACCAGGCCATCGTCCTGTCGTCAAAACAGCCGCGGCGTCACCGCTCCGGACCGAACGCCGGTGGGTGGCGCGCGCAAAATCCGCGCACCGCACAAGCGGCGCACACGGCACAGGGGCGTATTTACACGGATATTGTGGTGCGTATGCTGCGGCGCGCGCGCGGGTGGAAGGGAGGGACGAATTGCCGCAACACTGCGGTCCGGCGGCCGCGTGCCCGTGTTGATTCTATTCTCCGCAGGCTGCAACTGCAGCACAGCGGCGGTGGCGCGCACACGGCTGCCAGAGGAGCCGCCGCAGCCGCGGGAGCCGCACGCCCGCCAGCTTGGCGGTGTTGTACTACGGCACTGTGTGTGGGGGTGGGCGTGAGAGGCAGGCGCGCGGCTCAGCCCCGCCAGCGGCGGAGGCAGGTTACAACAGCCGCGACAAGGAAAGAGAAACACCTGCCCGTTGCTCTCCACACAGCGACAGCGAACACAAGCAGCGTACGGTGCACCCGGCGGCGCAGCAGGTGCAACGGGCGCAGCGGCACCCTGTCTGGACAACGGTGGTGGCGCGGAGGGCGCGGAGGTGGCAGCGGGGTGACGAACGCGCCGCACCATGGCGGCGGCAGCTCGTGCGGAGGTGGGCCGTGGTGTTGAAGCGGCGGCGTGCAAGAGGCAAGTCCGAAACAACGGCAACAACAACAGCGGTGTCGCGCGCAATGGGCGGCAGCGCGGTGGCTACGGGTGGGCGCTGGTCAGCACGGTAGCGGCCGCCCTGGCATGTGTGTACAACACTGCGACGCCGGCGGCGGCGGCGGTGCTGACGAGTGCGTCGCCGCCGCTGGCGTTGAGCGACGTGCAGAAGGCCATGAGCCAGTCCATCTCGGTGGGGCCGTACGTGGGCACGGTGGTGACGGCGGACGGGAATGCGTATTCGTGGGGTGTGCAGAGCAGCGCCATGGGGTACGGCAGCAGTGCCCGTGACGTGTGGGTGACCAGCACGTCATCATCGTCGTCGCCACCTGCCACCGTCGGCCCCAGCGGCTTCCCTGGCGGCCGCACCGTGCTGTCGGTGGCGACATCGTATGCTGGCAGCTTCTCACAGCCGTCCACCGGCAGCAGCATCCCAAACAACCCACCGGGTACCACCCTGTTCCTGCTGTCAGACGCCACCGTGGTGCCTGCTGGCATTTGTAGCGCGGGGCAGTGCAGCACGGGCGGGACGGCGGAGGTGGGGACAAGCGCGTCACCGCCCTCCGCTATGGCGTCGCCCGCCACGCCTGTGGCCAACAACGCGTCGGATGCCACTCGCGGTGTGGTGCAGATGGCGGTCAGCATGTCGCACTCCTGCTTTGTGCTGGCGACAGGGGAGGCGCGGTGCAGCGGGTCCATGGACGACGGCGAGCTGGGCATGTTCACGTTTGGGCCGTCATCAGGCGGCTTGGCGGCACCGATACCGGCGGCCATTCCCCTAGATGGCATTGCCGCCGTTCTGGAGGCACCGTACAACGCTTGGCCGCTCGCGGTGGTGCAGTCTGCCGTTGGCAACGCATTCACCTGCCTGCTGCTCAACACCGGCAACGTGACGTGCTTTGGGTCCAACAGCGCCGGCCAGTGTGCCGATGACACCTCAGTGTCCAACCACTGGGGCCCTGACAGCGTGGTGGAGCTGCCGTCGCGCCTGCCAGCAGTGCAGGTCTGCACGGGGTTTGACTTTGCATGCGCGCTGCTGGTGAACGGCTCGGCGGCGTGCTGGGGCAAGAACGACCGCGCGCAGTTGGGCACCGCCACATGGTATGGAGCCTCGTCGGCGGCACCACTGCTGTGGTTCCGCACCTCCACCACCGTGTACACCCAGATCTCGTGTGGCTACCGGCACACGTGCGGCCTGCGGGCGGATGGGAACGTGGACTGCGCCGGCAACAACGTGTGGTATCAAGTGGACTCGAGCAGCTCCACCAGAGACTCCAGCGCTATTACTGTGACCTCCAGCGATACCATCAATACGGGGACCTCGGCGAACTCGGGCGTGCGGTTCACCAGCCTGGGACTGTCGCCCGCGTCGCTCACTACGTGCGGTACCCTGTCCAACGGCAGGGTGCGGTGCTGGGGCATGGACTCCGTGTCGGCCGATGGCCAGCATAAGGCCAACGGGAGGGGGAGCACCGGCCTTCGGAGCAATGGCGGGCCGGCCACGTCCCCTTCGTTTCCTAACACAGACGCGCTTGGCAGCACCTACCTGCCATTCCCGCTGGTGCAAGACGTGACGGCGGCGCCGCGCAGCTACCTGCCGGGCGGCAGCAATGCATGGACGGCACTGGTATACACCGTGTGGGTGCCGTACGACCGCACCGGCGGGCGGCCGCTGCAGTGCTTCCTGAATGCCGTGCCGGCAGACACCTCCACGCAGCTCAACGCCACCGCGTTCCTGTGCCTCTTCTCACCCGACGCCATGCTGCGCGTCGGTACCGCGCGCATGCCGGCACGCGCCTCCCTGTCCTCCACCGGCGCACCGGCAGGCTGGCTATACAGCGTGGATGTGTGCCCACGGCCCATCTTCCAGCCGATGACAGTGACGGGGTTGGACACGGCGTCGCCCGGCCGCCTGGCGCTGACTGGCTCCTGCCTGTCCACCGACGTGAGCCAGTGGGCCAAGTCGGGCAGCGTGACGCTGACCGCCACGCAGGGCGGCAAGGCGCTGACGGTGGTATCATCCAACGCCTCCGTCCTGGTGGTGCAGCTGCTGGCAGGCACGGGCAGCGCGGAAATCGTGGTGTCCAGCACATTCACTAAGGTGGCCACCTCTGTGGCCGGCCAGATGTGGATCACCTTTGCGCCGCCGGAGGTGTACAACGCCACCGGGTCCCGCGCCACCCCCATCTCGCTGAAGTCGACCGGCGACACGATGACCATCAACGGCCGCTACTTTGGGTCGCCGTCCGCCAGCCCGGCGGTGGTGGTGACAGTGGCGTTCGGCAACACGACGTGCGCCAGCCCTGTGCTGGTGTCCGACCTGCGCATCACGTGCACCGTGCCGGCAGGCACCGGCACCGACATTCCCGTCTCCGTCACCATCAACGGCGTGGCCAGCACGGGCGTTACGATCAGCTACGAGGCGCCCACGCTGACTTCCATCACGCCCACGTACACGTGGGCACAGCCAGGCGTTAACACCATCGTGGTGCTGCGCGGCACGCTGCTGGGAGCGTCTGCGGCAGACATTGCGGGCGTGTGGGTGGGCGGCGTCGCGTGCCCGGCAGCGTCCATCACTTGGTACAATGCCACCACGCTGCGCTGCTTCAACGTCAGCACCGCAAATATGGCGCCGGGTGACTCCACCGCGGTTGTCGGGCTGACGTCTGGCGTGAATCTGACGGTGCCATACACCGTGTTTGCCAACCCCAGGCTGACGGCCATTGTGCCGTCCACCACGTCGGTGGGCAATTGGGTGGCGCTGGTGGGCGCCGGACTGGGTGCCACAACGGCAACCGGCGTGCTGGGTGCGGTGGCGGAGGTGGGCTTGCAGCAAATCACGGGCGTGAATGCCACCCGCCTGCCCTGCAGCGCCAGCCGCATCAGCCCCACCAGCACCGGCACCACCGTGTTCTGCCAGCTGCCAAACGGCGACACCAACGCCACCTACGTGCCGTACGTGGCTCTGTACGGTGGCCCTGTGGTGGTGGGCTTTGGCTCCACCTTCAACTTCCTGGCGGTGCCCACGCTGACGGTGTCATGGTACCAGGCAGTGGATGGCGCTGCGCTGGCCCTGCCGTCGTCGGTGGACAGTGTGTACCTCCTGTCACCGCGCCTTACCGTCGTAGCCACCACACCCGCGGGCGGCACGCCCGCTACCCCCGTCACCTGCATGCTACAGCTAGACACGGCATCGCTCCCGTCCTCAGACATTCAGGCCTTCCTGGCAGGGAACTCCACCATGAGCGCCAGCGTGGTTGCGGGCATTACCGGCATGGTTGCAAACTTCAGCATCGGCATCATTGGCGTCTCCAACGCCACGTACAGCCTGACGGCACAGTGCTCCTTCGGCGGTGCGCCGCCGTGGTACCCCGCGCCCGGCAAGATCCGCGCGCGCCTTGCCGCGCTGGAGCTGGCGTGGGATGCGCATCCAAGCAACGCCACCTGGCCATCGTCTGTGTCAGGTCGCGGCGACCCTGGTGTCGTCATTCCCATGTCACCACCGCCAACAGTGTCGTTGTGGTCCACAACTGGCAGTCGGGCTCGAGTCGCCATTCTGAGCGCCGCGTCGCGTGTTGCATGCTCTGTGACAGCTGCAGCGGTGTCACTCGGTGATGTAGCGCTGGCCACTGGTACCACCTCTGTGTATGCTGCCGCCAACGCCTCCGCCATGTTTGATGGCATTGGGATTGCTGCACCCATGCTGTCGGCCTACACGCTCACAGCCACCTGCGCCTGGATCACGGGCGAGGAGTTCACTGCCACCAGCTACGCCGGCCGCGTTGTCAACATCACAGTGGGGTTCGCGGCGGTCAGTGGCGCCGGCGCCGCTCCGCCCACCACGTTCACGTACAACTCGCCAACCACCAACGTGTCGGCCCGGCTGTACTACACAGCGGCCGGCGGCAGCATCACCACACTGGCTTCCCAGCCCGCCGTGGCGCTGCGGTCTATTGATACGACCTGCACCATGGCAGCGAGCACGGCGGTGGGTGCCATGGCGTTTGGCGGCGGCACGGTGACGGCGTTGAACCCCGTCACTGGCGCTGTTGCCATGCAGTCGTTGTACCTCCAGCCACCCTATGCTCTGCTGCCAGACCCTGCCACCGTCACAATGACCATGACTTGCACCTTCCGCGCGCAGCCAATGCCGTCCATCACCTTCACCAGCCGTATGCAGACGCTGTCGCTGGCGTGGACGGCGCTGCCGCCCGTGGCGGTGACGCCCTCTGCCTCTACCAACACGTACACACAGGCAGCCATCGCGGTGGGCCTGTACAACGAGTCGGGTGCGTTGATGGTGGGCGACTTCACGGCGACCTGCGGACTGGCAGCGGCAGCAGGATGGTCTGCCGCGGGGGTGCCACTGAGCAACCAAGCTATGAGCGTGGATTTGGCCACCACCGCCGTTGCGGTGGCGGGCATTGCCACCTTTGGCGGCTGGTCACTGACCGCGCCCATTGGCTCGGTGGTAACGCTGGGCGTCACGTGCACGCGCGCCGAGGGCGGGCCCTCCTTGTTTACCGCTGTCAACGTGTCCACGCGCTCCGCGGATGCTCTGTGGATTAACAGCACCACGGTGGACGCCACCTTTCCGTCGCCGCTGTACCTGTATGACACTCCATACGTCGTCACCGCCCGCCTGTGGGTGCGCACGCCCACCTCGCGGTCCTCCACTGCGGTGTACACGACGGCGCCATACAGCACCGCCACCGCGCCTGTCGCTGCATGCTCGATTGGTGTCGACGGCAGCGCGGATGCCGCGGCAGGTGCAGTGTTGAGCGGCGACCCAGCGGCGTACACGGGTGCGCCAGTGAGTACCGCCGGGTACGTCAGCTTCACCGTGCGCCTGACCGCCACCGCGGGCATTGCCGTGCCGCTCAAGCTGACGTGCAGCTACGGCGACAACAGCATTGGCTCGCCGTTGTACTACGTGCAGGTAGCGTCCGTGGTGGCGTCGTTTGTCATCACGGTCACCTCCCCGCCGCCGCTGTTCACCTACAACACGCCCACCGTGAACACTACGGTGGCGTTCTTTGCTGTGGTACCCGGCAACGACACGCTGGGCGTGCAGCCGCGGCAGGTTGCCATCTCCACCTCCTCGCCGCTCACTACATCAGACATTGCGTGCACGCCAGACGCGGAGCTGTCGCGCACGGGCGCCAACGTGCTGTTCACTGGCGGCGCCGTGTCGCCGCTAAACCTTGCCGCCGGCACCGTGACGCCGGCGCCCACCAGCCTGTCGCCGTCGCTGACGGGCGCGGGGCAGCCGGGGAATGTCACCGTGTCGCTGACGTGCGCGTTCCGCAAGGCTGCTGTGCCGCCCGCCCGTTTTGCCACCCTACTACAAAACATGTCGGTAGTGTGGGTGACGCCGCCGCCGGCCACCGCCATGAGTACCATGACCGGCCGCTCCGTCGTACTGCCGCCCGTGCAGGTAGCGCTGGTTAACCAGACGGGCGCGGTGGTGAGCACGGACAACACCGCCACCTGCACGCTGGGTGTAGCGCGCGCAACGACTGCGAGCGGCGCGACGGTGAGCAAGCAGGCGCTAAGCGTGGATGGCGGCGTGGTTGCACTGGCGGTGGCGGGGCGCATCACCTTTAGCAGCTGGACGCTGACGGCGCCCCTGGCGTCCAATGTGGTGCTGCAGGTGTTGTGCAACCGCGCGGAGGGCGGGTTCCAGATGGTACTCACCGCGCCCATTGCCATGCAGTCGGCGGAGGTGCAGTGGGTGAATGCGTCCTCGCTGGAGACCGCCAGCGGCTTGCCGGTGGTAATGTGGGATGCGCCGTTTGCTGTCGCTGCCGTCGTGCTGCTACGCATTCCCACCTCCGCCACCAACGCCTCCGCCTACACCCTGGCGCCATACAGTGCGGCTGGCGCCCCTGCGGCGTCATGCACCGTGGCCATTGACACGACGGCGCTGGCGGGTGGCGTCACTGCCACCCTGACGGGCGACGGCAGCGGGTACACCGCGGTGCCAGTGCTTGCTGACGGCAGCGTGCGGCTGGCGGTGCAGCTCACCGGCACGCCAGGAGCAGCCATCCCGCTGGTGCTGGGGTGCACATTTGGTGACGCTACCATTTCGTCGGCCGGCACGGTGCGCGTGACGGTGGCGTCTCTGGCACTGTCGTGGTTCACCAGCGCCGCGGTCGCGCCGCCACCGACCTCGTTTGTGTATAACCGCCTGGCGGCCAACGCCACCGCGCAGCTGCTGCTGACGCTGCCAGGCAACGGTACCATCCCCGCGCGTAACGTGGCGCTGCCGCCTGACATACTGGCCCAGCTGGAATCCAGCGACGCCACATGCTCTGTGGCAGCGGAGAGCTACGCAACCGGCAGCCAGCGCACGGTGCCATACAGCGGCGGCGACGTGGCGCCGCTGGATGCGGCAAACGCGACAGTGGTGCTGTCAGGGCTGGCGCTGCAGCCGCCGTATGAGGGCGTGACGGGCGGCATTGACACCAGCGTGACGCTGACGTGCTTGTACCGCGCGCTGGCGGTGGCACCCGTCACCTACACTGCGTACATGCAGAACCTGACGCTGGCATGGATAACGCTGCCGCCGGTGTATCTGCAGGCATGCACCACTGACGTCACGTTTTACCAACCTGACCTGTTGCTGGAGGTACTGGATCAGTATGGTGTGGGCCTGTCCTCCGACAACAGCACGGCGTGCGTGCTGTCGGCGGGCGCAGGGGTGACGACGGCGGGCGTAGCGCTCACGCTGCAGCAGATGACGGCGCTGGGCGGGCTGAGCGCGGTGGCAGTGAACGGCTTCGTGCGCTTCACAAACTGGGCGTTGTCAGCGCCGCTCCGTTCTTCCGTGGTAATGCGCGTTGAGTGCACACGTGTGGAGGGCGGGCCGCTCGTGGTGGCCACCGCACCCGTCGCAGTGGCGTCGGCGGACGTGGCGTGGGTGGCCGCCAACAGCTTGGACCCGACGGGTGCGGCGCTCACCGCGTTCTATGACACGCCCGCCAACGTGACGGCGCGCGTGTGGATGCGCACACCAGTGTCGGCAACCAACGCCTCCAACGCGGCGTACACAGTCTTCAACACCTCCACCGCGCCCGCCACCGCCTGTACCCTGCAGTTGGACGCCGGCTCGCTGGCGGCAGCCGGTGTCACGGCGTCGCTAGGCGGCGACCCGCTGGTGTACCAATCGGTGCCCGTGAATGCCACCGGGTTTGTGACCTTCCCGCTGCGGCTGGTGGCTCCCGCGCGCACTCCCATCAAGCTGGTTGTGCAGTGCCTGCATGGCGACACGCTGGTAGAGTCGCCGCTGCTGCCTGCCACACTGACTAGCCTCAACCCACGGTGGGTGGCGCCGCCGCCGCGCCTGCTGCTTGCCAGCAGCACCGCCACCGATGCCACTCTCGTGCCGCTACCGGGCGCCATTGTGGTGTCGGTGCACGACGACTACGGCACGCTGGTGACGGACGACGACGCGCTGCAGTGCAGCATGGCGGTGGCAGCGGTGGGGAACGAGACATGGGGGTCGGGGGCGGCGCCATTTGCCGCCGACTGGGCAGTGCCTTCCGTGGCGCTGAGTGGCGACTCTGCGTTGGGCGCCACCGCGGTTGGCGGCGTCGCTGTGTTCCCAGACCTGTCGGTGGCCACCGCGCTTGGCACGCAGGTGGCATTCACGGTGACGTGCAGCCGCGTGGCGGGCGGCGCCAAGGCGGAGGGCACCAACACGTCACTGGTGGCCAGTGCGCGCGTAACCTGGAACGCCAGCGCCTTGCCGCCCGCCCGCGTGCTGTATGACACGGCGTACGAGGTGGCGGCGGTGGTGGAGCTGCAGGCAGACGCGGGGGCGGCGTGGGCATGGCAGCCGTACAACGCCACCGACTACCTGCCGACCGTGTGCACCCTGACGCTGACGGATGCTGACCAGGACCGTGGCGTCGCGTTGGGCGGCGGCGCGCTGGCGCAACGTGCGGCGGTGGGCGACGACGGCACCGTCGCGTTTACGCTGCGCGTACAGGGACAAGGCACACCCGGCGTGTTTGTGAGGTGCGTCATTGCAGGCAGTGTGGTGACGTCGCCGGTAGCGGTGACCACCGTGGATGTGCTGCGCGCCGTTCTGGTGGTGCCGCCGCAGGACCGGTGGCTGCCCAGCAGCAATGCGTACAAGGTGCCAGTGGCGCCACCGCCGCTGGTGCGCATCACTAACAGCTACGGCGCCGCGGTGGACGGCCGCGGCGTGTCGTGCTTTGTCACCATCAACACCACGGCCTTTGCCGACGACGCGACGTGGCCAGGCGGCATCACGCCGCGCCTGCTGGATCCACCCGAGCAGGGCTACCAGTATAATGCGGGCGTGGACGGCATGCTGTTAGACGGCGTGAACCTGAACGCGGGGTGGGGCGCCAGCGTGCCGCTGGCCATTGCCTGCACACGGCCGCAAGGGGACACCATTGCCCCCACCACTTGGACGCTGCGCACCATGACTACACGGCTGGAGTGGCTGGACCGGCCGCCTGCCTTTGCACAAGCTGGCCTGCCGTTCACCATGTCAGCAGCGATTGTTGACGGCGACGTGGGTGGCAACCTGACGCTGGACAACGCCACCGTGTGCCGCGTGTCGTCCTCCGTGCTGGTGCAGCAGGGCGCTGAGACCGCGGCGGTTGGACTGTTGGAGTGGCCTAGTGTGACACTGCTGGGCTGGCCAGACGTGCCGTACGACCTTCACGTGTCCTGCGCGCTGGGCGACGTTGTGCACACGTCCACCCTCACCGCAACACTAACCATCGCGCCGTGCGCCGCAGGCACCGAGCCGTCCGGTGACACCATCATTTCATGTGTGTCCTGCCCTGAGAACACATACAGTGATGGCGGGTCTGGTGAGTGCGTAACGTGCCCGTACGGCGTGACGTGCAGCGGCGGCATGCTGACACTACTGCCAGGCTACTACCTCGCGCTGCCAGCGGCAGCAGCCGCCAACCCGGCGGCGTACAACATCTCCTACCTGCCAGACGGTCGCGTCTTGGCTGCCGCCGTGAGTGAAGCCACGGAGCTGCATTCGTGCTGGAACAGCGAGGCATGCGTGGTGAACAGCACTGACCGGACGTATGGCTGCGCGCCGGGCTACAGCGGCGTGTTGTGCGGTGTGTGTGACGGCGCGCAGCGGTGGGTGCGGCAGGGTGGCAAGTGCATCCCGTGCGCGTCGTGGGAGGCAGACTACTTTGTGCTGGCGCTCATTGCCGTCTTCTTCTTTGCCGTGTTGGTGTACGTCAGCCTGGTGCTGGATTTCTCGCGGCCGTCGCAGTCCAAGTCGGTGTGGCGCATCCTCATCAACTACATGTCGGTGCTGGGCAGCTATGTGGTGTACGTGGCGCACGGCACCGACACCTTCTCCACCGCGGTGTCAAGCATTCAGGCCATCTTGGTGCCAGGGTCGGGCACCGGCATGAACATCTCGCCCGTCCAGTGCGAGCTGCAGCTGACGTACTACGAGCGCTACGCCGCCATCATCTTCTTCCCCGCCGCCGCCGTGCTGGCCTGCGTGGCCATCAATGTGATTGCCATTGCGTGGTACACGGCGTGCAGCAGGACGGGGCCCGGGTTTGTGGCGGAGCTGAAGGCGTTTTGGCGGTCGCAGAAGCCGCTGGCGGTGGGGACGCTGGTGCTGTTTATGGCGTACCCCAGCATGACGGCGCAGGCGTTCACCATGTTCCCGTGCCGGCCGGAGGCCATTGGCGGCGTGCACTACCTGGTGGCAGACATTGGCGTCAGTTGCGACACCACGCAGCACGCACTGGGCCTGTCGTTCTCCTGGGCTGTCGTGTTCTTCCTGTGTGCCGGCATGCCCCTCGCATTCGTGTGGTGGCTGTGGCGGCACGACACGCAGGTGCGCGCCGGCGCCTCCTCCAACTTTTTCCGGCTGTTTGGCTTCCTGTACCAGGGCTACCGCACCGACGCGTGGTACCTGTACGGCTGGGAGTCGCTGGCCATGCTGCGCAAGGCGTTTGTTGTGGCGGTGGCCGCCACCACCACCGACCCCGTATACCAGGTCGGCGCGCTGCAGCTGCTGCTGTTCACCGCGTTCTGCCTGCAGATGCACTTTGCGCCGTATGACCGCCCACTGCTGAACTACCTAGAGGCCATGACGCTGGCGGCACTCATCCTGACGCAGGCCATCAACATGATGTACCAGCGCACGCTGTCGCTGCAAGAGGCGGCGGCCTCGCTGACGTCGACGCCAGCGGTGTTGGCAGAGCAGACGGGGTACCTGGAAGCCAACCCGTCGCCACTGACCGTAGGCTCTGCCTCCGCCTTGACGCTGGTTGTCAATGTTGTGGCGATGCTGGTGCTGCTGGTGACGTACGTGCGGTTGCGGCGTGCTGAGCTGATGAAGGGCACTGGCGTGTGGGACATGGTGGCAGACTGCTTGGGCGTGTACCGCCGGCGGCCGGACCTGGCACGCACAGACTGTGAGACCACCATGGCGCTGGCGGTGGCCAGCGACGGCGGCGGTGCCGCGCTGCGCAAGTTCAGCAGCAGCCGGTCGGCGGGGCGCGTGGCGACCAACCCGCCGGCGGGTAAAACCCGGGAGGGGGGGCCCCCCCCCCCGCCCCCCCACCCCCAGCCCCCCCCCCAGCCCCCCCGCATGACCTCTGCCTCCTCCCTGGCATCGCCCGACGGCGACCTGCCGCTACTGCCGTTGGCCGGCGCCACGGGCGCCAACGCCAAGCTGCACGGCGCGATGCGCCGCGCGCGCGCCAGCGGCGTCGTGCTACAGGGCGCCAGCGCGTTGGCGTACAACCGCATGGTGGAGGAGGCGCGCGCTGCTGCTGCCGCGGCGGCGCTTGAGGAGACGACAACACCTAAGCCCACCGTCGCGGCGACCACGCCGGCCACGCCAAGCGGACGTGCACAGCGCCCTCCGCCGCCACCGCCGCCAGCGCCACCCGCACCGGCACCGGCACCTGCACCGCTCCCTGACGCCAGCGCATCACGACCAAGCGGGTCCGGTGCGGCACCGGCCGCGCGGAGTCGCACCGCCGGCGGCGGCGTGCTTGCCATGCTGAGCGGTGGCCGCGCGGGTAAGACGCCGCTGTCCGGCACTTCTAGTGTGGAGGCCAGCGGCGGGGGTGACGGGGATGCGAAGGCAGGCGGCGGCGGCGGCGAGGGCGATGGCGCATGGGCCAGCAACCCGCTGCTGTCTGGCATGGTGGTCCGACCCGGCGGAAGCGGCAGCGGCAGCCGCAGGGTGCTGGTAGCCGTTGCAGATACCAAGCCGCAGCGCGCGGCTGCACCGGTCACGAAGCTGACGGTGGCTGAGCGCGCGCTGGCTGCGGATGCCGACGGCGGCGACGACGAGTGGCGGAGCCCGCGTGACGTTGCGTTGCCACCGCCAAGCGCGCGACCCGCGGCGCGCAGGCCGTCAGCCTCTAGCAGTACTGCGCGGCGTAGCGCCACAACCACGGCGCCGCCGCCGGCTGCCGCGCATGGCGCATCAGATGCCGCCTTTGTGGTGGCGTCGCCGCTGTTGGCGGCAAGGACGCCGTCGTCGGCGCCAGCCCCCACCCCATCAACGCCGTCCGCGCCTGGCAGCGGCAGCGGCGGCGGCGGCGGCGGCGGCGGCGGTGGCGGTGACGGCGGTGTGCCGCGCGTGCGGCGCGGGACGGCAATGCCGCAGGCGGTGCGGAACCCCATGCAGCGCCGCCGCCAGGCGAGTGGTGGCATTGAGCCCGACTCCCCCGTCGCCGCGCCCCACGACGACCCCGTCGGCGATCGGCGCGTGTTTGGGTTTGGCGCGGATGTAGGCGGCGGCGCTGCCGGTGGCGTCGCTGTCACAGCGGGCCACACTGTCGCGGCCGCCCACGCTGTCGTCGGCACTGCGGCCGGCCACGCGGCTGGTCATGACGCCACTGAACTGGCGCGCGGGCTTGTTAGCTACCGGCGCGCTGTTCCCGCGCCGCACGCGCGCTAAACTGTATTTTGCGCTTCCGATTGTCACTGGCTGCGTGAACCACTGTATGATTGTATGCGGGGGCTTCCTTCCCCACCCGCGTGCTTGCTGTGCACGCACGCGGTTCCTGTTTGTGGTCATCCCGGGGCCGGTACTGCCTCCCCCCACCTGCTGCCACGCCGCGCCGCAGCCCCACAACTGCGGAGTGCGCCGGCTGGCCGCAACCTTCCATGATCCATCTTTTTGCGTGTCCGTCGTCCACCGTCAACGTCGACTCGACACTCCTCCTCGGCAGGTAGCAAGTCTGTGTATTCATACCCCCTCCACTTTAATTGCGCACCACCCGGCATTTGCAATTAGTGTGTGCCGCTGCCGACATTGCCGGTGTCTTAGCACGGTCGCAGTCGCAGTATCCAACGTGGCAGTATCGATGGCGCTTGGCGCTCATCAGCCTGACAAGACAGCGAATGTACACTTTAACAGTTGTCGCTGCACACATGTCGAACTCTGCAACGCGGCATCGCACGACAATTCCACACCGTGAGACCACCCGCGGGGTGGGTTGCATGTGGTTCCGAGTTGATTCGGAAGTTTTGGTACAGCCGACGGCGATATTTTTGTTGTTGCATGTGCCCCCGTCTGGCGTAACGGCGGTGGCGGCGACGGAAGTGAGCTGCAGCTAGCAGCAGCAAGTGCTAGGCAGACACCGGCCGCGTCGTCCCCCTCCCCTCCCCTTCAACATGGCGGGGCAGCTGTCGTTCCTGGCGGGCAGCACCGCGGGGGTGACGGTGACGGCGCTGGTGGTGGGCGACGCGCGCAACGAGTCGGTGGTGGCGGACGCGCTGTATGACTGCGACCGCTGCCCCTCGCTGCGCTACCTGCTGGCATCGGGCGCCACACTGGCGACGCTGGCGGGCGCCAAGTTCATGCGCAACCTGTGGTACGTGGACGTGTCGGGAAGCCGGGTGGAGGACCTTGCCGGGTTGTCGCACTGCCATGCGCTGGGCACGCTGGACGTGCGGCACACGCCGCTGGCGTTTGCGCCGCTGCGTGAGACGCTGCAACGCATGCACCTGCTACATCTGCGGCTGGCAGGCAGCGTGGCGGCGAGTCAGGTGCCGCGTGAGCGGCTGGTGGCAGCGCTGCCGCGCCTGTGGGTTCTGGACGGCGTGTTCATCTCGTCGGCAGAGACGCAGTCGGCGTGCGCCGCGTGGCCCACCGAGCGCGTGGCCGCCGCACGTGCCACCTCCGCTTACGTAACCGCTGCGGCCGCGGCGCACGGTGCGCGGGCTGACGGCGGTGCGGTGGGCGGCCCTGCCCGGTCCAAGCGCATTAGCCTGTTGGAGTCGGCGGGCGACTGGCGGCGGACGGACGCGGAGACTCTGGGCCCCGAGTGCGCCGAATTTATGACCGCGGTGGGTGCTGAGCCGGCAGACCCGCGCCTGCGCGACGCGCACCGGCTACGCACCATCGCGTCGCTGTACTATGCGGATGCCCGTGCGCTGGCAGGTGTTGGGCCGCCCGCTCTCCCTCCGCGCCATGGCCGTGCAATAGCAGCAGCGGCGGCGGCAGCGGGGGCGGGGGCGGGGGCAGGGGCGACGGCGAGTAGTACCGGTACCGGTGCACGACGACACGGGCGTGGCTCACCTGAGCGTGGTGGCGGCGGTGGTGCAGGTGGTGCAGGAGGTGACGCGCGTGGCAGCATTGCGGTTGCCGCAGCGCGTGCTGCGAGCGCTGCAGAACAGGCCACTGTGCTGCCGCCGCCGCCATTGCACGCATACCTGCTGGCTGGCCTGCCTGACACCAGCCTCGCAAATCTGATTGCACTGATGGCGGTGCGCGCCGCACTGCCGCCGCTGTGGATGCCCTCTGACCCGACCGTCGGCACCACCGTGAATGAGCAGGCGCGGTGGATGCTGGTGCCACCGCACCTGCTCCGCGCCGCGCTGCTTGCCGTGTTGCTTGATGCCGTGCTGCGTGACGTGCCTGGCGCACCGTCGTTATTGTCTTTGCAGCCGCCGCCCGTCGCGGTTGAGGCGGCTAGTGGGGGTGTCGACAGCCCAGCTGCAACTCGCTTGCCGCGCACGGGCTCACGTGCAGCCCTCTACGCTGCGCAGCTGGTGTCGCCGCGCGGCGGTGGCGACGCTCCCAGGTCACCATCGCCGGCCGGTGGAGCAGCAGCGGCAGTCCTGCCGCCGGTTCTGCGTACGGTGTCGGCAGCGGTGGGCGGCGGCCCCCCGCCCCCCGCCGCCCCCCCCGCCACCCCCCCCCCCGTGTGCCGCAATGTATGCGGCCCGTATGGATGCCTTTGCGGCCTCCGTGGCGGCGCGCGTCATGGACCCAAGCCTGCGCATCTCCTCACCGCGGTACACCTCAAAGTCGGTGCCCAACGCGTCGTCGTCAGCCTCCGCCTCCGCCACCTCGGCGCCAAACTGGCACCGGCGCCACAGGCGGTCAATGGCGAGCTGCATGCGGATACTCTCATCGGCGGGCCCCACCCACCCCCCCCCCGCGGCGCCCGGCGCAACGTCATCCTACGTCTTGCCCGCCCCCACCGCCTCCCGGGACCCCGCCAACAACACGATCGGCGGCGAGGCGGCAATAAAGACACCCGGCCCCCCCCGGGGGGTGCTGAACTCCAGGCGCGTCAGCGACGCCCACCCCCCCCCGCGCCACACCCCCCC
>Ga0066256_1001442_pt1 | contig 32986 bp, 26 predicted proteins | sample ThiBio_1000_biof_FD_87107 | JGI IMG/M metagenome (GOLD analysis project Ga0066256, IMG submission 87107) | Wastewater bioreactor microbial communities from Cape Town, South Africa - Thiocy_expt_1000_biof (version 2) | ecosystem: Engineered > Bioreactor > Thiocyanate-remediating >... | reverse complement strand
TCCCGCAGCAGGTGGAGGCGGTCGCCGAGCGTCCGTTCGGTTTCTTCCACAAATATGCGTTCAACACGCTGCGGCAGGTGGGGGCGAATTTCGAATTGCTGGGCAGCCACCTGGACTGGCTGGCACCGGGCGAATTCGATCATGCGGCAACGCAGGCATGCCGGATTTCCGAAGTGGCAAAATCCGTGCAGTTCCAGCTTGCCCGGGCCGTGACGCGCAAGAAATTCGAGCCGCTGGCGACAGCGCTGGCGCCGGCCGTGGATGCCTGGGACAGTCTCATGGACGATCTCGGTAGCCGGATCGGCTGATTTTCACCGATCCACTCAGCCGGCCGGCTGGCAAGACGGCCGGGAATCACCGAGAACGGCAGCATCGTCCAACCGGAGCGCGTTTCATCATGCCACGTAGCCTCTCTCTTTCCGGCGGCACGCACACGCCGCTTTCCGAAGGCTGGAGGCTGATGCTGACGTCCGCCGGGGCGCATGCCGGGCCGGCAACCGTCGACGCGACGGCCGGCCTGCCGGCATCGGTGCCGGGCACGGTGGCGCAGGCACTGGAACATGCCGGGCTTTTCGATCGGGAGAAGCCGCACTCTCTCCACGACAAGGACGTCTGGTATGTTCGCACGCTGACGGAATTCGGCAGCGGCGCGGCGCGGCTGCGCTTCGATGGACTTGCGACCGTTGCCGAAGTCTACCTGAATGGCGAGCGCATCCTGACTTCCAATAGCATGTTCGAAGCGCATGCGGTGGATGTCGTCCTGACAGGGGCGGACGACCGGCTGGCGATCTGCTTTAGGGCGCTGCGGCCGTTTCTCGATGCGAGCGGACCGCGTGCCCGCTGGCGGCCGCAGATGATGGACACACAAGGCCTGCGGCTGGTGCGCACCACCGCGCTCGGCCACATGCCCGGCTGGTGCCCGTCGATCGATGCCGTCGGCCCCTGGCGGGCCGTTTCGCTTCTGAAAGTTGACGGTGCGGACCATATCGCCACCGACCTGTCGCTGGTCGCCAGATTAGCCGAGGGTGGGGCAGGTGTCCTCGATCTTTCCTTTGTTTGCGCGGCGGATCTCTCCGATGTCCGCCTCGAATGCGCCGGCGAAAATTGTGCCGTCACGCGTGCCGCCGATGGTCACTGGCGGGCTGTGCTGAGGCTGCCGGAGGTGGAGGTCTGGTGGCCGCATACGCATGGCCAGCCGAAACGTCATGAGGTGCATCTTTCCGTCGGTGGAAAGGTGATCCCGCTCGGCAAGGTCGGCTTCCGCAGCCTTGAGATCGATCGCGGAGCGGACGGCAAGGATTTTGCCGTCGTCGTCAATGGCGAACGGGTATTCTGCCGCGGCGCGGTGTGGACGACGGCGGATATCGTCCGCCTTCCCGGCGCCGAAGAGGACTATCGCCCATGGCTTCTGAGCGCCCGCGACGCCGGCATGAACATGCTGCGCATCGGCGGCACCATGGCCTACGAGACGCCGGCCTTTTTCGAGATCTGCGATGAACTCGGCCTGATGGTCTGGCAGGACCTGATGTTCGCCAATTTCGATTATCCGGTGAAGGACGAAGCCTTTGTCGCGCATGTGCGGCGGGAAGTGGAGCAGCTTCTGGCCGGCATACAGGCATCGCCATCGCTCACCGTCCTCTGCGGCGGCAGCGAGATCTACCAGCAAGGGGCGATGCTCGGGCTACCGGAACGCATATGGAAGGGAGTACTTACAGAGGAGATCCTTCCTGGTATCTGCGCCAAGGGCCGGGCGGATGTGCCCTATGTCGCCAATTCGCCGTGCGGCGGCGCCATGCCGTTTTCGCCGAACGAAGGCGTGACCCATTATTACGGCGTCGGCGCCTATTGCCGGCCGCTCGACGATGCGCGGCGCGCGCAGGTGCGGTTTGCCGCCGAAAGCCTTGCTTTTGCCCATGTGCCGCAGGCGCGCACGCTGGCGCAGCACCTGCCGGTGCCGGCGCTGCATCATCCCCGCTGGAAGGAGCGCGTGCCGCGGGATCGCTCCGCCTCCTGGGATTTCGAGGATATCCGCGATTTTTACCTGCAGGTGGTTTTTGCCGCCGACCCCGCAAGATTGCGCCGCGAGGAACCCGACCGCTATCTCGACCTCTCCCGCGCCGTCACGGCCGAAGTGGTTGAGGCGGTCTACGGCGAATGGCGCCGGCCCGGCTCCTCCTGCAACGGCGCGCTCGTCTGGACGCTGCAGGACCTGTTGCCCGGTGCCGGTTGGGGCGTGATCGACGCGACCGGCGAGCCGAAACCGGTCTGGTACGGCCTGCGCCGCGCCTTCCGCCCGCTGCAGGTGATCCTGACCGACGAAGGCACCAACGGGCTGTATGTCCATGTGCTTAACGAAACGCCGCAGGAATGGACCGGCACACTCGAACTCGCCTGCCTGCGCAATGGCGAACAGGTGGTGGTCTCCGGGCGCCATTCCCTGATACTGCCACCGCGTGGAAAACAGAGCTTTGCGGCGACGGACCTGTTCGGCGCGTTTTTCGACACCACCTACGCCTTCCGCTTCGGCCCGCCCTCCCACGAGGTGACGGTGGCGCGCCTGCTGGACGGTGCGTGCGAGGTGATGGCCGAAGCCTTCGATTTTCCGCTCGGCCGCAGCAGGGCGTTTTATGACGCCGATATCGAGGTTTCGCTGGTGAAGTCGGATCGCGGCTGGTGCCTCGATCTCGGCGCCAACCGTTTTGCCCAGTCGCTTCATATCGAGGCGGAGGGATACCGGGCCGAAGAGGACTGGTTCCATCTGGCGCCGGGTGGCCGCAAACGGATAAGGCTGCTGCCGCGGGAGGGTGTCGATGTGTCCGCCTTGCCCGGCGGCGAAATCAGCCACATCGGCAGCCGCCGGATCACCCGGTTCTAGAGAAAGCCGTTCGGGTCTCAACTTGCGGATAAACCGCCATCGTCTCGACGCCGTCATGCTCGGCCTTGTGCCGGGCATCAAGCACGCAGACACACTCTTTATCGTCAATGGCTTAGGGGACGTTGGCTGATCCTCGGGACGAGGCCGAGGAGACGGAGGGTAGGTTTTCCGCTTTTATCACAAAGCCGGAGCCGCCACGGCCCCCCGCCCGTCGGTGAAACACTTCAAAGCCACGGCTTCGATTTCTTGCTGATAGAGGGCGCGGAAATGTGGTGTGGTGAGGTCGTGATCGGCATCGGCAACGATCACGAAGCGGGCATTCGGATACCGCGCCAGGCCGGCGCCGTCATTGCCGAAACGCAGGCTGAAATGGTGGAGCCCGACATCGGCCTGGCTGTAGAGCAGCGACAGTTCCGTGCCGTGCGCCTGGATCGCCTGGAAGACGTGATGCACCTCGCGGCGCTCGCGCGACAGCGAGGGAATGGCTTCGAACAGCGGGCCGGCGAATTTGAGGCTGCGTTTGCGCAAGGACCGCAGCGTGTTGATGACGGCGTATTTGAGGTTGACCTGGCCGCTGGCGATCCGCCGCCAGGTATCCGCCCGGAAGAGTTTGACGCCGTAGGTGGAAAGCTGCTGCGGCACGAATTGCAATAGTTCCTCGATCGACTGGCTGCCATCCCAGAAGAAGGCGTAAGGATTTGCCGAGACCGCGCCGCGGATGCGGGCGTCGCGCGCAACGGCCCGGACGGCAAGGTATCCGCCACTGCACCGCCCGGCGATGACGACCGGGCCGAGGCCGCGGCTGGCGATCAGCGCGACGGCGGCATCGACGTCGTCATATTGCGCATCGGAATAGATGATCTGCTGCGGGGCACCGGCAACGGGCGGGCTGTCGGCGGCATTGGCGGCGCCGAAGCGCAGCGAGGCTATGCCGGCGGCGGCGAGCTTTCTGGCGGGTTCCGTCGTCACCCGGCCCCAGCCCGACATGCGTTCATAGGCCGTGGTCATCATGATGACGGCGGCGCCCCTGCGCCGGCCATCGGCCGGTTCGCAGAGGATGCCGAACAGCCGGCCGTTGTCGCCGAAACGCAGCGGTGTTTCGCGAAAGTTTTCGCCCTGGAGCGGCGCCGGGTCAGCTGGCATCCTGACGGGCAGGGCGGGAGCTTGCGGCCTGGCGGCCTCCACCCATTTTACCCAGTTGACGACGGCCTCGATGACGGCGAGCGGCGGCCTGGAAAACACCAGATTGCCGACCAGCTGGTCGTAACCCTCGTAAGGTACGGTTTCGACCGAGGCACCCGCCGCCTGGAATTGCGCGCCGAGTTCGCCGTCTCCGGGCCTGTCGGCGCGGGCGGCGACGAAGCAATGGCGGGCCGGTGCCGTCTCGTGTTTGCCGAGGTTGATCTGCCTGATGCCGGCGGCAATGGTCTCCGGCATGGTGATGCCTGCGACCGTCAGGCCGTCTCCCGTTTCCGCAGCACCCCGGACCATGCGCGACCAGGCCGAGAGTTCGCGCAGATAGGCGCGGCCGGAGATGACCGGCGCCAGCAGGGCGACGCCTTCGACATCACCGATAGTATCAGCAGCTTCGCAGGCGAGCGCGGCACCGAGGCCGTGCCGACAAGGATGAGGTCGCCGGCACCGGACAGGCTGCGCAGCTGCGTCGCCGCATCGAGAATGCTGTCGCGCCACAGGTCGAGGCCGGAGGCGGTATCGGTTACATCGAGGGCATCGCCGGTGCCGGGATAATCGAAGCGCAGGCTGGCGATGCCCGCCGCGGCCAGATCTTCCGCCAGTATGCGCCAAAACTTGCGCACGCACATTTCCTCGTAGCCCCAGGGGCTGACGAGCAGGACCGCGATATTGCTGCTGGCAGTGCCGGTTTTCGGCGGCATGTAGAGCCCGACCGTCCGCGAGAAGGTGACCGGAAGAGCCGCCGCCTTTGCGAGCGTGTTTTCATCCGACGCTGCGGCCGAGGGCTGGACTGTCGCGTGTATCGTCATCGTCGCATCGGTCTCCTCTCGTTGCAGCTCAGACGGGTTTGCCGCTGGCGATCAGGTTGAGCATGTGCCGGCCGGGGCCTTTCAGCCGGCCGGGCAGTTTTTGCAGCAGCCGTTCCATCAGCGCGATGTCGTCAGGCGGCACGACACGCAGCAGGCGCAACGCCAGGGCATAGACTGCCACCCCGGCGAGGATCGCGAGACCGACGCCGGCGAGGCCGTCGATGGCATCGGCGACGAAGAAGGCGGCGACGGCGCAGCCGATCGAAGCGACGAGAATCCGCACCAGCGAAGCGAACATCGGCGCCAGCGATCCGTCGAAATCCATGCGGCGCACCAGGAGAACGCTCATGATCAGCAGCGCGGCGATGCGTGTCAGCGCCGCCCCTTCTCCGCCGAAATGGGGAACGAGGGCGAGGCAGCCGAGCACCATGGCGATGGCGCCGGCAATGCCGATTTTCAGCCGGTCGCGCTCGCGGTCGATGGCGAAGAGGTATTTGGTGGCGATCTGCACGAAGACCGACACCGGGGCGCTGAGCGCCAGGATGGCGACGATGTTGCCGGCCGGCAGGAAGGCTTCGCCATAGACCTCGGAGACCATTTCCCAGGAGATGGCGGCAAGGCCGAGGCTCATCGGCAGCGTGAAATAGGCAAGGCTGCGGATCAGGTCCTCGAACAGCCGGACGGGCAGCTTGCCGTTCGGCTGGGCCTGCAGCTGTTCGGTATAATAGGGCACCAGGGTGCCGGTCAGCTGCACCGGCAGCTGCAGCGCCAGATTGGCGAGCGACAGGCCGATGGCGTAAAAACCGACGAGCTGGACACCGTGGAACTGCTGCAGGAACAGAAGCTCGATGCGGTTGAGGAAGATCGAATCGATGACGATCTGCAGCGAGATGACGGCGGAACTGCCGGCGAGCGTCCCGGCATGGGTGCCGCAGGCATTCGGCCGCACGGCAAACAGCCGGATGGCGTAGACGAAGAAAACACCCTGGCCGACGACATAACCGACAAGCGCGCCGGCAACGCCGTAATACAAGGCACCGAACAGCACGACGCTCAGCTGCAGCGCCGCCGATATGAGCGTCAGCTTGAAGAAGGTCGAGACCTGCTGTTCGCCGATCATGAAGCTGATCGACATCATGCCGAGTGATTGGACGAGGAACAGCAATCCGGTGATGATCAGCACGTCCGGTGCCGTCGAGGCCCAGTGCAGCCGTTCGGTTTCATAATAGCTGGCGGCGTAGAGGCAGAGGATGAAAAACACGACGGTGACGACGACGCGGGCGAGATGGGCGCCAAAACCGCGGCGGGCCATGGCGTCGTATCCGCGCGCCTTCAGCTGCGGCAGCATGCGCGGCAGGATGACGTCGGTGCCGAGCCCGGCGATCATGGTTGCCGTCGTCGACAGCCAGAAGGAAAAGGTGATGATGCCGTTCGCCTCGGGGCCGAGCAGGCGGGCGGCGATGATCGAGCAGGCAAAACCCGTGACGAGCATGGTCAAGCCGGCCGCCGCGTTCAGCAGCGAATTCGCCATGATGCCCTTGCTCATCTTGCGCACCACCTCCGTTGCAACGCCTGTCGCCGGCCTCGTCCTTCTGCGGGGCAACCGGATGGGTTTTTTATGCGAAAGAGCTTAAGGTTCTGCATGTCGATTGTATCGGATTGTCCGCAATTCGGTGTTTGTGACAAGGCGCTGTGCCATTCCGGACAGCGCCGATGCTGACGCCGAGCCGGCGACTGGCGCGCTTTCAGCGACGGGGTTTGGCGAGGACCGTCTCGTAGACATCGACGTACCGATCCGCGACGCTGTCCCAGGAGTAGGCGGCGGCTTCCGCGACGATGCGCTTTCCGGAGGCGCCGGTGCCGTCGAGGGCGTGACGATAGGCTTCCTCGAAGGCGCGGGCGGCACCGTCCGCTTCGCTGAAATCCACGAGCCGGATGCAGTCGTGGCGGCCGGCGAGATTGCGATAGGCGTCGTTGGGGTGCAGCAGCGGCACGAGGCCGGCACTCATCGCCTCGATGGCGACGACCCCAAAGCCCTCATATTCGGATGCCGAGGCGAAGAAGGACGCCTTGCCGATGCGTTCGGCAATCGTGGCATCCGCCACGCCGGCATGGATCGAAACATGCTGTGACAGGCCCGTTGCCGCGATCTGCCTCTCAAGGTCCGCCGCCGACAGGTCGGAGGGGGCGCCGATAATGTCGAGATGCCATTCCGGGTTGGTTTGGACGAGCGGCCGCATCATGGCGATGAGGCGGTCGAGGCGCTTGTTCACCGAGAAGCGACCGATCGTGACGATATGGCGGGCGGGCGCCGGGGAGGCGCGGCCGGCGAATTTTTCGGTATTGGCGCCGTTTTCGATCGTCACGGTCCGCTCTGCGGCGATCTGCGAAAACAGGGCGGCATCGGACTGGCTGCAGCAGACCAGCCGCCGGTAGCCGAGCGCCGAGGCGCGGGTGACGGTGCGGAACCAGATCTTCTTGAGCGCCGCATATTTTTGCGTGTGGAAGAAGCCGCCATGCGTCGTCGCCACCATCGGCCGGCGGTGCAGCAGTCGGCCCCACGACAGCGCGTCGAAGAAGAAATCGATGGCATGGACATGGATCAGGTCGGCATCGGCGAGATGCCGGAAGACCTGGGGAGCGATGGGATAACGGGTGGAGCCGGACCACGGAATGCGGACCACCTCGATGCCGTCGACGATCTCATGCGCCGGCAGGAGAGGGCCGGGTTCGGCGAACACCGAATTGCAGGTGACGACACGGACGCGAAAACCGCGCTTGAGCAATTGCCGGCAGAGATTGCCGATCACGTCCTCCAGCCCGCCGCGGCTCGGCGCAAACTGCCGGGTGACGTGGACGATCAGCGGCGCGGTGCCGTCCGTCCGGCGGAGCGCCTGCGGGGTGGCGGTGGAGATCATGTTCATCGGGCACCTGGGGACACTGGGCTCTGGCAGCGTCGTCAGGACGCATGGGTGGATAACGGCTTGCGGGGGGCAGGCCGGGGTGGTCTAATGGGTCGATAGCCCCCTTAACATCGGGTGTATTTCCGGCTTTCCCGGTTGGAGCTTCGGGACGTGGTTAGCAAAGGTCGAAGAGAACGCGTCCGACGGACCGTCAAGATCATCGGCGCCATGCCGGTCCCCGGTTTCGAGAGCCGCCATAGGAAATGCGGGCCTTGAAGTGTATGCGGAGGACGTGTTTCTTTTTATGAAATATAATTTCTTCTAAGTTGATTTTTTCATCCACTGCTGTTAGGCCTCTGTCGAGGCTGGTTTCTGGAGATCGTCTATGTGTGGGATTGTTGGTTTGTTTCTGAAAGATCGGGCCCTTGAGCCGCATCTGGGGGCGCTGCTCTCCGACATGCTGGTGACCATGACCGATCGCGGTCCCGATAGCGCCGGTATCGCCATCTACGGCGCGCCCGATCCGGTGCGCGCCAAGCTGACGGTGCAGTCGCCCCATCCCGGCCGGGATTTCGAAAACCTCGAGCACGATCTCGGCGCAGCCATCGGCGACAAGGTCGAGGTGGTGGTCAAGGATAGCCATGCCGTCATCGCCGTCGATCCCGAATGGCTGGGTGTCGCCCGCGCCGTGCTGGCCTCGATCCGGCCGGACGTGCGGGTGATGTCGAGTGGCGAGACCATCGAGATCTACAAGGAAACCGGCTTGCCGAAGGATGTCGTCGGTCGTTTCGACATCCGCGCGATGGGCGGCACGCACGGCATCGGCCACACGCGCATGGCGACGGAATCGGCGGTGACGACGCCCGGCGCCCCTCCCTTTTCCACCCGCGCCCGCCCCGGCCCGGCGCACAACGGCCCCCCTTTCCACCCCAACCACCTCCGCCCCGAACTGGTGCGCGAAGGCATGACCTTCGAGACGGAGAACGACTCGGAAGTCGCCGCCGCCTACCTGACGGCGGAAATGGCGCGAGGCAAGAACCTCGGGCAGGCGCTGGATGGCGCCGTCAAGGATCTCGACGGCTTCTTCACCTTCGTCGTCGGCACCAGGTCCGGTTTCGGCGTGCTGCGCGATGCCATCGCCTGCAAACCCGCCGTGATGGCCGAGACGGACCAATATGTCGCGTTCGGCTCGGAATACCGCGCCCTGGTCAACCTGCCGGGCATCGAGACCGCCCGCATCTGGGAGCCGGAACCGGCGACGGTCTATTTCTGGGAACATGAAAAGGCGGCGTGATCCGCCCCGGTTTTTCGCCCGTTATTTCGATTGAAGACGACGACAAGGACAGTTCCATGCCGGTCATAGACCTCGCGGTCACGCCATTGCGCGAACTCAACCAGGCCCTCCACGATCTCACCTCGGGCAGCAACGATACCCATTTCGAAGTCATCAATCCGCGCGGCAACCACGCCGTTGCCGTCGGCGTCGACCAGCCGGTCACCGTCGATGTGAAGGGCAGCGTCGGTTATTATTGCGCCGGCATGAACGACCAGGCGACGATCACCATCCATGGGTCGGCAGGCCCGGGTGTTGCCGAAAACATGATGTCCGGCACGGTGGTGGTCAAGGGCGATGCCAGCCAGTATGCCGGCGCCACCGGCCGTGGCGGCCTCCTGGTGATCGAGGGCAATGCCTCGTCGCGCTGCGGCATCTCGATGAAGGGTATCGATATCGTCGTGCACGGCAATATCGGCCACATGTCTGCCTTCATGGCCCAGGCCGGCAATCTCGTCGTGCTCGGCGATGCCGGTGAGGCGCTCGGCGATTCCCTCTACGAAGCGCGCATTTTCGTGCGCGGCGCGGTGAAAAGCTTAGGCGCCGATTGCATCGAGAAGGAGATGCGGCCGGAACATCTCGAAATCCTCGCCGGCCTGCTGGACAAGGCGGGTGTCGCCGATGCGCGGCCGGAGGAGTTCAAGCGCTACGGCTCGGCCCGCAAGCTCTACAATTTCCACATCGACAATGCCGATGCTTATTGAGGCAAGACCATGAGCTATCAGAACCCGCCGACCACACCGCGCAAATCGGCCACCTTCGACGACTATACGACCTCCGAAATCCGCCGGGCCGCGGCGACCGGCATCTACGACATCCGCGGCGGCGGCGCCAAACGCAAGGTGCCGCATTTCGACGACCTGCTGTTCCTCGGTGCCTCGATCTCGCGCTATCCGCTCGAAGGCTATCGCGAGAAATGCGAGACGAGTGTCGTGCTCGGCGCGCGGTTTGCCAAGAAGCCGATCGAACTGAAGATCCCGATCACCATCGCCGGCATGAGTTTCGGTTCGCTCTCCGGGCAGGCCAAGGAAGCGCTGGGACGCGGCGCGACGCTGGCCGGCACCTCGACGACGACGGGCGACGGCGGCATGACCGAGGAGGAGCGCGGCCATTCGCAGACGCTGGTCTACCAGTACCTGCCGTCGCGCTACGGCATGAACCCGCGCGACCTGCGCCGCGCCGACGCCATCGAGATCGTCATCGGCCAGGGCGCCAAGCCCGGCGGTGGCGGCATGCTGCTCGGCCAGAAGATTTCCGATCGCGTCGCCGACATGCGCACGTTGCCGAAGGGCATCGACCAGCGCTCCGCCTGCCGCCATCCCGACTGGACCGGCCCGGACGACCTGGAAATCAAGATCCTGGAACTGCGCGAGATCACCAACTGGGAAAAGCCGATCTATGTGAAGGTCGGCGGTGCGCGTCCCTATTACGATACCGCGCTGGCGGTGAAGGCCGGTGCCGATGTCGTGGTGCTCGACGGCATGCAGGGCGGTACGGCAGCGACGCAGGAAGTCTTCATCGAGAATGTCGGCATGCCGACGCTCGCCTGCATCCGCCCGGCCGTGCAGGCGCTGCAGGATCTCGGCATGCACCGCAAGGTGCAACTGGTCATCTCCGGCGGTATCCGCTCCGGTGCGGATGTGGCCAAGGCGCTGGCGCTGGGCGCCGATGCCGTGTCCATCGGCACGGCGGCGCTGATCGCCATCGGCGACAACGATCCGCGCTGGGAGGCGGACTACAACGCGCTCGGCACCACCGCCGGTGCTTATGACGACTGGCACGAGGGCAAGGACCCGGCCGGCATCACCACGCAGGACCCGGAATTGTCGCAGCGTCTCGATCCGGTCGCGGCCGGGCGGCGTCTCGCCAACTATCTGAAGGTCATGACGCTGGAGACGCAGACCATCGCGCGGGCCTGCGGCAAGAACCATGTCCACAATCTCGAGCCGGAAGATCTCTGCGCGCTGACGATCGAGGCCTCGGCCATGGCCCAGGTGCCGCTGGCCGGCACCAGCTGGATACCCGGAAAAGGCGGGTTCTGATCGGTTCCAGCCAAGCTTCCCGTAAGGAGGAGACGGAAGGCGATGCGCGGACCCGAATGACAGGTAAGCGTTTCCTTCCCCGGTTTCGGGGAGGGATCAGGATGAGGAGAACACTCCCATCCGCATCGACCATAGGTGTCTCGAAAATCCAAAAGGGGAACATATGACACTGGATCTTGCAGGCTATGCCAAACAGCATGGCATCAAATATTTCATGATCAGCTATACCGATCTCTTCGGCGGCCAGCGCGCCAAGCTGGTGCCGGCCCAGGCGATATCCGGCATGCAGGCGGAAGGCGCCGGTTTTGCCGGCTTTGCCACCTGGCTCGACATGACGCCGGCCCATCCCGACCTCTTCGCCCTGCCGGATGCCTCTTCGGTGATCCAGCTTCCGTGGAAGAAGGATGTCGCCTGGGTGGCGGCCGATTGCATGATGGACGGCAGGCTGGTGGGCCAGGCGCCGCGCAACGTGCTGAAAGCGCTGGTTGCCGAAGCGGCGGCCATGGGCAAGCGGGTGAAGACCGGCGTCGAGGCGGAATTTTTCCTGACCACGGCGGATGGCTCGGCGATCTCGGATAGTTTCGATACGGCGGAAAAACCCTGCTACGACCAGCAGGCGGTGATGCGGCGCTACGACGTCATCGCCGAGATCTGCGACTATATGCTGGAACTCGGCTGGGGGCCGTACCAGAACGACCACGAGGATGCCAACGGCCAGTTCGAGATGAACTGGGAATTCGACGACGCGCTGAAAACCGCCGACAGGCATTCCTTCTTCAAGTTCATGGTCAAGTCCGTTGCCGAAAAACACGGGCTGAAGGCGACCTTCATGCCAAAACCGTTCAAGGGGCTGACGGGCAACGGCTGCCATTGCCACATCTCGGTCTGGGATGCGGATGGCAAGGTCAACGTCTTCGCCGACAAGACGGCCGATTTCGGCCTGTCCGCCGAGGGCCGGCAATTCCTCGGCGGCATCATGGCGCATGCCTCGGCGCTGGCGGCGATCACCAACCCGACGGTCAATTCCTACAAGCGCATCAACGCGCCGCGCACCACCTCGGGCGCCACCTGGTCGCCGAACACGGTCACCTGGACGGGCAACAACCGCACCCACATGGTGCGCGTGCCCGGCCCCGGCCGCTTCGAGCTGCGCCTGCCGGATGGCGCGGTCAACCCCTACCTGCTGCAGGCGGTGATCATCGCCGCCGGGCTGAACGGGCTGAAGAGCAAGGCCGATCCCGGCCCCCATTACGACATCGACATGTACGCCGAAGGGCATCTGGTGAAGAATGCGCCGCGCCTGCCGCTCAATCTTCTTGATGCGCTGCGCGAATACGACGCCGATCAGCGCCTGAAAGACGCAATGGGGACGGAATTTTCCGCAGCCTTCCTTAAGCTCAAGCATAACGAATGGAACGCCTACGCTTCGCATTTCACCGAATGGGAGCGACAGACGACGCTGGATATCTAGCGTCGTCGGACAAGGCGATGATTTCGGTCAGGAGGCGGGCGCCGGAGGCTATCCGGCGCTTTTGATTTGATTTAAGCAAGCCGCCGAAGGCCTGCTTTGAAAGGGAAGATCGATGACGAATTATGTTCTGACGGTGAGCTGCAAATCGACACGGGGTATCGTCGCCGCCATCACCGGTTATCTTGCCGAAGAAGGCTGCTACATCACCGACAGTTCGCAGTTCGACGACATGGAGACCGGGCTCTTCTTCATGCGCCTGACCTTCATCAGCCAGGAAGGCGCCTCGCTGGAGAAGCTGCGGGCCGGTTTCGAAGCCGTGAAGACCCGCTTCGGCATGGATGCCGAAATCCGCAACAGCGAGCATCGCATGAAGGTGCTGCTGATGGTGTCGCGCTTCGGCCACTGCCTCAACGACCTGCTCTATCGCTGGAAGATCGGCGCGCTGCCGATCGATATCGTCGGCGTCATCTCCAACCACTTCGATTACCAGAAGGTTGTCGTCAACCACGACATTCCCTTCCACCATATCCCGGTGACCAAGGCCAACAAGCAGCAGGCCTATGAGCGTGGCGTGAAGCTGATCGGCGCCACGGCGCATTACGTTACCGCCGACCTCGACGAAGGCCCGATCATCGAGCAGGATATCGCCCGCATCACCCATGCCCAGAGTGCGGAAGATTATGTCTCGATCGGCCGCGACGTCGAAAGCCAGGTGCTGGCGCGCGCCGTGCATGCGCATATCCATCACCGCACCTTCATCAACGGCAACCGTACCGTCGTGTTCCCGGCGAGCCCGGGCTCCTACGCTTCCGAGCGCATGGGTTGAAAAAAATATCGACCGCTTGAATTTTTTTCGGGAACCATTCGCCTCCGGAATCGTTTGGGATGTGGCTGAACAACGGGTGGCGATATACGAGGTATCGCCACTTTGTCTTTTTGTCGCGAGATGGAACAGACGGAGGCGCAAACGCCGATAACCGTGAGGAAATCGGCAGATCAGGCGGAATTTTCCGGGGCAGTTTCTGCTGGCGGGCCACCGATGACGGAATCGTCGGTCTGAATTCGCGCTTCTTCCATCTTTCCCCGTGCCGGCTTTCGCCGGCGCGGGGATTTTCATTCTAGCTGCCGGCTTTTTCATTCCCGGCGGTCGCCAGGCTTTGCTTCTCCTCCACCTCCGAGGCGACCTGTCCCAGGGCGACCTGCATGCGGGCGAGGATGAACAGCACGACAAGGGCCGCGCCCGTGGCAAAGGCGGCGATGAACCAGTGGCCGAAACCCAGCGCCAGGCCGATGCCGCCGGACAGCCACATGCCGGCGCCGGTGGTCAGCCCCTTCACCTCGCCGCGCGCAAAGACGATCATGCCGGCTGCGAGAAAGGCGACGCCGGCGGTGACGGCCTCGATCACACGCAGCGGATCGATGCGCACCTGGTCGTCGGCAAAACCCGGCATGTGGACGCTCTCGATCGAGATGATCGCAAACATCGCCGCCGCCAGGCTGATGAGGATATGGGTCCGCAGGCCGGCGGGCCGATCTTTCGCTTCGCGCTCCAGGCCGATGACGCCGCCGAACAGGATCGCTGCCACCAGCCGTGCGAAGATGACGGGATAGGGTGTCTGGGTCTGGTGATACATGTCGGCAACGATCTGCTCCATTTTTGCCAAAAACTCCTCTGAAATCCGATTCTGTAAAATCACCCGGCGCCGGCTGGCCGGTCGGCGTCCGAAAGAAACGCAGGAACCGTCTTTCCGGTTCGAAACGATCGTAAAAACATCGGGAATCGCACTTTTGCTGCGAATATCGGCGGCGAGCCGCAAGGGTCTCGCCAAAAGGGCGGTTTTCGGCTCAATTCGAACAGTGCTTCAGAAAAACCGCATTGCCTCGGCCCGCCGTTGCGAACAGTTTTTGCCGGAGCAACCGCCCGTTTGAGGAGACCGGCGAGAGGAGAACGCCAGCCTGCGCCGCCGCAATCGAACCGGCCGGCAGGCGCAGGCGTTGATACTGCCGAGGAGGAGAAAACCGATGCCTGACGCGCCACGTCTTTCCCTGCATGTGCCGGAGCCGGAATGGCGGCCGGGAGACCAGCCGGATTTTTCGCATGTGAAGATCCCGCGCGCCGGCACCATCCGCCGCCCCGAGATCGACGAAAAGCCCGAGGACATGCGCGATCTCGCCTTCTCGATCATCCGCGTCCTCAACCGGCAGGGCGAGGCCGTCGGTCCGTGGGCGGGAACGCTCACCGACGACGAACTGCGCGACGGCCTGCGGCACATGATGACGCTCAGGGCCTATGATGCGCGCATGCTGATGGCGCAGCGCCAGGGCAAGACCTCGTTCTACATGCAGCATCTGGGCGAGGAGGCGATTAGCTGCGCCTTCCGCATGGCGCTGGAACCCGGCGACATGAACTTTCCCACCTATCGCCAGGCGGGGCTGCTGATTGCCGGCGGCTATCCGATGGTCACCATGATGTGCCAGGTCTATTCCAACGACAAGGACCCGATGCACGGTCGCCAGCTGCCGGTATTCTATTCCTCGAAGGAACACGGTTTCTTCTCGATCTCCGGCAACCTGGCGACGCAGTACATCCAGGCGGTCGGCTGGGCCATGGCCTCGGCGATCAGCCACGACCGCAAGATCGCCGCCGCCTGGATCGGCGACGGCTCGACGGCGGAAAGCGATTTCCATGCGGCCCTGGTGTTCGCCTCGACCTACAAGGCGCCCGTCGTCCTCAACATCGTCAACAACCAGTGGGCGATTTCGACCTTCCAGGGCATCGCCCGCGGCGGCTCCGGCACCTTCGCGGCGCGTGGCCACGGTTTCGGCATCCCGGCGCTGCGGGTGGATGGCAACGACTATCTTGCCGTGCATGCCGTCGCCAAATGGGCGGTGGAGCGGGCGCGCCGCAATCTCGGACCGACCATCGTCGAATACGTCACCTATCGCGCCGGCGGTCATTCCACCTCCGATGACCCGGCCGCCTACAGGCCGAAAACCGAAAGCGATGCCTGGCCGCTCGGCGATCCGATCCTGCGGCTGAAACTGCACCTCATCGCCCGCGGCCTCTGGTCCGAGGAACGGCACAAGCAGGCGGAAGCCGAGGTGCTGGACGGCGTTCTGGCGGCGCAGCGCGAGGCCGAGGCGATCGGCACCCTGCATACCGGCCGCCGCCCGTCGCCACGTGACATGTTCGAGGACGTGTATGCGCAGATGCCGGCGCATCTTTTGAAACAGCGCCACGAAGCGGGGTATTGAGCCATGGCGAAGATGACCATGATCGAGGCGATCCAGAACGCCCTCGACATCGCCATGGGCGACGACGACAAGGTCGTCGTCTTCGGCGAGGATGTCGGTTATTTCGGCGGCGTCTTCCGCTGCACCGCCGGCCTGCAGAAGAAATACGGCACGTCGCGCTGCTTCGACACGCCGATCAGCGAACTCGGCATCGTCGGCACCGCCATCGGCATGGCGGCCTATGGCCTGAAACCGTGCGTCGAAATCCAGTTCGCCGATTACATGTATCCCGCCTACGACCAGATCGTCTCGGAGGCGGCGCGGCTGCGCTACCGGTCTGCCGGGGAATTCACCTGCCCGCTGGTGGTGCGCATGCCGACCGGCGGCGGGATTTTCGGGGCGCAGACGCACAGCCAGAGCCCGGAGGCGTTGTTCACCCACGTCGCAGGCCTGAAGACGGTGGTGCCTTCGACGCCGGCGGATGCCAAGGGCCTGTTGCTGGCAGCGATTGCCGATCCCGATCCGGTGATCTTCCTGGAGCCGAAGCGGCTCTACAACGGTCCCTTCGACGGCTATCATGAAAAGCCGGTGATTTCCTGGAAGAAGCACGATCTCGGCGAGGTTCCGGACGGGCATCACCTGGTGCCGCTCGGAAGCGCTGCCATCCGCCGCGAAGGGCAGGCGGTGACGGTGCTGGCCTATGGCACCATGGTGCATGTGGCGCTTGCGGCTGCGGAGGCGACCGGCATCGATGCCGAGGTGATCGATCTGCGCACGCTGCTGCCGCTCGATACACCGACGATCGTCGCTTCGGTGCAGAAGACCGGGCGCTGCGTCATCGTTCACGAGGCGACGCTGACCTCCGGTTTCGGCGCCGAGCTGGCGGCTGTGGTCCAGCGCGATTGCTTTTATAATCTCGAGGCGCCGATCCTGCGGGTGACCGGCTGGGATACGCCTTATCCGCATGCGCAAGAATGGGATTATTTCCCCGGCCCGGATCGTGTCGGCCGGGCGCTGCAGCAAATCATGGAGGCCTGAACATGGGTGTGTTTTCGGTCAAATTGCCCGATGTCGGCGAAGGCATTGCCGAGGCCGAGCTTACCGAATGGCATGTGAAATTGGGCGACATGGTGCGCGAGGACGACCTGCTGGCGGCCGTGATGACCGACAAGGCGACGGTGGAAATTCCCTCCTCCGTCTCCGGCAAGGTGATCTGGCTCGGCGCCACGGTCGGCGAAACGGTCGCCATCGGCTCGGACATCGTGCGGGTCGGAGTCGATGGTGAAGCCGGCTGGGGACGTGCCGACGCGAGAAAGTCACCTGCGACTGGGGCTGGCCCGGAGTCTGTCAGAGAGCAGGAGCGTGAAAAGCCGTGTTCGGTAGTTGTTGCGTCAGAAGAGGAAGCACCGCCGCCGCGCGGGCGGACATTCGCAGGTGGCGGCCCCTGGCGGCCCGAGGGCGAAAACCCGCTGGCGCCGCCTTCCGTCCGGCTGCGGGCGCGCGAGGCGGGCATCGATCTTCGCCGGGTGCGCGGCTCCGGGCCGGCGGGCCGGATCACCCATGACGATCTCGACGCCTTCCAGCAGCAGGACGACACGGCCCAACCTTCCGCCACGCCGGCGGCCGATCTCTCCGTCACCGAAATCAAGATGGTGGGGCTGCGCCGCAAGATCGCCGAACGCATGGCCGAGGCCAGGGCGCATATTCCCCACATCACCATCGTCGAGGAGGTGGATGTCAGCGCTCTGGAGGATCTCCGGACACGCATGAATGCCGAAGGCGTTGCCGGGCGGCCGAAGCTGACCGTGCTGCCCTTCCTGATCCGCGCCATCGTCAAGGCGGTCAAGGAGCAACCGGCGCTCAATGCCCATTACGACGACGAGGTCGAAATCATCCGCCAGTTCGGCGGCGTGCATGTCGGCATCGCGACGCAGACGCCGAACGGGCTGCTGGTGCCGGTGATCCGCCATGCCGAGACGCTGGGGCTGTATGCCGCCGCAACCGAACTTGCCCGCGTGGCCGAGGCCTCGCGCAATGGAACGGCCCGGCGCGAGGAGCTCTCCGGATCGACGATCACCATCTCCTCCCTCGGTCCGCTGGGCGCGGTGGCGACGACGCCGATCATCAACAGGCCGGAGGTGGCGATTGTCGGCGTCAACAAGATTGCGGTCCGGCCGCACTGGGACGGGCAACAATTCGTGCCGCGCAAGATGATGAACCTCTCCTCGTCCTTCGATCACCGGGTGATCGACGGCTGGGATGCCGCGATCTTCGTCAAGCGATTGAAAACGCTAATGGAAACGCCTGCAATGATGTTCGTGGAGGGCTGAGCGATGAAGGATATCACCTGCAAGGTGGCGGTGATCGGCGGTGGCCCCGGCGGCTATGTTGCGGCGATCCGGGCCGGGCAACTCGGGCTCGATACCGTGCTGGTCGAGAAGAAGATGCCGGGTGGCACCTGCCTGACGGTCGGCTGCATTCCGTCCAAGGCGCTGATCCATGCGGCCGACGAATTTTCAAGGTTGCGGCATTTTGCCGATGGCGGCGCCATGGGGATCACCGCGTCCGATCCGACAATCGATCTGCGCCGCACCGTCGAGTGGAAGGACGGCATCGTTTCGCGCCTGACATCCGGCGTTTCCGGATTGCTGAAAAAGGCCAGGGTGAAGACCGTGTTCGGCACGGCGCGGTTTCTCGACGGCAAGACCATCGTCGCCGAGACGGATATGGGCGAACAGATCATCCGCGCCGAAAACGTCATCATCGCCACCGGTTCCGTGCCGGTCGAACTGCCGGCCTTGCCGTTCGGCGGCCGGGTGCTGTCGTCCACCGAGGCCCTGGCGCTGACGGCGGTGCCGAAGACGCTGGCCGTCGTCGGTGGCGGTTACATCGGGCTGGAGATCGGCACGGCCTATGCCAAGCTCGGTGCATCCGTGACCGTGGTTGAGGCGGCGGCACAGATCTTGCCGCTCTACGATGCCGAGCTGGTGCGCCCCGTGACGAAGCGGCTGCAGGAACTCGGTGTGCGCGTGCTCACCGGTGCGGCCGCCAGGGGATTGGCGCCGGATGGCGAGGGACTGGTGGTGCGCCGGGCTGATGGCACGGATGAGACGATTGCCGCCGAGCGGGTGCTCGTGACGGTCGGTCGGCGGCCGCTGACCGAGGGGTTCGGTCTCGACGAAATCCGCCTCGACATGGCCGGGCGTTTCATCCGCATCGACGAGCGGTGCCGCACGTCGATGCGCGGCGTTTACGCCATCGGCGATGTAACGGGCGAACCGATGCTGGCGCACCGGGCCATGGCCCAGGGCGAGATGGTGGCGGAGATCATCGCCGGCCTCCGGCGCGGATGGGATAAACGCTGCATCCCCACCGTCTGTTTTACCGATCCGGAGATCGTGTCGGTCGGCCGCACTGCGGAGGAGGCGCGGGCCGCGGGGCTGGAGGTCAAGACCGGCAGCTTTCCGTTCCAGGCGAATGGCCGCGCGATGACCATGGGTCGGGAGGATGGCTTCATCCGCGTGGTCTGCGAGGCCGGCAGCCATCTGGTTCTCGGCATCCAGGCGGTCGGTGCCGGGATCTCGGAGCTTTCGACGGCTTTTGCCCAGGCGATCGAAATGGGGGCGAGGCTGGAGGATATTGCCGGAACGATCCACGCCCACCCGACATTGGGCGAAGCCTTGCATGAGGCAAGCCTGCGCATTCTCGGGCATTCCTTGCATATCTGATGGAGGTTGCGGCGGGTATCATTGCGTTTTCATCTTGTCACGGTAATGATCTCCGATAACGGAAATAACCGTGATCAGGGAGAATGAGCGTGAGCAATCGCAGGCACCTGGACAATCTTCCTTCGGTCGATGAGACCATCGGCCAGCATGCGTCGATCCTGAGTTCGCAACTGCAGGCGATGAGCGAGGCGTTTTTCCCGCCGACATCGCACAAGACCCTGCGCCGTTTCACCTCCGGAGAGGCGGCCCGGCTGATGGGGATTTCCGACTCGACGCTGCGCAAGATGGCGCTGGCCGGCGAGGGGCCGGAGCCGACCACCAGCCCGGCCGGCCGCCGCTTCTACAGTCTGCGGCAGATCAACGAAATCCGCCGGCGACTGGCGAGCACGGCGCGGGGCCGAGAGGCTTACGACTTTGTCCCGCGGCGTGGGGAGGGCGATCACCTGCAGGTGCTGGCGGTGACCAACTTCAAGGGCGGCTCCGGCAAGACCACGACGTCGGCGCATCTGGCGCAATATCTCGCTCTTCGCGGCTATCGCGTTTTGGCGATCGACCTTGATCCGCAGGCCAGCCTTTCGGCGCTCTTCGGCGTATTGCCGGAAACCGATCTCGCCAGCAACGAAACGCTCTACGCCGCGATCCGTTATGACGACCAGCGGCGGCCGCTGCGCGAGGTGGTGCGGCAGACCTATTTCGACGGTCTCGACCTGGTGCCGGGCAATCTGGAACTGATGGAGTTCGAGCACACCACGCCGCGGGCGCTTGCCACCGGCGATGGCAAGGGCGGCGAGATTTTTTTCACGCGCATCGCGGCGGCCATCGACGACGTTGCCGATCAATACGACGTCGTCGTCATCGATTGCCCGCCGCAGCTCGGCTACCTGACGCTGAGCGGCCTGTGCGCCTCGACGGGCATGATCATCACCATCCACCCGCAGATGATGGACATCGCCTCGATGAGCCAGTTCCTGTTGATGACGAAAGACCTTCTCTCCGTTGTCCGCGAGGCGGGCGGCACGCTGCATTACGATTTCGTCCGTTACCTCATCACGCGCTTCGAACCGCAGGATGCGCCGCAGACAAAAGTGGTCGCCCTGCTGCGCAATCTTTTCGGCGACGCGGTGCTGCTCAACCCGATGGTGAAGTCGGCGGCGGTCTCCGATGCCGGGCTGACCAAGCAGACGCTGTATGAAATCGGCAGGGAAAGCATGACCCGATCGACCTATGATCGCGCTCTCGAAGCGCTGGATGCTGTGCATGGTGAAATCGAAGGCTTGATCCGCGCCGCGTGGGGACGTACTTCTCGTTAGGATCGACGCGCCGTGCGTTGGGAGCTCCCAACAATGCGGTGCAAGCCCGACATGATGTTGTGGGTAACGGTTACGACGAGGATTCTGATATGAGCCGGAAAGACACCGTCAATTCGCTTTTCATGATGAAGTTGGGATCTCCCAACGCGACGCCGCCGGAGAAGGAGCGCGAGCGTGTCCGCACCGGCGCCGTCTCCGCCATGGGCGCGTCCCTGCAGGAGCTGACGGAAGGCGCCCGCGCGGCCAGCAAGCTCAAGGAGCAGATTGCCAGCGGCATGGTCGTCGTCGACCTCGATCCGGCCATGGTCGACGGCTCGATGGTCAACGACCGGCTGATCATAGATGTCGATCCGGATTTCCAGGAGCTTGTCGCCAGCATTCGCGAGAGCGGCCAGCAGGTTCCCATCCTGGTGCGGCCGCATCCGGAAAAGGCGGAGCGCTATCAGGTGGCTTACGGCCACCGCCGCCTGCGCGCCGCGCAGCATCTCGGCATTCCGGTCAAGGCGGTTGTGCAACCGCTCAGCGACAACGAGCTGGTGATCGCCCAGGGCAAGGAAAATCTCGATCGCAAGGATCTCTCCTACATCGAGAAGGCGCTGTTCGCGCGCCGTCTGGAGGAAAAGGGGTTTGATCGCGTGACGATCATGGCCGCCCTCTCCACCGACAAGGCGGACCTGAGCCGATACATCGCCGTGGCGCGGATGATCCCGGAAAGCCTGCTGAACCAGATCGGTCCCGCCCCCAAGGCCGGCCGCGCCCGCTGGCTGGCCATGGCCGATCGGCTGACGGTGGCGGATGCCATGGACAATGCTGAGGCACTGACCGGCCAGCGCGATTTCCTGATGGCCGATAGCGATGGCCGCTTCGTCAAGCTGTTCGACGCCTTGGCGCCGGCCGTTGCCGCGAACGCGTCGAATGACCGCGATCTGGTGATCAACGGCACCGTGAAGGCGGCACGTCTGGAGGCGCGGCGCGCCCAGACGTCGCTGGTGTTCAACAACAAGATCGTGCCGGAATTCGGGGAATATGTTGCGGCGCAGCTGGATCAGCTTTACATTCAATTCCTGAAAGCGAATCGCAAGGACAAGGGGCGCAACTGAGCCCGCTCTTCCTTCGGGGCCGTGGGCCGCTTTGCTCTGCATGGATAAATCGAAGCGATGAGGTCGGCAGGCAGGGAATCGCCTGTGACGCAAGCTAATCTGCCGTTTGCTTTAACAACGGTCGAAAAACGATTTCTATATTTATGGTTAGCAAATCGTTAAAATGAGCCGGAAAACGCGGAATGGGCATTTCCTCCATGGGGTGCCGTCATAGGCTGCCGCTCGGAGGTGTCTGCCGCAGACCGGCGGCCAGGGCCAGGACCACGAGCCGCAACTGACCGCGCAAGCTTGCCTCGTCGACGCGGCCAAGCCGATCCTCGATGCTCAATGAAACGATGCCGTGGACGGCGGAATAGATGGTGCGGGCCAAGGCGGCAGCCTGGGCCGGGGGCAGTTTCGGGTCGAGTTCCAGCAGCGGTTCCTCGATCATGGCGAACAGGCGGTAGTGATCGTCGCGGTGCCAATCGGGCAGGGACCGGCCATCGGGCAGCCGGTGCTCGAACAGCGCGCTCCAGGCATTGCGCTCGCCCAGCGCAAAATCGAGATAGGCATCCGCCATGCCGCAAAGCCGCTGCTCCACCGGCAAATTTCTCGCACTCTCGCGGAGGTCGGCGAGGATGGACCCGAAGCGGGTGAGCACCCGCGAATTGACCGCGAGCACCAGATCGTCGAAATCGGAAAAGCGTGTATAGATGGAGCCGCCCGAACATCCCGCTTCGCGCGCGATCGACCGGGTGGAGACGGCGGCTAGGCCGTTTTCGGCAATCTGTCTCTCTGTCACGTCAAGGATCCGTTGCGTGAGCTCTTCTTTCTGTTCGGCGGAAATCGGCATGGAGGTTCCCTGGGGTACGGCATCGATTTTATTTTGAGCGATGATCAAAAATAAGATTGATCAGCGTTCAAATTCATTCTATCTTAAAATGAACGATGTTCAAGTTCAATTGTCGAGCTGGCCGAAGTTGGCGGCTCCCAACCAGGGATGGAGTTACGATGCAAGAGCAACAGAAAGCCGGGCCGCTGATCCTGTCACGGCGTTTTGCGCCGCTGTTCTGGACGCAGTTCTTTGCTGCCTTTAACGACAATTTCCTGAAGAACACGCTGGTCTTCCTGATCCTGGCGAAAATGTCGGCCTCCGAGGCGGCCTCGCTGGTGACGCTGGCCGGCGCCATCTTCATCGCTCCCTTCCTGCTGCTTTCCGCGCTTGGCGGCGAACTGGCCGACCGTTTCGACAAGGCGGTGGTCGCCCGCTGGCTGAAGCTCGGGGAAATCGCCGCAGCCGCCATCGCGGTCGGCGCCATCGCTTTTCACTCGATCGAGGGCATGATGGCGGCGCTGTTCCTGTTCGGCGTCGGCTCGGCGCTGTTCGGGCCGATCAAATATGCCATCCTTCCCGATCATCTCGACCGCGAGCAGCTGCCGGCGGCGAATGCCTGGATCGAGGGCGCGACGTTCATCGCCATTCTCTCGGGTACGATCTTTGCCGGCATCTCCTTTGCCAGCGGCGGTGACCACCCGGCCATCTTCGGACCGCTGATCATCGGTTTTGCCGCCATCGCCTGGGGCGCGAGCTGCCTGATCCCGCGCACCGGCACTGCGGCTCCGGACCTCCGCATCGATGCCAACATCGTTCGCTCCACCTGGCGGCTGACGCGGGAGATCTGCGGCGAGCGGCGCATGCTGGTCCCCTCGCTGATGGTCTCTTGGTTCTGGCTGATGGGCGCGATCGTGCTCTCCATCCTGCCGCCGCTGGTCAAGACGCTGGGCGGCAGCGAGATCGCCATCACCGCCTACCTCACCATCTTCGCGGTTTCGATCGCCATCGGCTCCTCTATCGCCGCCTGGCTTTCGGCCGGCCGCATCGTGCTGCTGCAGGCGGTGATCGGCACCATTCTCTTCGGTCTGGTCGCCGTCGATCTCGGCATCGTCATCTCCGGCCTGACGCCGGCCGCCACGACTGCGCCTGATCTTTCCAGCTTCTTCGGTTCTCCCGGCACGATCCGCGTCGCCGTCGACCTGGCGCTTGCCGCCGTCACCGGCGCCTTCCTGATCGTGCCGAGCTTCGCCGCGCTGCAGGCCTGGGCGAAGCCGGAGCAGCGTGCCCGCGCCGTCGCCGCCAACAACGTGCTGAACGCCGTCTTCATGGCCGTCGGCGGTGTCGCGGTCGCGGCCATCCAGGCGGCCGGCGCGCCGCTGTGGGTCATCACCGTCGGCCTCGGCGTCGCATCCCTGGTGGCGGCCGGCCTGATGCTGCGGTTCCTGCCGACCGATCCGTTCCGCGATTTCATCTCCATCTTGATGCGTGCCTTCTTCCGCCTGGAAGTCGACGGCATCGAGAACCTGGCAAAAGCCGGCCCGACGCCGATTCTGGCGCTGAACCACGTCTCCTTCCTCGATGCCGCGCTGGCGCTGGCGCTTTCGGATGCCCAGGGCATGCGCCAGCCGGTCTTCGCCATCAACACCGACATCGCCCAGCGCTGGTGGGTGCGGCCGTTCCTGAAGCTCGCCAATGCCTTCCCGCTCGACCCGACCCGGCCGATGGCCACCCGCTCGCTGATCCGCGCGGTGGAAGGCGGCGAACCGCTGGTCATCTTCCCGGAAGGCCGGCTGACGGTGACCGGCAGCCTGATGAAGGTCTATGACGGCGCGGCGATGGTGGCAGACAAGACCGGCTCGATGATCGTGCCGATCAAGATCGACGGCCTGGAACGCACGATCTTTTCGCGCCTCAGTTCCTTCCACACCCGCAAGCAGCTTTTCCCCAAGGTGCGCGTCACCATCATCGAGCCGGTCAAACTCTCCGTCTCGCCCGAGCTCAAGGGCCGCAAGCGCCGGCAGGCCGCCGCCGCTGCCCTCTACCGCATCATGTCGGATCTCGTCTTCGCCACCAGCGGCAAGACCGGCACCATTCTGGAAGAGATCATCAAGGCCGGCCATACCTACGGCATGAAACGCAATGCGCTCGAAGATCCGCTGAGCGGCCGCCTCTCCTATGCGACGATGCTCACCGGCGCGCGGGTTCTGGCGGCGAAATTCGACCGCATGTTCTCCGGCGAAGAAACGCTCGGCCTGCTGCTGCCGAATGCCAATGGCGCGGTGGTCAGCCTGCTCGGCCTCGTCTCCGCCGGCAAGGTGCCGGCCATGATGAATTTTACCGCCGGCCTCGCCAATCTGCGCGCCGCCTGCACCGCCGCCGAGATCCGTACCATCCTGACATCGCGGGCCTTCATCAAGCAGGCACGGCTGGAAGCGGTGATCGATGGCCTGACGGAAAGCGGCACGCGTATCGTCTACCTCGATGACCTGCGGGCAACCGTTTCCAAGCTCGACAAGATCCGCGGCCTGATCGCCCGGTCGCGCCCGCTGAAGGCGCGGCAGACCACCGACCGCGCGGCGATCCTGTTTACCTCGGGTTCAGAGGGAACGCCAAAGGGTGTGGTGCTGACCCATGCCAACATTCTCGCCAACGTTTCGCAGGCCGCGGCGCGTGTCGATTTCCACAACGGCGACAAGGTGTTCAATGTGCTGCCGGTGTTCCATTCCTTCGGCCTGACGGCCGGCACCATCCTGCCGCTCGCCAGCGGTGTGCCGGTCTACCTCTACCCGTCGCCGCTGCACTACCGCATCATTCCGGAGGCGATCTATTCCAGCAATGCGACGATCATCTTCGGTACCGATACGTTCCTCGCCGGTTATGCCCGCTCCGCCCATCCTTACGACCTGCGCTCGATCCGCTACTGCTTTGCCGGCGCCGAAGCGGTGAAGCGCTCGACCCGCGAAACCTACATGGACAAGTTCGGCATCCGTATCCTGGAAGGCTACGGCGTCACGGAAGCCGCTCCCGTCATCGCTCTCAACACGCCGATGTACAACCGGCCGGGAACCGTCGGAAAGCTGATGCCGGGCATCACGGCGCGGCTGGAGCCGGTGCCGGGGGTCGATGAAGGCGGTCGCCTGTTCGTCAGCGGTCCGAATGTCATGGCCGGTTACCTGCGGGCGGAAAATCCCGGCGTGCTGGAAGTCCCGGCCGATGGCTGGCACGATACCGGCGATATCGTCACCATCGACGAAGACGGTTTCGTCACCATCCGCGGCCGCGCCAAGCGGTTTGCCAAGATCGGCGGAGAGATGGTGTCGCTGGCGGCGATCGAGGCGCTGGCGGGCGAAGTCTGGCCGGGCATCCCGGTGGGCGTGGTTGCCGTCGCCGATGCCAAGAAGGGCGAGCGCCTGGTGATGGTGATCGATAATCCCAAGGCGAGCCGCGCAGACCTGCTCGCCCATGCCCGGGCCAAGGGGGTGAGCGAACTGGCCATCCCCGGCGAGATCCTGCAGGGCAGCGTGCCGTTGCTCGGTTCCGGCAAGACGGATTTCGCCGGTCTCAAGACCTATGTGGACAGGCGCCTCGCCGAGCGGCAGGCAAGTTAAAACAAAGGCCGGAGCGAACCTCGTCGCTCCGGCCTTTTTCTGTTGCGGTGGAGATCACCCTCGGCATCCGCGGCGTGACGGCGGCCTCGCGTAAAGCTGCAATTATTCTCTCGCGCTGCCGGCATCACGGAGGTCGCCCCCATCGCCGACTTCCTGCTGGAAGGTGCCGGCCATGGCCTGGGTATACCACTGAGACAGCTCGTAGCAGTAGGTCAGTTCCCGGTCCTCTGCCGACCAGTAGGCATTGGCATCGCCGCATTCGGAAGCCGTCAGCTTGATGCCGTCCTTGAGTTTGTACATGGCGGCAACCTGCTGGACGATTTCCAGCATGCTGGAAACCTTGACCAGTTCGGCATAGCCGGAGAGGTTCTTCTCCTTGGGGTTCTGGTAGCTGATGGTGAAGCCCGGTTCCTTGCCGGTCTTGCGAACGTGCTTTTCCAGCAGGCCGAACCAGCTGGCATGAGCCTTTGTGTAGTCGTCGGCGCATTCCTCGCGCCGATCGTCCGGCATCTCCAGATCGGTGGCCACCTTGCGGAATTTCTCCGCGTTCTTGCCGACCATCATGCAGACCATGTGATAGGCGCGCTGGCGATCGAGGGAATGGGTCTTCCAGCCCTCGACGCTGTCGGCCAGCGCCTTGTCGAACACGGTATCGTCCATCTCCAGCAGGATCAGCGTCGAAAGCGTATCGGCGGCATCCTCCTCCCGGCCGAGGACGGGCAGGTCGAATTCCGAGATCAGCATGTGCCCCATTTCGTGAAACAGGAAGAAGAGGCCGTTGTCGAAGGCGAACTCGACCGTCGTTTCCATCTGGCTTTCGGTCAGGCCGTTGACATCATCCTCGAAGGTCGTGGTTTCGGCGGAAGCCGCAGTGGCCGCGAGCAAGGCGGTGGCGGCGATGAAGGCGAGCTTCAAGCGGTTCATGGTCGGGTCCTTCGGGTGCGAAATATGGCCCGATCTCTATAAGTGCCGATCCGCTAATTGCCGGTAAATGTCGCAAGTAATTTTTGGGGTATATACTTATTTTAGATTAAGAATATATGTAGTAATTATTTATATACCATGGATGAACGGTTCTCCGATGCGCTCTGTGCAGGTATTCTATTGTCATTCCGAAATTTAGAATGTGTCGGGGGCGGTCCTGCTTTTCCGGTGGGACGCCCGTCGCGTGCGCGCAGGGAACATTTGCCGCCGGGCGCCGTTTCCAATCCGGACGCCTTCTTCATTGCAATCCGGCAAACCGGCGTCCGGAGGTGATAGCATGGCACAATATATCGACGAGCGTGGCGATGTGGTTTCGACCGCGCAAACCAACAGGCGGGAGGAATTGACGCCGGTCGAGGCGCGCCAGGGCCTGCTGGGCCGGCCGGTTCTCATGGTGCTGATCGGTGGCCTGATCCTTGCTTTTCTGGCCTGGGGCGGCGCGGAAATGTGGGGCGGAAGCCAGGATCGCGATGCCGCCGCGCCGACCACGACGACGACATCCACGACGGACAACACCGTCGCCAACCAGCCGAGTGGCAGCGGTACGTTCGACAACAACACGCCGGCCGATGAACCGCAGCAGACGGTTCCCACCGACCGGGACCCGACGCCTGAAAGCAGCACCGGCGGCGCATCGCAGCAGGTCACGCCGGATGGCACGCAGCAGTAATGCGTGGCTTACCGTCGATGTCAGTCGTCCAGGCGTAGCTGCACCTGCCCGCGGGTCAGGTCGTTGATCATCGCCTGGATGGGCGCTGCCCATTCCAGCGCGATACGAATGGAGATATCCGCGCCGCTTGCGGTAAACTCCTCCGACAGCACCTGAACATGCGGCGAGGCGGCAAGCCTCGCCTGCAGCAGCGCAAGATCGGAAAAGCCGCAGGCGACGGTTCCGGTCACGGTGGCGATCTGCTCCACCTTGGCGGCGTTGCGCAGGCATGAGGCGGCGGTGCCGCCATAAGCACGGACAAGCCCGCCGCTTCCCAGCAGAATGCCGCCGAACCAGCGCGTCACGACGGCTGCGACACCATCCAGCGACTGGCCGTCGATGGCCTGCAGGATCGGTTTGCCGGCGGTGCCGCGCGGCTCGCCGTCATCGCTGAAGCGGTAGGCCTGGCCGATGCGCCATGCCCAGCAATTGTGATTGGCGGTGATATCGGAATGGGCGGCGAGGAAACGTTTGGCGTCTTCCTCGCTGGAAATGGGACCGCAGATCGCCAGAAACCGGCTCTTCTTGATGTCCTGTTCAAAAGTGGCAGTCTCGGTCAGGGTGAACATCGGCGCTTCCATTCGCCGATGTTCATAAGATGAGGGCGTTGCTGTTGCCAAGCCCGGCGATCAAAAGAATGCCTGGATACCCGTCTGCGCCCGGCCGAGAATGAGCGCGTGCACGTCGTGGGTGCCCTCGTAGGTGTTGACCGTCTCCAGGTTCTGCGCATGGCGCATGACGCCATATTCGATCTGGATGCCGTTGCCGCCGTGCATGTCGCGGGCCTGACGGGCGATATCGAGCGCCTTGCCGCAATTGTTGCGTTTGACGATCGAGATCATCTCCGGAGCGAACTTGTGTTCGTCCATCAGGCGGCCGACGCGCAACGAGGCCTGCAGGCCGAGGGTGATTTCCGTCTGCATGTCGGCCAGTTTCTTCTGGAAAAGCTGGGTGCCGGCCAGCGGCTTGCCGAACTGCTTGCGGTCGAGGCCATATTGCCGGGCGCGGTGCCAGCAATCTTCCGCCGCCCCGAGAACACCCCAGGAAATGCCGTAGCGTGCGCGGTTGAGGCAGCCAAACGGCCCCTTGAGGCCGGAGACATTCGGCAGCAGCGCATCTTCACCGACTTCGACACCATCCATGACGATTTCGCCTGTTATCGATGCCCGCAGCGAAAGCTTGCCGCCGATCTTCGGCGCCGAAAGACCCTTCATGCCCTTTTCGAGGATGAAGCCGCGGATCTGGTTGTCATGGGCAGCCGATTTCGCCCAGACGACAAAAACGTCGGCGATCGGCGCATTGGAGATCCACATCTTCGAACCGCGCAGGCGGTAACCGCCGTCGATCTTCTCGGCGCGGGTGAGCATGCCGCCCGGATCGGAACCGGCATCCGGCTCGGTCAGGCCGAAGCAGCCGATCAGCTCGCCGGAAATCAGGCCGGGCAGGTATTTCTGCCGCTGCTCTTCCGAGCCGTAGGCCTGGATCGGATAGATGACCAGCGAGGACTGTACGCTCATCATCGAGCGATAGCCGGAATCGATGCGCTCGACTTCACGGGCAACCAGGCCGTAGGCGACGTAACCGGCACCGGCAGCACCATATTGTGCCGGCGCGGTGATGCCGAGCAGGCCCGTTTCCCCCATCAGGCGGAACAGGCCGGCATCGGTCTTCTCATCCAGATAGGCATCGTGAATGCGCGGCAGAAGTTCCGCCTGCGCAAAACCGGCCGCGGTGTCGCGGATCATGCGCTCTTCTTCGGTCAGCTGGTCTTCGATCAGGAAAGGATCGCTCCAGGAAAATTCCACACGCTCTGTCATCATCGCCTCCAAGGTTGAGCATGAAATAGCGCCGACGCCCTTGCGGCGCAATCCACGTTTACGCATCGGTCTATTCCATCTAGTAATAGATGATGATCGGTATACCACGAAAACTCCTGCCTTCGAGCAGTGCGCTGGCGGCCTTCGATGCGGTGGCGCGGCTGGGCAGCTTTTCGGCCGCCGCCAACGAGCTTTCGCTGACGCAGGGGGCGATGGGCCTGGAGGAACAGCTGGGCACCCGGCTTTTCGAGCGCAACAGCCGCGGCGTGTTTTTGACGCCGGTCGGCACCGCCTATGCGGAAAGCATCGGCCCGGCGCTGCGGATGATCCGCCAGGCCTCGTTGCAGGCGATGACGAAAACCCAGGCCAACAGCCTGCACCTCGCCATCCTGCCGATGTTCGGCACCCGCTGGCTGATGCCGCGCATTCCGCGTTTCGTCGCCCGCTATCCGCATGTCACCTTGAATTTTGCGACACGCATCGGCCAGTTCGATTTCGAGCGTGAGGCGATCGATGCCGCGATCCATATCGGCCAGCCGGACTGGCCCGGCGCGGTATCGACTTTTCTCATGGATGAGTTCGTCGTGCCCGTCTGCAGCCCTGCCTTTTTCGCGCAGCATACGATCGAGGCGCCGGAGGATCTTTTCGGCCTGCCGTTGTTCCACATGGCATCGCGGCCGGGCGCCTGGGATCACTGGTTCGGCAGCCTCGGCCTGAAGCCGGCCTCCGGCCGCGGCATGTGGTTCGAGCAGTTCTCGAATGTGTCGCAGGCCTGCATCGCCGGCCTCGGCATCGCCCTGATGCCGCAATTCATGATCCGTTCGGAGCTGGAGAGCGGCCAGTTGCTGATCGCCGTGCCGCATGCGGTGAAAAGCCCCAGCGCCTATTACATCGTGGCGCCGCATGCGCGCATGTCTCATGCGCCGGTGGCGGCGTTCATTTCATGGATATTGGAAGAAGTTGCGGCTGAAAGTCCCGCGGCGTAAACGGCCGGCAAGGCCGGCTTGGTAAACCGCCGCTGACACAGTCTATCGCAACAGGCCCTGGCCGCCGTCGACCCAGATCGGGCTGCCGGTTACATGGCGGGAGGCATCGGATGCCAGGAATACCACCACGTCGGCGACGTCCTTGCTCCTGCCGGCCTCGCCGCGGGTGATCGGAATGTCGCCTTCGGGCCAGACGACCGGAATTTCCGTTTCCCTCTGGCCGCGTTGCCTGGTGCTTTCGGGGATGTTGGTCTCGATGAGACCCGGGCAGACGGCGTTGACGCGGATCCGGAATTTTCCAAGCTCCAGCGCCAGCTGCTGCACCATCGCCACCTGCGCCGCCTTGGTGGCGGTATAGGCGGTGGCGCCCGGTGTCGAGAAGGTGCGGGTGCCGTTGATCGAGGACACCACGATGATGGAGCCGCCGCCCGCCGCCTTGAGGTGCGGCACGCCGTAGTGAAGCGTCAGGTAGGTGCCGCGGAGGTTGACTGCGATGGTCTTGTCCCATTCGGCGGGGCGAAGGTCGTCGATCGGCGCCCAGACGCCGTTGATGCCGGCATTGGCGACGATGATGTCCAGCCGCCCGAAACGCGCCACGAGGTTTTCGATGGCGGCCGACATCTCCGCCTCGTCGGCAATGTCGGCGGTGATCGGCAGGCCGTCGCCGCCCAGATGGCGGATTTCTGCGCAGGTCTGTTCGACGTCGGCTGCCGTGCGGCTCAGTACCCCCAGTTTTGCGCCCTCGCGGGCCAAAGCCAGCGCCGTCGCCTTGCCGATGCCGGAACCGCCGCCGGTTACCAGTGCCACCTTGCCGGTCAATCTCATCCGCGGCTCCCCTGTCGTGTCGGACCGTGATATCAACAGCGCGCCTTTCGAAAAGTTCCGCCCTTTGATCCCGGTTGCCTCATGCGTCTCGCCAGCCTCTCCATGTATGTCAGCCCGCCACAGGTCGCCCGGGCGCAGGAAGAGTTTTGGGCCTTTTTGCGTGATTGGCTGAAACAGGCAGGCATTGCGGAGGTGCCGCAACAGCTCGACCGGTCGGTCGCTTACAATGTAGCATGGTACGATCCGGGGCTGCTTCTGGCGCAGACCTGCGGTTACCCCTACGCAAAATCACTGCGCGGCATCGTCCGTCTCGTCGCAACGCCCGCCTATGACCGGCCCGGCTGCGACGGACCTTCGATGTGCAGCGTGCTGATCGCCCGCCGCGGCGAGGCGGGTGCCACGCTTGCAGATTTTCGGGGCAGGATTGCCGCGCTCAACGCTTATGACAGCAATTCGGGCGCCAATCTTTTCCGAGCCGCGGTGGCACCGCTGGCTCGTGGCGAACGTTTTTTCGCATCGGTGGTCGAGACGGGCAGCCATGCGGCCAGCATCGATGCCGTTGCCGCCGGTCTGGCAGACGTCGCGGCGATCGATTGCGTCACCTACGGCAATTTTTCGGCCCATGCGCCGGAGCGGGTTTCCGGCCTCAGGATCATCGGGGAAACGCCGAAAGGGCCAGGCCTGCCCTTCGTGACACGCGCGTCGGCTTCCGATGCGGAGGTGGAGATCTTGCGACAGGCGCTTGCCGCCGCCATCGCGTCACCGGTCCTTGCATCGGTGCGCGCTGCCCTTGCGCTCAAAAGTTTCGCCATCCTCGGCGATGCGGCTTATGAAGGGCTGCTGGACATGGAAAAGGCTGCGGAAGCCGCAGCCTATCCCGTCATCGCGTAATGTCGGTCAGGCCGACTGGATAGCCGACAGCAGCCAGTCGCCGCCGCTCTTGCGAACGAATGTCCAGAGCTCGACCGTCTCGCTCGGGTTGACGGCATCGCCATCGACGACCTTGCCTGTGTTGCGGTCGACCAGCGCATCGATGCTGGAATAACGCATGGCGAGCGTCGCATACTCGACCGGACCTTCGCGCCAGGCTTCGGAAATGTCGCCCTGCAGCAGCTTGACGTCCGATACCGTGTTGCGCACGCCATTGGTGGCGTTGTCGCCGAGTTCTTCCGCCAGGTAAGACATGGCTTCCGGCGTCGAAAGACGGCGCAGCGTCGCATAGTCTTCCCGCCCCTGGGCCGACT
>Ga0066256_1001441_pt1 | contig 33020 bp, 34 predicted proteins | sample ThiBio_1000_biof_FD_87107 | JGI IMG/M metagenome (GOLD analysis project Ga0066256, IMG submission 87107) | Wastewater bioreactor microbial communities from Cape Town, South Africa - Thiocy_expt_1000_biof (version 2) | ecosystem: Engineered > Bioreactor > Thiocyanate-remediating >... | reverse complement strand
GCTCGGCGGTGTCGGCTACGCGCCCTCGGCCCCGCAGCCCGTCGCGATCGCCGCCCCCTTGCCCTGGGATCTCCAGGTGCGCGCGGCCTTCAACCGGCTCCGCCAGACGATCGCCGAGCGCGTCACTACCGTCCTCCCCGGCGAGCAGGGCGCGATCGCCGTCGCGCTCATTACGGGCGAGCGCGGCGGCATCACGCAGGCAACGAATGCCGCCTATCGCGACTCCGGCCTCATTCACATCCTGTCCATCTCCGGCCTGCACATGGCGATCATGGCCGGCGCCATGTTCTTCACGGCGCGCTTCGTGCTCTCGCTCATCCCGGCGATCGCGCTCCGCTATGACATCCGCAAATGGGCGGCCGTCGCGGGGGCCATCGGCGCCCTCGCGTACCTGACCATCTCGGGCGCCTCGCCGCCGGCCGTGCGCTCGTTCCTGATGGTGCTCATCATGTTCATTGCGATCCTGCTCGATCGCCCGGCGCTGGCGCTGCGCAACGTCGCGCTGGCAGCGCTCGCCATGCTGATCATCATGCCGGAGAGCCTGATCGACGTCGGTTTCCAGATGTCGTTCGCGGCGGTCGTGGCGCTCGTCGCGGGCTACGAGGCCTGGCGGGATCGCCCCAATCCCGATGCACGCGCGCCCGAGCGCGGCTGGTTGTGGCGCGCGCCGCTCATTTTCCTCGGCGGCATTGTCGCCTCGACGCTGATCGCGAGCTTCGCTGTGGCGCCGTTCGGCATCTACCATTTTCACCAGAGCCAGCAGTACGCGATGCTGGCGAACCTATTCGCCGTTCCGGCCGTGAACATTCTCATCATGCCGGCCGCGCTCGCGACGCTGCTTGCGCTCCCGCTCGGCCTCGAGGCAGCACCGCTCCAGATCATGGGCTTCGGCATTTCGTTCATGAGCGGCGTGGCCTACTGGGTTGCTTCGTTGCCGGGTTCGGTCATCCGCGTCGCGGCCATTCCGACTTTGAGCTTCGCGCTCATCGTGGCGGGTGGCGCGTGGCTCCTGTTGTGGCGTACGCGGCTGCGCATATGGGGCCTCGTCGCGATCGCAGGCGGTCTCGCGCTCGCGCCCTTCGGACCGCGACCCGACATCCTCATCAGCCGGTCAGGAACGCTCATCGCAGCGCGCGGCGAGGACGGCCGCCTCTCGGCACTCGCAGGCCGCGCCGATCAGTTCGACCTCGGGCGCTGGCTCGAACGCGACGGCGATGGCCGCAACCCAGCAAGCGTCGCCGATCCTGCACAGTCGGGCTCGATCTTCACATGCGACAGCAGCGGCTGCGTTGCCCGCGTGCGTGAGCGCCGGCTGGCAGCTTCCCGCCATCCTGCCGCGCTCCGCGACGACTGCGAGCGCGCTGACATTCTCGTGCTGAGACAGCACCGCCCGGCCGAATGCGCGGCTTCAGCGCTGGTGATCGACGCGGCCGCACTCCGCCGCGAGGGGGCGCACGCGCTGACGTTCCGCGGCACGGAGATCGTCGTCACGACCGTGGCCGGGCAGCACGGCCGCCGGCCATGGTCCGTGGAGCCGAGCGCGCGACCTCCTCAACGCCCTCGCCTGCCGCGCCGCGCGCCCCCAGCCGAACGCCGGCCACCATCAGGTCTGCTCGAAGTAGCCGCCCCTGAGAGCGAAGCCGGCCCGGGCGACGATTAGGGCATATTGACAGGCCGGGCCCTGCCGCATAGGTTGCGCCACCTTTTCAATGGGCACCGCTGTTCGTTGCCGCACCGCTCCACCGGGAGCGCCGAGCGCCATGACACATTGCCCGCAACCGAGGCCGATGGTGTCATGAAAGTCCGCAACTCGTTGAAATCCCTTCGCGGCCGCCATCGCGGCAACCGCCTCGTGCGCCGCAAGGGTCGGGTCTACGTGATCAACAAGTCGAACCCGCGCTTCAAGGCCCGTCAGGGCTGATCTTCCTCCGCGGAATCCTGTAAGACACTGGCGCGGCCGCCATAGCGCGGACCGCGCTATTGGTCGTCTCCGTCGGCGTGATGAAATCGGCCCGGCCCGCGCCAGAGGCGCGACTGAGCCCTCATTCTTCCCAGAAATCCACCCCGATCGGCCGCAGCACGCCGCCCATGCGCAGGGCCTGGGCCTTGAGCGCGAGCCCGGTCCTCGGATCGATCTCGACAGCAAATCCCGAGAGCGTTCCCGGCCCCATGGACGGTTCCATGCGCCCCTTGGGAATGCGCGTGAGGAAGCGATTGAGCGGCTCCTCGGGCTGCATACCCAGCACCGAGTTGTAGTCCCCGCACATGCCGGCATCGGTCATGTAGGCCGTGCCGCCCGGCAGCACGCGGTCGTCGCTCGTCGGCACGTGGGTGTGGGTGCCGACCACGCAGGACACGCGCCCATCGAGATAGAGCCCGAGCGACTCCTTCTCGCTCGTCGCCTCGGCATGGAAATCGACGAGAATGGCATCCGCGCCCATGCCGAGCGGACAGGCCTCGAGCTCGGCATCGATCGCCCGGAACGGGCAGTCGAGCTCCGGCATGAAGATGCGGCCCATGGCGTTCATGACGAGCACTTCAGCGCCATTGCGGGCCTTATAGAGACTGGCACCGCGGCCCGGCGTCCCCAGCGGATAATTCAGCGGACGAAGAAGACGCGGCTGGCGCTCGATGAAAATGAGGGCCTCGCGTTGGTCCCAGCTATGATTGCCGAGCGTGACCGCGTCGGCGCCCGCAGCGAGCAGATCATCGCAGATGGCCTCGGTAATGCCGAAGCCGCCGGCCGAGTTCTCGCCGTTGATGACGACGAAATCGAGCCTGTAGCGCTCGATGAGCCCGGGCAGGTTCTCGATGACCACGTCGCGGCCGCTACGGCCGACCACATCCCCGAGGAACAATAGGCGCATCTCACCTGTCCGAGCGTTGCCGGGCCCCCGACGGCGTCAGGACCCAATCAAGTCGCTCGTCATAGTCGAGATGCGGCACGGCGTCGACCTCCAGCTCATCGAGCGCAAGGCCGACGGCCAGGATCGGCTTCAATGTCCTCAGATGTCGGAGCGTGCGGTCGTAGTAGCCGCCGCCATAGCCGAGACGATAGCCGCGGGCGTCGAAGGCCAGGAGCGGCACGAGCACGATGTCGGGTAGAACTTCGGGCTGTTCAGGCGCCGGCTGTCGGATGCCCCATACGCCGGCAATCAGCGTGTCGCCCGGCGTCCAGGCGCGGAAAAGCAGCGGATCCGCCTTACCCTGCATGACAGGCAACGCCAGCGAATGGCCCTTGGATCTGAGCGCTCCCATGAGCGGGAGCGGCCAGATCTCGCCGGCCATGGGATAGTAGCCCGAGACGATGCCGGGTGGCCGATCGCCGAGGAGCGCCATGCCATGGTGCACGAGCCCCTCGTTGACGCTGGCTCCAAGCGCGGCGAGAGCCGCCTCGCGCCGCGCTTTCTGGCGCTCGCGCAAGGTCCGCTTGTCGGCAAGGATTTCCTGAGCCGCGTCGTTGGGAGCGGTCGGCATGATCAGGCCTGATGAGCGCCCGCCTGCGGCGCGGGATGGAGCTGCCTGAGCGCGGCGAGCGCGAGGGGATCGAGGCCGGCGCCGCCGTTCGCGAGATGCTCGAGAATGCCGCGGCGCATGCGCGGATCCCAGAAGTCCTGGATGTGCTTCGCGATCTGCGGCACGGCGCGCGCCTCGCCCTGCGCTGCGAAGGCCTTGGCGATCTGGTTCGCCATCATGACGAGCTTCTCATGCTGCTGCATTTTTGGCTCGCTTTCCAAGTTTGCCCGGTGGCGTGACCGCCTCGGGAATGCGATCGGGATGCGTGAAGACCTCGAAGCCGTCCTGGCGCGCGACCGCGACGAGCGTGATGCCGGCCGCGTCGGCCGTCCCGAGCGCGAGCTTCGTCGGCGCCGAGACCGCGACGGTCATCGGCGCGCCAGCCGGCGCCGTTGTCTGCCCCATCTCGACGGAGACGCGGCCGGTCAGAAGAATGACGCCCGCGCGGACATCGACGCCGCGACGCCTGAGGCCGCCAATGAGCTTGTCGAGCGCATTGTGCCGGCCGACATCCTCCGCAACCGCAACGAGCCCTTGCTCGCGGTTCCAGAATCCGGCGGCGTGCACGGCGCGCGTGCGCAGGTTGAGCTCCTGCGCGGCGGGAAGCGCTGCCATGGCCTCCGCAATATCGGCAGCCGCGAACGAAACATCGCTCACGACGGGCGGAAATCTCTGGGCGACAGCTTCCAGACTTTCAATGCCGCAGAGCCCGCAGCCCGTCGGCCCAGTGATGCTCCGACGGCGCTGGGCGAGCGCGAGACCGCGGTCCTTGGCGAGCCACATGCGCAGCTCGATGCCCTCGGCGTGCTCGACGACCTCGACCCCCTCGATCTCATCGGGCGCCGACACGATGCCCTCGCTGAGGCTGAAGCCCAGGGCGAAGTCCTCGAGATTTGTCGGTGATGCCATCATCACGGCGTGCGTCGTGCCGTCATAGACCAGCGCAACGGGCACCTCTACCGGCAGCTCGCGTTCCATCGCGGTGACGGCGGTGGCCGTCACCTTGATCGATCGGGCGCGGATGGCAGCATCAGTCATCGCGCTATGCTATTCCGCGGCCTCGGCCGCCGCAATGCGCCGGCTCGCCCGCGCGAAGGCGTCGTAGTCCTCCTGGTACTGCGTCGGCCCGTTCGAGAGGCCGACCTGCACCGCCGTCACCTTGTACTCGGGGCAGTTCGTCGCCCAGTCCGAGAAATCCGTGGTGATGACGTTCGCCTGGGTCAGCGGGTGGTGGAAAGTCGTGTAGACGACGCCCGGCGCCACCCGGTCCGTGATCAGCGCACGCAGCGCCGTCTCGCCGGCACGGGACTGAATGCGCACCCAGTCACCTTCCTTGATGCCGCGTTGCTCGGCGTCGTGCGGATGGATCTCGAGACGATCCTCATCGTGCCACATGACGTTTTCGGTACGCCGCGTCTGGGCGCCGACATTGTACTGCGAGAGAATGCGACCCGTGGTCAGCAGCAGCGGGAAGCGCGGTCCCGTGCGCTCATCCGTCGGCACGTACTCGGTGAGCATGAACTTGCCCTTGCCGCGCGCGAAGGTCGTCGCGTGCATGATGGGCGAGCCTTCGGGATTGGCGTCATTGCAGGGCCACTGCACCGAGCCCATTTCCTCGATCTTCTTGAAGCTCACGTTCTTGAAGGTCGGCGTCAGCGCCGCGATCTCGTCCATGACCTGGCTCGGATGGGTGTAGTTCCAGTCGAGCCCGAAGCCGTGCGCGAGGAGCTGCGTGATCTCCCAATCGGCATAGCCGTTGCGCGGCGTCATCACGCGCCGAACGAGCTGGATGCGCCGCTCGGCGTTGGTGAAGGTTCCATCCTTCTCGAGGAAGGTCGAGCCGGGCAGGAAGACATGCGCGTAGTTGGCCGTCTCGTTGAGGAAGAGATCCTGTACGACCACGCATTCCATCGCCGCGAGCCCGGCGGACACGTGCGTCGTATCCGGATCGGACTGCAGGATGTCCTCACCCTGGATATAGAGGCCCCGGAACGTGCCTTCGACGGCCGCATCCAGCATGTTCGGAATGCGCAGGCCCGGCTCCGGATTGAGCTTCGTGCCCCACATGGCTTCGAATGTGGCGCGGACGCCATCATCGCTGACGTGGCGATAGCCCGAGAACTCGTGCGGGAAGGACCCCATATCGCATGAGCCCTGCACGTTGTTCTGACCGCGCAGGGGGTTCACGCCGACGCCGCGGCGGCCGAGATTGCCCGTCACCATGGCGAGGTTCGCAATCGCCATGACGGTCGTCGATCCCTGGCTGTGCTCCGTGACGCCGAGACCGTAGTAGATCGCGGCATTGCCGCCCGTTGCATAGAGGCGGGCCGCGGCGCGCAGCTCCGCCGGATCGACGCCCGTGAACTTGGCAACCGCCTCCGGCGAATGGCGCTCCTCGGCGACGAAGGCCGCCCATTCCTGGAAGTCATCCATCTCGCAACGCTCGCGAACGAACTTCTCGTTCACGAGACCTTCGGTGACGATGACGTGTGCCATGGCCGTCAGGACGGCGACGTTCGTGCCGGGCAGCAGCGGCAGATGATGCGCCGCTTCGATATGGACCGAGCGCACGAGATCGATACGGCGCGGATCGACGACGATCAGCTTGGCGCCCGCCCGCAGGCGCTTCTTCATGCGGCTCGCGAACACGGGGTGGGCGTCCGTCGGGTTCGCGCCGATGACCAGCATGACATCGGAGTCCTCGACGGAATCGAAGTCCTGCGTACCGGCGGACGTGCCGAAAGCCGTCCTCAGTCCATAGCCCGTCGGCGAGTGGCAAACGCGCGCGCACGTATCGACGTTGTTCACGCCAAAGCCGGCGCGGATCAGCTTCTGGACGAGGAACGTCTCCTCGTTCGTGCAACGCGAGGACGTGATGCCGCCGACGGCGTCGCGGCCGTACTGGAACTGAATGCGCTTGAACTCGGAGACGACGCGGTCGATCGCCTCTTCCCACGTCGTCTCGCGCCAAGGATCGGTGATCTTGTCGCGCACCATGGGCTTCAGGATGCGCTCCTTGTGCGTGGTGTAGCCCCAGGCAAAGCGACCCTTGACGCAAGAGTGTCCGCGGTTCGCCTTGCCGTCCTTGTAGGGCACCATGCGCACGACTTCCTCGCCGCGCATCTCGGCCTTGAAGGAGCAGCCGACACCGCAATAAGCGCACGTGGTGACGACGGAATGCTCAGGCTGGCCGATGTCGATGAGAGACTTCTCGCTCAGCGTCGCCGTGGGGCAGGCCTGCACGCAGGCACCGCACGAGACGCATTCACTGTCGAGGAAATTCTCGGACGTGCCGGCCGCGACACGGCTTTCGAAGCCACGCCCCGCAATGGTCAACGCAAAAGTGCCCTGCACTTCCTCGCAGGCGCGCACGCAGCGATTGCAGACAATGCACTTCGAGGGATCGTACGTGAAATAGGGGTTGCTCTCGTCCTTCGGCATCCAGGCGTCGTTCGCCGCGCCGTCCTTGGCCTTGGCAAAGACGTGGTTGGCCCCGTCATAGCCGTAGCGCACATCGCGCAGGCCCACGGCGCCGGCCATGTCCTGTAGCTCGCAGTCGCCGTTCGCCGCGCAGGTGAGGCAATCCAGCGGGTGGTCCGAGATGTAGAGCTCCATCACGCCGCGGCGGAGCTGCTTCAGGCGCGATGTCTGCGTGTGCACGACGAGCCCGTTCATGGCCGGCGTCGTACAGGAAGCGGGCGTGCCGGGTCGGCCTTCGATCTCGACGAGGCAGAGGCGGCAGGAGCCGAAGGCCTCGATGCTGTCGGTCGCGCAGAGCTTCGGGATCTGCGTGCCGAGCTCCATGGCCGCGCGCATGATCGACGTGCCCTCGGGCACCGTCACCTCGACGCCGTCGATGGTCAGCGTGACCATCTTCTCGGACTTGGAGGCCGGCGTGCCGTAATCGATCTCGTTGACGAGCGTCATGCTGTTCTCACTCCGCTGCCTGCGGCAGGCGCTTGGCCCGACGGAAATCATCCGGGAAATGCGTAAGCGCGCTCATAACGGGGTACGGGGTAAACCCGCCAAGGGCGCACAAGGATCCGAACTTCATGGTGTTGCAGAGGTCCGTGACGAGCGCGAGATGGCTCTCGGGCTGATCGCCGGCCAAGATCTTGTCGATCGTCTCGACGCCGCGCGTCGAGCCGATGCGGCAGGGCGTGCACTTGCCGCAGCTCTCGATGGCGCAGAACTCGAAGGCAAAGCGCGCCTGCTTGGCCATGTCGGCCGTGTCGTCGAAGACCGTGATGCCGCCGTGGCCGATGAGGCCGTTCTTGGCGGTGAAGGCCTCGTAGTCGAAGGGCGTGTCGAAGAGCGCGCGGGGGAAGTAGGCGCCGAGCGGTCCGCCGACCTGCACGGCCTTGACCGGACGGCCGCTGAACGCGCCGCCGCCGACATCATCGACGAGCTCGCCGAGCGTCATGCCGAAGGCCGTCTCGAAGAGGCCGCCGTGCTTGACGTTGCCGGCGAGCTGAATGGGCATGGTGCCGCGCGAGCGCCCCATGCCGAGATCGGCATAGACCTTGGCGCCTTCCGAAAGGATGAACGGCACGGCCGCGAGCGAGAGCACGTTATTGATGACCGTCGGGCGGCCGAAGAGGCCCTTGTGCGCGGGCAGCGGCGGCTTGGCGCGCACGATGCCGCGCTTGCCTTCGAGGCTGTCGAGAAGTGCCGTCTCCTCGCCGCAGACATAGGCGCCGGCACCGGTGCGGACTTCGAGATCGAAGGCCTTCTTCGATGAGGCAACGCTCGCGCCGAGCAAGCCGGCCTTGCGCGCGATGCCAATGGCTTCCTTCAGCGTCGCAATGGCGTGCGGATATTCCGGGCGGGCGTAGATGTAACCTTTGGTCGCGCCAACGGCGAGGCCCGCAATCGTCATGCCCTCGATGAGCAGGAAGGGATCGCCCTCCATGATCATGCGGTCGGCGAAGGTCGCGCTGTCGCCCTCGTCGGCATTGCAGACGATGTACTTCTGGTCGGCCGGCGCATCGAGCACCGTCTTCCACTTGATGCCCGTCGGGAAGCCCGCACCACCGCGCCCGCGCAGGCCGGACTTCGCGACGACATCGACGATATCCGCGCCGCCGAGGCCGACGGCCTGCTCCAGGCCGACGTAGCCGCCGTGCGCGCGATAGTCTTCGAGCGAGAGCGGATCGATGATGCCGCAGCGTGCGAACGTGAGCCGCGTCTGGCGCGCAAAGAAACCGATCTGCTCGACAGGACCGACCGACTTCGGATGACCGGCGACGGCGAGCGAGTGACCATCGAGCAGACCTGCGGCCACGAGGCTCGCAACGTCGCTGACGTCGAGCGGCCCGAAGCCGTGCCGCACGCCGTGGCTTTCAACTTCGAGCAGGGGCTCCAACCACATCATGCCGCGCGAGCCCGTGCGCACGATCTCGATCGAGCGGCCGACCTCATCGGCGCCGACAGCAATGGCGGCCGCATCCCTGGGAATGAAGAACCGCACGCTCATGCCCCGGTCTCCTTCAGCAGGGCGTCGAGCCGTTCCGCCGTCATGCGCCCGACAATGCGGCCGTCGATCATGGCGGAGGGCGCGGTCGCGCAGAGCCAGAGGCAGTAGACCGGCTCGAGCGTGACGCGGCCATCGGCGCTGGTCTCGCCGCAGGCGACGCCCAAGTGATGCTCGGCCCGCTCGACGAGCGCTTCGCCACCCATGGACTGGCAGGCCTCAGCCCGGCAAAGCTTCAGGACGTGGCGTCCGGCCGGCTTGGCCCGGAAGTCATGGTAGAAGGTGACGACGCCGTGCACCTCGGCACGGGAAAGGTTCAGCACCTGCGCCAGCGCCGGAACCACGGCCTCAGGCACATAGCCGAGCGCCGACTGAACATCGTGCAGGATCTCGATCAGCTCATCCGGCCGATTGCCGTGCTCGGCGGCGACCGCTCGCGCAGTCTCGTCTGCTGTCTTGTCAGCCATTCAGGGCACCTCTTGCGGCGGTGCGCATCGCACCTAACCCACTCATCCTACTTATTTATTTCGGACGAATGCGTACACGATGGCACCCTGGCACCGCGCACCTAAAATCATTCCAGAAACGCATCATCGCCCAGAATGGCGACAGCGATCCAATCGGTTGTTCCGATGGGTTAATCGGGGCGGCCGATGACGCAGCGCGGCATGACGAAGGGCTACTTCCGGCCCGCGCCGGCGGGCGCTGCCACCTGCGCGGCGGACTCGAAGACCGCCAGAACCAGGGGCGAGACCGGGTCTCGGTCCACGGCGACCAGACCCACGCTGTGCTCGATCTCGGGGTTCGTCAGCGGCACCGCGCGAATGTCCGACATGGGCCCGAGGATCTTCAGGAAATACTCCGGCACGATGCTGGCGAGCCCCATGAGGTGCACGTTCGCATAGAGGTTGATGACCGAGTTGGTCTCCAGCCGGATGATGGGCGTGCTGTTCGCGGTGCGGAACGCCCGATCGATGATGCGCCGGTTCTGCATGTTCGGGGTCAGCAGGCAGAGCGGCTGTTTCGCCGCCTCAGCCCAGGTGACGGAGGCCTTCCCGGCCAGGTGATGGTCATCGCGCAGGAGCAGGCAGTAGCGCTCCATGTAGATGGACTCCGCGCGCATGCCCTCGATCGGCTCGTTGTCGAGGGAGGTGAGGCCGACATCGATCGAGAAGTCCTCGAGATTGCGCAGGATCTCGACCGAGCTCTGCGAGAGCACGGTAAGCTCGATGCCGCTGTGGCTGTCCTGGATGGCCTTGGTGATCAGCGCCGCCATGGGCAACGCAGAAGGCACGACGCCGAGTGACAGGCGCCCGACCAGCGCGCCCTTGGCGCTGCGCAGCGTCGAGATTTCCTGCTGCAGCGAGCCCCAGTTGTCGAGAATGGCGTGCGCCCACTTGAGCACGCGCTCGCCTTCCGCCGTGAGGCCGTGAAAGCGCTGGCCGCGCTCGACGATCGGCACGCCGAGCTCCTGTTCGAGCTGGCGAATGCGCCCCGAGAGCGTGGGCTGCGTGACGTTGCACGCCTTCGCTGCGCGCGTGAAATGCTTCTCGCGCGCGAGCGCCGAAAGGTACTGGAGCTGGCGAATATCCATGGTGCGGGGAGTATATCAGGCCGCGCGGTCTCTGGCATACCAAGCCAGCGCCGCACGTTCGCACAAGGTAAGCAGCACTTAGCTCTAGCCGGGCTCCTAGCCGGGAGGCCCATAGCCGCCGCCGGCCGGCGTCTCCATGTGATAGAGATCGCCCGGTTGCATCTCCCGCCGGTCATTGCCTTCGAGAGGCTCTTTCGTCCCGTCCGCGCGCTCGACGATATCGACGCCACAGGCGCCCGGCTCGCCCCCTGCAAGGCCAAAGGGCGGCACCTTGCGGTGCGAACCGAGCGTGGTGACCGTCATGGCCTCCAGGAAACGCATACGCCGGACAGCGCCGTCACCACCGCGCCAGCGGCCCGCACCGCCCGAGCCGCGCCGGATGCCGAACGCCTCGAGCCGCACGGGAAAGCGCCATTCGAGGATTTCGGGATCGGTCATGCGCGTGTTCGTCATGTGCGTCTGCACGGCGCTCGCGCCATCGAAACCGTCGCCTGCGCCCGTGCCGCCGCAGATGGTCTCGTAATTCTGCAGACGCTCATTGCCCCAGACGAAGTTGTTCATGGTCGCTTGCGAACCCGCGAGCACGCCAAGCGCGCCGAGAAGGGCATTGGTCGCCGCCTGCGAGACTTCGGTATTGCCCGCGATCACGGCCGCCGGAGCGCGCGGGTTCAGCATCGTGCCTTCTGGCGTGATGATCGTCAGCGGCTTGAGGCAGCCTTCATTGAGCGGGATCTCGCTCTCCGAAAGCGTGCGGAAGACGTAGAGCACGACCGCGCGGCAGACGGCGAGCGGGGCGTTGTAGTTGAACTCGCTTTGCGCCGACGTGCCCGTGAAATCGATGGTCGCACTTCGCGCCTTGCGATCGACGCGCACGGCAACGTGGATCGCCGCGCCGCTGTCCATGGGATAGTGGAACTCGCCATCCTTGAGCGTGTCGATAGCCTTGCGCACGGCGGCTTCCGCATTGTCCTGCACGTGGCGCATGTAGGCATCGACGACGGGCTGGCCGAACTGCTCGACCATGCGCAGGATCTCGCGCACGCCCGTCTCGTTCGACGCGATCTGCGCCCTGAGGTCCGCCATGTTCTGATCGATGTTGCGGCAAGGATAGCGCCCCGAGGCGAGCAGTGCCCGCGTCTCGGCATCGCGAAGGCGCCCTTGATCGACCATCTTGAAGTTGTCGATGAGGACGCCTTCCTCGTCGATGTGGCGACTGTCCGGCGGCGCAGAGCCCGGCGTCCTGCCGCCGATGTCCGCGTGATGACCACGCGAGGCGACGATGAACAGAATGCGCGCGCCATCGCGGCTGAAGACCGGCGTCACGACGGTCACATCGGGGAGATGCGTGCCGCCGCGGTAGGGATTGTTCAGCATGATGCTGTCGCCGGGCTTCAAGTTGCCGGCATTGAGACGCAGCACCGTGCGCACGGCCTCACTCATGGAGCCGAGGTGCACCGGCACGTGCGGCGCATTGGCGACGAGATTGCCTTGCGGGTCGAAGAGCGCACAGGAGAAGTCGAGCCGCTCCTTGATGTTCACGGAGTAGGCAGTGTTCTCGAGCGTCGCGCCCATCTGCTCGGCGATCGACATGAAGAGGTTGTTGAAGACCTCGAGCATGATCGGATCGGCTTCAGTGCCGAGCTGCTCGCGGCGCGCCTGGGCTGCCGTGCGCGTGAGCATGAGATGGCCGAGGTTCGTGATCTCGGCTGTCCAGCCTTCCTCGACGACGTTCGTGCCGGTCGGCTCGATGATGATCGCGGGGCCTTCGATGGTGTCGCCAGGTCCGAGCTTCGCGCGGTCATAGAGCGGCGTGTCACCCCAGCCTGAGCGCGTGTGCACGCGCACGTTCGCAATCGGGCGGCCATCAGCGTCGCGTGTGCGCGTGATGGGCCGCTCGACAATGGCATCGCTGGCGCCGATCGCGTCTATCGCCACAGCCTCGACGATCAGATCGTCGCGCTCGACGGCAAAGCCGAAACGCGCGCGATGAACCTCGGCGAAGCGCTGGCGAAGCTCGTCCTCCGTGCCGTAGTCGACTGCCAGTGGCTGATGCGCGCCCTCATAGCGCACGTGCACGCGCCGCTCGACCACGATCCGATCGCGCGGGATATCCTGGCCGAGCACTTCCTCAACGGCACCAGCCTCGAGATCGGCAAGCGCCTCGGCGACAGCCTCGGCCGAGCCCTTCAACGGACGCTCGATCTGGCGCTCGCGCAGCGCCCGCACCTCCGCGAGGCCCATGCCATAAGCCGAGAGCACGCCCGCATAGGGGTGCAGCAGCACGCGCGTGATGCCGAGCACGTCGGCAATGGCGCAGGCATGCTGGCCGCCGGCACCGCCGAAGCAGTTCAGCGTATAGCGTGTCACGTCGTAGCCGCGCTGCACCGAGATTTTCTTGATCGCATTGGCCATGTTCTCGACGGCAATGCGCAGGAAGCCCTCAGCAACCTCCTCCGGCTTATACGACGTGCCGCTCGCGGCATTGATCTCAGCGGTCAGGCGCTCGAACGCCTTGCGCGCAGCCTCGACGTCCAACGGCTCGTCGCCACCTGGACCGAACACGCTTGGGAAATGATCCGGCTGGATCTTGCCGAGCAGGACGTTGCAGTCGGTGACCGCGAGCGGACCGCCGCGGCGGTAGCAGGCAGGCCCCGGGTTGGCCCCCGCGCTTTCGGGGCCGACCTGAAAGCGGCCGTCCTCGAACTTCAGGATGGAGCCGCCGCCCGCCGCGATCGTGTGAATGTGCATCATGGGCGCGCGCATCCGCACGCCCGCGACCTCCGTCTCGAAGGAGCGCTCGAACTGGCCGTCGAAGTGCGTGACGTCGGTGGACGTGCCGCCCATGTCGAAGCCAATGAGCTTTTCGAAGCCGGCCATGGTGCCCGTCCGCACCATGCCGACGACGCCGCCCGCCGGCCCCGAGAGGATCGAGTCCTTGCCCTGGAAGAGCGCGGCGTCGATCAGCCCGCCATTCGACTGCATGAACTGAAGGCGCCGGCAGCCGCCGCGATCCGCGCCGAGCTCGTCGCGCACCTGATCCACGTAGCGGCGCAGCACAGGCGAGAGATAGGCATCCGCGACCGCCGTATCGCCACGCGAGACGAGCTTGATGAGCGGGCTCGCTGTATGGCTCGGCGAAACTTGGCGAAAGCCCACTTCGCGCGCGATCTCCGCGACGCGCTGTTCGTGCGCGGGATAGCGGTACGAGTGCATGAACGCGATGGCGACGGCGCGGATACCGGCAGCATAGGCCGCTTCCAGCGCCGTGCGTGCCGTCGCCTCGTCGAGCGGACAGACGGTCTCGCCCCGCGCGCCCATGCGCTCGTCCACCTCGGCGACGCGGGTATAGAGCACCTCGGGAAGCCTGATATGGAGATCGAAAAGCCGCGGGCGGTTCTGGTAGCCGATGCGCAGGAGATCGGCGAAACCCTTGGTGATCAGCAGCAGCGTCGGGTCGCCCTTGCGCTCGAGCAGCGCGTTCGTCGCGACCGTCGTGCCCATGCGCACGGTATCGATGAGGCCCGGCGGAATCGCCTCGCCGGGCTTCAACCCGAGCAGATCGCGAATGCCCTGCACGGCGGCATCGCGATAGCGCTCGGGGTTCTCCGAGAGCACCTTGTGACAGAGGATTTCGCCGTCCGGCCGTCGGGCGACGATGTCCGTGAATGTGCCGCCGCGATCGATCCAGAACTGCCACATGTCGGTGCTTTGTGTTCGATGCTGTGCATGAGGGCCGCGGCGCGCGCGCCGCGATCCACGTTCATGCGGAGCTAGTGTCCCTTTTGATTTCGAAGTTCGCTCGGGACACTAGCATCGAGGACAGGCGAACTTCGGAATCGAGACACTAACCCATCACCACCTTGGGCAACCACAGTGCGAGATCAGGCCATGCCATCAGTGCCCCAACGAGCGCCAGCATGGCGACGACGAACGGCAGCGCGCCCCAAATGACGTCGGTAACCGGTCCGCGGTCCCGCATTCCTTGCACGACGTAGAGATTGAGCCCCACAGGCGGTGTAATGAGCGCGACCTCGATCATTACCGTCAGCACAATGCCCCACCAGATCGGATCCCAACCAAGTGCAAAGACGATGGGCGCGATGAACGGCGTCGTCAGGATCATCATGGAGATCGTCTCCATGAAGCAGCCGAGCACGACGTAGAACGCGATGATGAGCAGCATCGTGCCGTACTTGCCGAGGCCGAGACTCTGGATCCATTGCCCAAGCCCGTCCGTGAGGCCGATCGCGGCGAGCACGAAATTGAGGAACTGCGCCGCCATGATGATCAGCATGATCATGGCGGTCGTGCGCATGGTGCCTTCGGCGACCGCGCGCAGCATCGAGAAGGAAAGCCGCCGCTCCCAGACGGCGAGGACGAGCGCCGCCACGACACCGAGCGAGGCCGCCTCCGTCGGCGTGGCCCAACCTGCATAGATCGAGCCGACCACAGCCAGGAAGATGAACTTCGGCGGGAGCAGGTCCGGCAAGACGCGGATGCGCTTCGCCCACGACGTCTCCATGGGCGCCCCGCCTTTGCGACGATCAATCAGGCAGAAAAGCAGGATGATCAGCATGAACAGGGCGGCAAGCAGCGCCCCCGGAATGAAGCCGGCGAGGTACAGACGCGGCACCGACGTGTTGGTCAGCAGGCCATACAGGATGAAATTGATCGAGGGCGGAATGAGAATGCCGAGCGTGCCGCCCGCGGCAATACTGCCGAGGAAAAGACGCTCGTCGTAACCGCGCTGCCTGATCTGGGGAATGGCGACGGTGCCGATCGTCGCGGCTGTCGCCACGCTCGAGCCGGAAGTCGCGGCAAACATCGCCGAGGTGCCAATGTTGGCGTGCATGAGGCCGCCCGGCAGCCACGAAAGCCACTGCGCCGCTGCGTTGTAGACGCGCTCGGCGATGCCGGCCCTGAGCAGAATCTCGCCGAGCATCACGAACAGCGGGATCGCAATCAGGATGTACTCGCTCGACGAGTTCCAGATGATCTCGCCCATGGCGCGCTGCAGCGGCATGGCGGCGAAGAAATCGTTCAGCGCCAGACCGAGAACGCCCATGACGGCGGCGACAGGCACGCTGATCGCAAGCAGGCCGAGCAGAAGCAGAAGAGCAGTTGCCAGCATGTGATTTAAGCTCCTGCGCCCGGCTTCTGGCCGCGGACGTCCAGGCCTTTCAGCTCGGCCTCGATCTCCTCCTCCGTCGTCGCGACACCTGCGATCGCTCTGACACCGCCCCAATCCCCCTTCAGAACGCAGGCAATCGAGCGGATCAGCGCCACCATGATCGCGAGGAAGAAAAGGCCGATGCCGTAAGCCCAGGGAATCTGCGCCCAGGCGAGCGGAATGCGGAGCTGCGTGTTCGAGCGAATGCCTTCGACATAGCTCGTCATCGCCACGTCGATGGCGCGCTCGAGAAGGGCGAACACGAAGACGAACAGAGCCAGGAGCGCGATGATATCCATGATCGCGCGGGCTGTCGGTCCGAACTGGATATAGAGGACGTCGATGCGCACGTGACCGCGATTGACGAGCACGTAGGCCATCGAAAGACTCGTTCCGACCTCGAAGAGATAGCCGGAAATTTCGTCCGAACCAGAGAACAGGAAGCTCGCGCCGAGCATCGCGCCCGCTCCCTTCCGCAGCAGCACCTCGGCTGTGACGATGATTGCTGCCGAAAAGAGCAATGTCCCGCCTAGCCAGATGCCGATTTGCGCAAGCGCCGAGATCAGCCGCCAAGCGGGATCACGCAGGACGATCAGCACGAGAAGCGCCAAGGCAACGGCAGCGAACTGCCATGCCGGCGTCTCGGACAGCAGCGTGCGAAGCATATCCGTCATTGCAAATAAAAGGCCCAGGAGACGATCCTGGGCCTTCCCCTTTTGGTGCGGACTGTTAGTTGGCCTTGGCCGTCAGGCCGTACTTGCTGCCGACAAGCTCGGTCCACTTCGCGGCGCACTCGGCACCGCAACGCTTCGCCCACGCCGCAAGCACCTGCTCGTCGATGGCCTTCTTGCGCTCTTTCATGGCGTCACCCGAAGGCACGAACAGCTTCAGCTTGCCTGGCGGGCCCACCGAGCAAGCACCGTTACCGGTGTTGCAGGCGATGCCCTCCTCGGTCTCTTCCTCGATGACCTTCCACGCTTTGTCCTCGAGCTTCTTCATCTCCGCCTGAATGACCGTCCGGGTCGCCTCAGGCAGCTTGTTCCAGACGTTCGTATTCACGACCCAAACGCCGACCGTGTAGTTCACGGGCAGGCGGATCAGCGTGTTCACGACCTCGTACCACTTGGCCTTGTAGCCGGGCATCGTGCCTGTCACACCGCAGTCGGTGACGCCCTTCTCGAGCGCCGGCACGACCTCGCCGAAAGCGATCGTCACACCAACGCCGCCGAGCGCCGCAACGAAATCAGCCTGCGATGTGCCCTGGACGCGGACTTTCTTGCCCTTCAGGTCATCGATGCTGTTGATCTCGCCTCTGCAGAAGATGACCTGCTCCGGGAAGGTGAACGTGCCGAGGATCGTCGCGCCGTTGCGCGCCATGGCCTTCTGCATTTCGGGCAGCCAGGCATTCACGATTTCGCGGCCCATCTTGAAGTCGCGCGCAACGCCGGCAATGTCGGACGCCTCGATGATCGCGCCGCCATCCTCGACGTAGATCGGCAGCGCGGCGGCGAAGTCGAACACGCCCTGCTTGAGCAGGCGCACGACCTCAGTGCCCTTCAGGTTCACCTCGGTGATCGACTTGATGTTGCCCTTGAGCTTGCCGCCCGTCGCCTTGGGCAGATCTTCTGTCCAGAAGGGCTGCTCCATCTTCTGCCAGTTGGTCAGAAAGTTCCACGTCCCGACGGCATTGAAGGTGCGCGGCTGAAGATCCTGCGCCCAAACCGGAATGGACGCTGCTGCCGCGAGGGTCGCGGCGACGCAGGCAGCAGGTAATTTGAACTTCATCAGTACTTCCTCCCTTTGAGACATTCGGAATTCAGCTCAACCGTCCGTCACAGCGCCGCCAGCTTGCTGTTCAGGCGATCCGTAATGAGCATCGAGCCCGGCTTGTGGGTAATGCAGAGCGGCGGGCGGGCATTGAGAACGACGGATTGCGGCGTGACCCCGCACGCCCAGAATACGGGGAGCATTCCCTTTTCGACAACCGGCGGCGGATCGCCGAAATCGGGCGCCATCAGGTCCTTGATGCCGATCGCCTCGGGAATGCCGATGTGCACGGGCGCGCCGTGCACGGCCGGGAAGCGCGACGTGACCTGGATGGCGCGAATGGCGTCCGCCGGCGTCATCATGCGCATGGACACGATCATCTTGCCGCTGAACGGCCCGGCCGGTGCGCAATCGATCGACGTGCGATACATCGAGACGACCGTATCGCGCTCGATGTGATAGAGCGGGATGCCCTCGTCGATCAGCGGCTGCTCGAATGAGAAGGAGCATCCCAGCACGAACGTCACGAGGTCGTCGGTCCAGTAGCCGCGAATGTCGGTCGGCTCATCGACGCATTCGCCGTTCTTGAAGACGCGGTAGCGCGGCACATCCGTGCGGATGTCGATGTCGCCGAGATCTGGAAGCGCCGGATCGCCGACGGCCCCCATACCTATGATTGGGCAGGGCTTGGGATTGCGCTGGCAGAAAGCAGCGAAGTCGGTGGCATAGGCCTTCGGCAGGATGCACAGGTTGCCCTGCACGAATCCCGGCGCCTGACCAGCGGTATGTCCCGTGATCTCGCCGCTACGACACTTCAGACGTGCGGCCTGAGACGGCAGAAAGCCGCTCACGCCTGCATTCACAGGCCGATCCTGCATATGAGGCCTCCCCAGACCTTGAATTCCCCTCGCGCGCCCGCTTTACGCAGTGCCTCGCGTGGAGGGACAAAATTGCATTCGTACGGACATACGTCAATTTGAGATATTCAGATTCCGATGGCGTGCCAGTGGATTGAGCAAGATGGCGCCGAGGCGGTCGAATGAGCCTACGATGCTTGGATCATACGTATGCCGATCACGCCGTGCAGTTGACGGACGCTGGGCTGCCGTCGAAGCTCGTGCGGACCGGACAGCCCCGAAAGTCGCGGAGCAAGCCCCATGAAGATCGCGCATCTCTGTAAGCTCCTCGGACTGCTTCTTGGGATTATCGTCCTGTTCGGCGCGGTGCCGCGCGCGAGCGCTGCCGAGCCCATCGAGATCTTCGATGCTCATCTTCACTACAACTGGGAGCCAAAGCCCTACTTCTCGCTCGACGAGGTGCTTGCTCTCTTCAAGAAGCACCGCGTCACGGGCATCCTCGCGACGAGCCGGCCGAACGACGGCACGCGCGCGCTCGTCGCTGCTCAGGCCGCGGGCAAGGCCGAGGGGCTTTGGGTCGTCCCCTTCATCCGGCCCTATCGCATTCGGGCCGACATCGGCAGTTGGTTCAACGATCCCTCGATCTACGACCTCGTGCGCGAGGAATACGCGCGTGGCGGCTATCGCGGGGTCGGCGAGTTCCACCTTACGGGCCGCGCCGCCGCCACCGACTGGGTGCGCAAGACCGTCGACTTCGCCGTCGCGCATGACCTCTACCTGCACGCACACGCCGATGCGGAAGCCGTCGAGATCCTGTTCGCTCATAATCCCAAGAGCCGCATCATCTGGGCCCACACGGGCTTCTCGCTCGACCCGGCACGCGTTGCGGCACTCCTGGACAAGTATCCGACGCTGTGGGGCGAGCTCTCCTATCGCGGCGGCATCACGGAAAGCGGACGGCTGTCGCCTGCGTGGCGCGCCCTGTTCGAGCGCTATCCCAACCGCTTTCTGATCGGCTCGGACACCTGGATCAACGAGCGGTGGGCAAGCTACGGCGAGATCATTGCCGGCTATCGGCGCTGGCTCGCTGAGCTGCCACCCGAGATCGCGGCCAAGATCGCGCACGGCAATGCCCGCGCCCTCTTCAAGGATGCCGCGCCGCCCGTACGATAGATCTCACGGCGCGAAGCTCGACCGCAGCTCAGCCGCCCATCTCCCCTCGATGCGCGTCACGACCCAGATCGAGCGATAGCTTGCGATGGCCGAGTTGTCGGCGCGGTAGCGCGTGAACTGCACGTCGAGATGCACCTTCTCGCGCGAGGCGGCGATGACCTTGCGAAAGTCCCACGCGCTGTGATGCCAGTCGCCGCCAGCACGGGCACGGAAATCAGCGAAGTAGCGCTCCGGGCTTTCCCAGATCCGCATGCCGGCGCCGGACAGACGATAGTGCGGAAAGTGCAGCGTTGCGGCGAGCGCGACATCATCCTTGGCATTCAGCGCCGCGATATGGCGGTCGAGCACCTCGATGGCCGCCGCTACCGCCGCCGGGTCGTCGGACGCGCTCATTGCACTATCGCCCACCATGCGAACCTCCGCGGCCGGTTGTTGACGCCCGGCAAGGCGATGCGGGACACTTCGCCGATCCCCCGCGCAAAAAGGAGCACTCAATGAAGCCCGTCGATCCCCGCACTGCAAGCCCCGAGGTGCGCGCCGTCTTCGACGACATCAAAGCGACGCGCAAGGTCAAGACGGTCAACAATTTCTGGCGTTATCTCGCCCACGAGCCGCGCATGCTCAAGCACACCTGGGAGAGCCTCAAGGCCATCATGGGGCCCGGACACCTGGACCCGCTGACCAAGGAGCTCGTCTATGTCGCCATCTCGATCACCAACAACTGCGAGTACTGCATGGCCTCGCACACAGCGGCTGCACGCGCCAAGGGAGCGACGGAAGCTCAGATCAATGAGCTCTATGCGGTCGTCGGGCTCGCCAACATGACCAACCGGCTCGCGAACGCCTACAAAGTCCCGGTCGACGCGCAATTCAAGGATGCAACCTGAGGCGTCTGCCACCTGATTGCCGCGGTTGGCCTCTAGCGTGCGCTCAGAGGCACTTGTGGCGCGCCGTTCAGCAGCGACCCATGATCGCGGTATCGGAAAAACTCGGAATTTTGCCGCAATGCGCGACGATGCGTGCTCAGGTGTGGTATTAGGGGCACGCGGCGCGGCGTTCAATTTGCGTTCCGCGAAAGCGTTGCCGAACCGAGCATGACCGGCCATCAGCACTTCGAGAACGACGGGACTCATGTCGCAAGCCGATCAACCCATTGAATGGTATCTGGCGCGCGACGGGCAGCAGCACGGTCCGATCAGCGCCGCGGAAATGGAGAAGATCATCGAGCTCGGCTATCTTCTGCCGACCGATCTCGTGTGGCGACAAGGCTTTACGGACTGGAAGCCCGCCTCCGACGCATTCCCCAAGATGCCCGAGGTCCCGACCCAGGCTCCCCCGCCGCCGGCACCGCCTCCAGCTCAGGCTGCGCCGCGACCTGCCGACGCACCTGCTGCAAAAGCAGGGCCTGCGGAGCCGAGGGCAGACACGGCGCGCGACCGCGCACATATCGCGAAGGATCCCGCGAGCTGGGAGGCCGAAGCCCGCCGCAAGACCGTGCTAGGGGGCAGTGATCCTGCCGGCCAGGATGCCGGTCCGAAGGATCGCTCCGGGCAGGCGCCGGCACGCCACTCCGATCCACGCGAAGTGATCGCCGCAGAGGCAGCCCGACGCGAGGCCGCGGCCCGGCGGACGCGCGAGGCGGCCACTCAGCAGCCCGGCGCGCGCGGACCGGCTGGCCGCCAGCCGGCCACCGGCCAGCCCATGGGCGAGGCCCCGGTCCGAACCAATCCGACAGCACCGCTCCGCAGCCCGCAGCCTGCCGCTGGCGGCGCGATGCCGCCGCATGGCGGGGATGAAGACGATGCCTGGGCTGACGAGCCGCCGCGTCGCCGCCTGCCGAAGCTCGCGATCGCCGCCGTCGCACTCCTCGTGCTCATCGGCGGAGGCGTCTTTGCCCTTCACGCCACGGGGCAGCTCGACCCGATCGTCAATCGTGTTTCGTCCGCCTCCGCGCCGCAGTCATCGACGCCGCCGACGGTTTCGGCCAGTCCCGAGGCGCGGAAGCAGGCGCCAGCCGACTATGCGACCGATCCGGTCGAGGTCGATCGCCAGTTCCAGCGCACGGCCCTCTGGAAACTGCTCAAGACCGAGTTCCCCGACTGGTACGGCGAGCGCGTGCGCGACACGGCCCGCCTCAAGGCCGAAGGAAAGGCCGACAAGGCGATCTCGCAGCATCTTGCCGAGCAGCTTGTCGCATTGCGCCGCAAGCACGTGACGGATGCCCTCGCCGCGAGCCCGCAACACCTGAAGACGGTCGCGACCGCATTCCTCGAGAACCTCGAACGTCTCTCGCAGCACAGCGTCGATGCCTGCTACGGCTTCATCTCGCAGGGCGAGACCAATCCGCTGATCGTGGAGCTCACGAGCGCCTCCGAGCACACACCCTCGCTGCAGCGCCAGGCTTCCGCGATCTTCACCGCCATCGTCGAGGGCCGCCGCACGCCGGCCCAGCACCGCCAGCCGACGCGCGACGATTACGACCAGCTCGCCATTCAGCTCGCCAAGCGCGGCTGGAGCCCCATGGACCTCCAGCTCTTCTCTGATGCCCGTTCGCTTGCACGAGCCGCACCCGAGCGGGTTTGCCGGATGGTCCAGGACTGGTTCGCGGCCCAGCTCGCCGTCGGCGACGAGGAAGTGCAGGTGCGCCTGCTCATCGAGGCCCTGAAACCGGTTGTCGCGGGCTAAAGCAGGGGCACGCGCGCGAATGCCGCAGCTGCTTGCCGGCCCGTCCAACTGCATCTAAGTCATCGCCATGCAGACGAGCGCCCAGAACCTCACGAGCCGCCTTGCCAATCCGACCCGCTTCATGTCGCTCAGCGCGACCGCGTTGCCGTGGGTGGGGGGCATCGCCGCTGCATTCATTGCATTCGGGCTCTATCTCGCGTTCTTCTCCGCCCCGCCCGACTACCAGCAGGGCCAGACCGTCAAGATCATGTTCATCCACGTGCCCTCGGCCTGGCTCGCCATGGGCATCTATCTGCTGGTCGCGATCTCGAGCTTCGGGCTTCTGGTCTTCCGCCACCCGCTCGCCGACGTCTCTGCCAAGGCGGCCGTGCCGCTCGGTGCCGCTTTCACCTTTCTCGCGCTCATCACCGGCGCGCTCTGGGGCCGGCCCATGTGGGGCGCCTATTGGGTGTGGGACGCGCGGCTCACATCCGTCCTCATTCTCTTCTTTCTCTATCTCGGGCTGATGGCGCTGCGCTCCTCGCTCGACGACGAGGCCCTCGCCAGCAAGCTGACCGCAATTCTCGCGCTCGTCGGCATCGTCCTGCTGCCGATCATCAAGTTCTCCGTCGAATGGTGGAACACGCTCCATCAGCCGGCAAGCGTGCTGCGCTTCGGCGGTCCGAGCATTCACGCATCGATCCTCGTTCCGCTGCTCGTCATGGCAGTGGGCTTCGTTCTCGCCTTCACCGCGATGCACCTGATGGCCATGCGCAATGAGATCCTGCGCCGCCGCGTGAAGGCGCTGACGCTCGCCGAGGTCAGCCGCGCCGGTGCCGGCATCCCTGCGGGCGCGAAAGGCTGAGCACCATGAACCTCGGGCCGCACGCAGCCTTCATCATCGCTTCCTATGCGATCGTCGCGGCGGTCATGATCACGCTCGTCGCCTGGCTGATTTTCGACGGCCGCCGCCAACAGCGTGCGCTCGACGCGCTCGAAGCCCGCGGCGTGCGCCGCCGGTCGCGCGCCGGGGATAGCGGCCAATGACGGACCGCACGACGGATGCGCCATCCGCGCCTCGCCGCAGGCGGCTGCTGATCCTGGCCCCGCTCGTGCTGTTCGGCGCCATGGCCGTGATGTTCGCCTTCGCGCTCACCAAGGGCGATCCTGCAAGGCTGCCATCGGCGCTGATCGGCAAGCCGGCCCCGGCTCTCGCATTGACTACGATCGAAGGCCTGCAGGATGGCCCGCGCGCCGTCCCGCTGCTCACGTCCGAGCTGCTGCAGAAGGGCGAGGTGACGGTCGTCAACTTCTGGGCCTCGTGGTGCCTCCCGTGCGTCGAGGAGCATCCGCTGCTCATCGAGATTGCGCAGAAGGCGAGCGTGCCGATGCTCGGCATCAACTACAAGGATGCCGCCGCCAATGCGCGCCGCTTCCTCGGTCGCTACGGAAATCCATATGCCGCCGTCGGTGCCGACACGTCCGGGCGCACGGCCATCGAGTGGGGCGTCTACGGGATGCCCGAGACCTTCATCCTCGATGGCCAGGGTCGCGTAGCCTACAAGCACGTCGGCCCGATCACGCAGGACACGCTCGAGCGCACAATCCTGCCAACGATCGCGCGGCTGAGGGCCGGAAAACCGGGATGACTCCTTCCCCTTCTCCCCGAGGGGCGGGAACTCGCGCGACGTCAGCGTATGCCGCTGCCCCTCACCCTAGCCCTCTCCCCGCGCGCGGGGAGAGGGGATTCGATGCTTACTTGCAGCTCGTCGCGACGGCCTGCAACGCCTGCGAGATGCCGGCGAGCGAGTAGGTGTCGGTCGTCGTCGTGCCGCGCTCGGATGTGCCCATCACCGTCATGGTCGAGCCCTTGCGCATGGCATCGAGAAGCTTCAGCTCGTCGCCCGCATCGGCGACGTAGGCGCGATCCCCGTGCACGAACAGCTTGAAGTTCGTGCTGCCGACCGCGAGCGTCACCTCGCTTCCCCCGCGCAGCGGATAGCCGACGCGCACGCTGACCTCGGCCTTCACGCCGTCCTTGGGCCAGCTCGAGACATAGATGAAGGCCGGGCTGCGCTTGGCGCCCGACGGCTCCTGTTTGGTCGGCTGCGCGGTCGCAAAGCACAGCAGGCTCCCGCCATCGCCGTGCGAAAATGCCGTCCAGCTTGAGAACGTGCCAATGGATTTGATGTTCTGCGCGAGCGCGATGCTGCCGGCAAGCGCCACGGCCGCCACCGTAGCGGCGGCGCGCAGCGTGACGGCGCGCGTCCATCCCCGATGAGACATGAGCCTGCAATTCTCCATTCTCGTGCGGCGCTCTACCGGCACATTACGTCCGCCGACCGATTATTGTTCCCCGCGACGGACGACGCGTCCGCCTTGCACATGCGGCTCGGGACCGACCATCGGCCCGCCCTCACCCACCGGCCGCGCCGCGAATCGGCCGAGCGATCGTACGCGATCATACATGACGATGGCCCCCGCCATGGCCACGTTGATACAGAACGTGGTCGGTATTTTGACAGTGTAGTCGCAACGCGCAAGCATCTGAGGCGAAAGGGATCCGCGCTCCGGCCCGAGCACATAGGCCGCCCGCAGCGGATGGCGGAAGCTCGGGAGCTCAATGGCATCCTCGATGAGCTCTATGCCCACGAGCTTGCAGCCCTGCGGCAGCGCCATGTCCTCGAGGCTGGCCCAGTTGTAGTGTGGAAGATGCTGGACGCCCTTGGAGGTGTCAGCGGCGGCTTCGCGCGCCTGGTAGGTGGCCCCGACGGTGAACGTGAAGCTGGCGCCGAAGCCGTGCGCCGAGCGCATGAGGTTGCCGACGTTGAGGCTTTTGGATATGCGCTCGGCACCAATGGCGAAGTAGCCGCGGTTGACGGGCTGAGCCGGCGTCGTACTCATGTCACGGGCGCTCCCGGTCGGAGGGCACTGAATTCATTGAGGAGGTGTCACATGAAGGCCGCCCTGTGCAAGTCGCTGGAAGGTCCCGAGGCTATCGTGATCGAGGAGATCGCGGATCCGGTCCCCGGGCCGGATGAGGTCGTGGTGCGGGTGCGCGCGGCAGCCCTCAACTTCCTCGACACGCTGATCACGCGCGGCAAATACCAGTTCAAACCGGACCTTCCGTTCTCGCCGGCCGCCGAAATCGCCGGCGTCGTGGAGGCCGTGGGCGCCAATGTGCGCGACCTGAAGGCTGGTCAGCGCGTGTGCGGCTACATTGCCTGGGGCGGGGCGCGCGAGAAGGTCGCGGTGCCGGCCAAGCTCATGATCCCGATCCCCGAGGGCGTCCGTGATGCGGCCGCGGCCGGCATCAGCGTGACCTACGGCACGGCCATGCACGGCCTCAAGGATCGCGGCGGCCTCAAGGCCGGCGAGAGCGTTGCCGTGCTCGGCGCCTCGGGCGGCGCAGGCCTCGCGGCCGTCGAGATTGCCAAGCTCATGGGCGCACGCGTGATCGCGGTTGCTTCCAGTGCGGAGAAGCTCGCCATCTGCCGCGAGCATGGTGCCGACGAGCTGCTCAACTATGCGACCTCCGATCTCAAGACCGGTCTGCGCGAGCCGACCGGTGGCAAGGGCGTCGACGTCGTCTATGACTGCGTCGGCGGCGACTATTCCGAGGCGGCCCTGCGCTCCATCGCCTGGGGCGGCCGCCTGCTCGTGATCGGCTTCGCGGCCGGCGCGATCCCGAAGATCCCGCTCAATCTCTTCCTGCTCAAGAATGCCGCCGCCGTCGGTGTCTTCTGGGGCGAGATGATCATGCGCGAGCCCGAACAGCACCGCGCGAACATGATCGAGGTTCTGGACTGGTGTGCGAAAGGTCGCCTCAAACCGCACGTTCACGCGACCTACCCGCTCGCGCGCATCGGCGAGGCGATCACGGCCCTCGACAAGCGACAGGTCACAGGGAAGCTGATCGTCGAGATCTGAAGCTCGGATCTGCACCCGACGGCATACTGGCGGGGCGCGGGCCCCGCCAGTGTCATGCGTGCCCTCGGAGGCGACGCCCGCCCATATCTCCTCCCATCCCGCGGCGGGCCTCTCATGACTGCGGACGTTCTGCTCATCATTGCCGGTGCCTTCGCCGGCGGGCTCGTCAACGGCCTCACCGGCTTCGGCACGGGCATGACGGCGCTCGTGCTCTGGCTACACGCCCTCCCCGTCACGGTCGCGGCAACGCTCGTGCTCGTCTGCTCTGTCGTGGCGCAGCTACAGTCCCTGCCCTCGATCTGGCACGCGCTCGACTGGCGCCGCCTTGCGCCTTTTCTCATTGGCGGTTTGATCGGCATTCCGCTCGGGACGTGGCTGCTCGTGATGGTCTCGGTGCAAGCAGTGAAGCTCGGCGTCGGCATCGTCGTCACGACCTATTGCACGGTCATGCTGCTCGGCAGCTTCCGGCCGACTGTCCATTGGGGCGGCCGCATTGCAGATGGCATCATCGGCCTTGCAGGCGGCATTCTCGGCGGGCTCGCGGGGCTCTCCGGCGCGCTGCCGACGATCTGGGCGAGCCTGCGCAACTGGGGCAAGGATGCGCGCCGCGCCGTCTTCCAGGGCTTCAACCTGACGATCCTGACGGTCTCGCTCATGGCACACGCCGCCGCGGGCCTCGTGACGGCAGAGCTCGGTCGCGCGGTGCTCTTCGCGCTGCCCGGCACGCTCATCGGCGCCTTCATCGGCCAGCGCATTTACCGCCGCCTCGATGATCACCGCTATGACCGGCTCGTGCTCGCCATCCTGCTCGTCGCCGGGCTCACACTGCTCTGGTCGAGCCTTTGACGCGCACCTTCAGCGTGCCGTCGCGGCTTCCTTGGGCGCCTCGGACGACTGATCGGCGCGCGGATCGAGCTCGAAGACAGCAGGCGTCGTCTTCGGCACCACGACGAACGGCTCTGTCCGCGCGGTCGGAAGTTTCGGGCGCACCTGAACGCGCAGCAGCATGACGATCGCAATGCTCGCGTGCGCGATTGCCGTGTGCAGGAACAATCCGCCGTGCCCGAATGCCTGCATGAGCGCCGAAGCCATCATCGGCCCGAGAATGGCGCCCACAGAGAACACGAGCAGCAGCCCGCTCGAGACTTCCACGGCGCGTTTACGGTGCACGAGATCGTTCGCGTGCGCCACGCACAGCGTGTAGACCGTGAAGGCCATGGCGCCGTAGAGCGCACCAAGCAGGAACAGCACCGCGGCACCGTTATTCGCCATGAGATAGAGCGACGCGCCCCCCGCCGCAGCGACCGTACACACGACGATGCCGACAGCGCGCCGGCCGAGCTGATCCGAGAGGCGCCCGATCGGCCACTGGCTGATCGCCCCGCCGAGCACGCAGAGCGACATGAAAAGCGAGGTGTCGCGCACGGAAAGCCCGGCGCCTTGCGCGAAGAGCGGTGAGAACGTCCAGAAGCCCGAGTTGACAATGCCGGCCGCGAAGCAGCCGAACACCGCCGCCGGTGAAACCGTCATGAGCCATCCGAGGCGCATCTTGGCTCTAGGTGGCGGTTGCGGCGCGCTGCGGGGCGTCAGCGCGATCGGGACGGCCGCGAGCGAATAGAGAATGGCGACGAGCGAGAAGAGCTCGAAGCTCGCCGGATTGCCGGTTGATATGAGCAGCATACCGCCGGTGACGACCGTCAGGTTGGTCATAGCGTAGGCGCCGAGGACGCGCCCGCGCGTCTCAGGCTGCGATGCGCCAGTCAGCCAGCTCTCGATGATCATGAAGAGGCCCGCGAAGACGAGGCCGTTCAGCGCGCGCAGGATCCACCAGACAGGTGCAACCGCCCAAATGGCATGGAGGAGCGGCGTCATCGTTGCCAGCGCCGTCAGGGCGGCGAAGGCGCGAATGTGCCCGACGGTCCCGATCACGCGCGGCCACAGCAGGCAGCCGATCATCAGGCCTGCGAAGTGGGACGAGCCCATGAGACCAATATCGTAGGACGAGAAGTGCTCGATATTGGCCCGGATCGGCACGAGAACGCCGAAGAGCCCATTGCCCATCATCAGGATCGATGCGCTGAGCAAAAGAGCCGTCACCGGCCGGAGAAGTCCGGTCATCACCTATCCTAGTTTTCTGGAAAGCCGGATGTGCGCTCAGGCGCTCGTTGCCCCAGTCGACAGTTTCTTCAATAGGCGCATGGCATCGCGCAGGATCTGCCCATGATCGAAGGCGAGCTCCGCCTTGCGCCAATCCTCTACCCACTCCGCCGCTGCGGCATCGTCACCCGCCACGGCCTTGGGCGCGCGCACGCGCGTCAGATAAACGACGGCCGCCGTATGAAAGCGCGGATCGCGCTTCGGATCGGAATAGACGCCAACCAGATGCAGCGAGCCGGCCTTGACGCCGGTCTCCTCCATCAGCTCGCGCCGGCAAGCATCCTCGACCATCTCGCCGACATCGACGAACCCGCCCGGCAGCGCGTAGTGGCCGACGTACGGCGGGTTCTTCCGGCGAATGAGCAGCACGCGCCCCTTGGCGTCGACGGCGACGCAGTCCGTGGTCAGCCGAGGCGTTACGGGCTTGGGCATCCATTACTTCTCCCTGCCGGCATCAGCGTCGACTTGCTCAATGACGATGCGACTTCTCGAAGGCGGCCTTCTGCTCGGCCGTGGCTTCCTTCTGATACTTCGCCTGCCAGTCCTTGTAGGGCATTCCGTAGACGATCTCGCGCGCCTCATCCTTGCTGATCTCGTGCCCGGAGGTCTTCGCGGCCTCCTGATACCAGTTCGAGAGGCAGTTGCGGCAGAAGCCGGCGAGGTTCATGAGGTCGATGTTCTGCACGTCGGTGCGCGTGCGCAGATGCTCGACCAGCCGGCGGAATGCAGCCGCCTCGAGCTCGGTCGTCGTCGCTTTGTCGATCTTCGCCATGGCTCGCTTCTCCTGTTTCGCACAGACCGCATCAAAGGCGGTCGAGATTGAGATCCGGCCGCCCTTTCAACGCATGAACAAGCGCAACGATCCGATCTGCCCACTGCTGCTGGCCTTGGGGCTCTCGGATCAAATCCTGTCGTATCTCGATCAGCGCATTCGCAAGTCCGCGCGCGGTCGCGTGCTGCCAGAGGCAGTCCCCTTCGAGGCTGCCCTTGTAGGGCTCGTTGTCGCCGACAATGAGACCGCCATCGGCATTGAAATAGTCGAGCATGGGCGCAGATAGCCGCATGTCGCGATCCCAGAGAATGCCGACGTGCCACGGGCGCGGCACGCCCTTCCAGCTTTCAGTGAAACTATGGATCGAAATGATGGCGGGCGGCCCGCCTGCGGCAATGCAGCGCTCGATCACGTCCTCGATCATGTTGTGATAGGGGCGGTAATAGCGCGCGGTGCGCTTTTCCCTCTCGGCCGCATCGAGATGACGATTTCCCGGGATCACCGCGCCGTCCGAGAGCCGCATGATCATCGTCGGATCATCGGCGCCGCGATTGGGATCGATCAGCAGGCGCGAGAAGCGTGTGAGTACTGCCGGCACGTCGAGCGCGGCAGCAAGCGCGCGCGTTACGGCGGCAGCACCGATATCATAGGCAATATGGCGGCGGAGCTGCGACTCGGGCAGGCCGAGCGTGCCGTACTCCGGCGGAAAGGCATTGCCGGCATGATCGCAGAGCAGGATCAGCCCGGCGTCGGGGCGTCCGGGGACGACGGCAAAGCTCTCGGCCTCGACGGCTTCGATCCTGGCGCCTGCAGGGGGCGGCTGTTCAGTGGCATCGCGCATGGCCCGGCACTCTACTGCCAAGCCTCGTCCAAAGCGACCCGGCGCGGTGTCACGTACAGCCGGAGAACCCGTCGGCCGTCATCTTCGCTTCATAGGGCTGGGTCACGGCGCTGCCGAGGGTCAGGCCCGGTTTCACCGCGCCCCAATCCTCCGGCTTCAGGATGATGAACCAGCCCTTGTCGTAGGGATCGGTGTTGGCGAGCGTCGGATCGGCGACAAGCGCATCGTTGATCGCCACGACCTCGCCCGCAGCGGCAGACTTCGCCGGTCCCACCCACTTGCCGCTCTCGACCGTCGCGCAGCTCTTGCCCGCGTCGACCTTGCGCCCGACCTTCTTCGGCGTGAAGGCAACGAGCTGGCCGGCCATGGCCGTCGCGACCGTGGTCATGCCGACCTTCACGGTGCCGTCGCCCTGCTCCTGAAACCAGATGTGGTTGTCCACATCGTAGAGCAGATGGTCCGGGAGGTTGCAGCCATTCACGACGGGCATTTCAGATCTCCGGCAATGCGTGAGCGTCGCCGCTCGTTATCTCGGGTTCCGGCCTCTCGACAAGGCTCAATGTCCAGCCGCGCGCAAGGGCCGCGCGGAACAGCAGAATTCGCCGAGCCCCGCCACCTCCAGCTTGCCGCCGACGAACAGCATGAGATGGCGCGCGATCATGGCCGCGAGCGTCAGGCGGTGGCCCGTATCCGGATGGTCGGGCTCGAAAGCAATCAGGTTGTAGTGGTAGACGAGCTCGCGGCAGGTCTCGCGGCAGGCATTGAAGGACGGCTCGCCCCGCGCGCCCTGGCGATGCAGCGCGAGCAGGCGGAAACCCTCCTTGCGCGCGTCCGTCGGGGCTTCTCCACGCGCGCGGACCCACGCTTCGAGCACACGCTCGCCGATCGCCAGCAGCTCCGCGGCCGCGCGCGCGGGCGCAGTGCTGCCGTCCATGGCGATCGCGTCGATGCGTTCCTCGATACCGGCAAAAGCCGGGTACGCTGCCTGTCCACTCATGCCGCCCTCCGCGCCACCAGACGCACGACGTGCGCCCGGCCCTGATGCCGGGTGCCTTCATCGAGCCTCACGTCCGCCTCATGGAGAAGCTCGATGTCCGCGCCTGCGAAATCTTCCCGCAGGAGCTCGGCGGTGTAAAGCATCTCGGGTGGTGGGCCGCCGCGACGTCCAGCCTTGCGGTTCTCGACATGCTTCGGCGTGAAGGCTTCGAGCAGCAGGATCCCGCCCGGCTTCAGCGCGCCAAGCATCCGACGGTGCATCGCCTGGCGCACGTGCGGCTCGAAATGCACGAAGATGGCGGCAATGCCGTCGAAAGTGCCGACCGGCCAATGCCAGGAATCCAGATTGGTGTTCACGAAATCGAGGTGCACGCCGCGCTCGGCCGCCAGCGCTCGTGCTTTCTCTACGCCGACGGACGACGCCTCGACGCTCGACACGGCAAAGCCCTGCTCCGCCAGCCACACGCCATTGCGGCCTTCGCCATCGCCGGGCACCAGGATGCGGCCTTTGGGTGCGAAGCGATGCGCCTCGGCAATTAGGAATATATTCGGCGCCGTACCGAAGATGTAGCCAGCCTCGGCGTACTGGCGGTCCCACTTCGGGCCCGTCACAGTATCTCGCGCCGCCGTGCCGCCGCTCATCATGTCAGCCGCTTCTCGATGATGAGATCCATCGAGTCCGAGATGTTCGTGTGAATGCCGAGCGCACGCGGGCCGATGCCGAGCGCCAGGCCCAGAAGCTGCGTGAAATAGAGCACCTTCACGTTGGTCTTCTTGCCGAAGCGCTTCTCGGCACGCACCTGGTGCATCTCGAGGCCCGTATGACAAGTCGGGCATTCCGTCGCGATCACCTCCGCGCCGGACGCCTCCGCCGCCTGCAGGATATTGAGCACGAGCTTGGTCGAGGTATCGCTATCGGAGAGCGTATGCGCGCCGCCGCAGCAGGCCGTCTTCAGCGGAAAGCTCACGTTCTCGGCACCCGCGGCCGCAAGGAGATCATCCATGAAGTGCGGCTGGCTGGTCGACTCCGATCCGGGACCCTGGTCCTTCTCCGGGAAGATGTGGCGCGGGCGCACGTACATGCAGCCGTAGTAGTTGGCGATCTTGAGGCCGGCGAGCTTGCCCTTGGTGCGCTCGCGCAATCCGTCCTCGCCAACCGTCGCCTTCAGCCAGTCGAGCGCATGGATCGTCTCGGCCTCGCCGGCCTTGTAGGCCTTGTGACCGGCCTTCGTGCTCAGCTTCTCGACGACCTCGACGGACTTCGGATCATGCGCGAGATCGTGCTCCGCCTTCTTGAGATTGTGGTAGCAGCCATTGCACGGCGCCATGACGACGTCCACGCGATCCTCGTTCACGGCCTGCGAGAGCACGCGCGCAGAGAGATACGTCTGGATCTTGGGATCGACGTTCTTGACCTCCATGGCCCCGCAGCAGTTCCAATTAGTGACCTCGCGCAGCCCGAGGCCGAGCTTCTTCGCGATGGCGCGCGTCGAAACGTCGTAGCCGTTGCCCGTGCCTTCGAGCGCGCAGCCCGGATAGTAGCCGACGCTGCGGTACTTCTTCGCCTTGTCCGTCACATCGACCATGTCATCACTCCGGGGCAGCGAGCTTGCCTTCGACAAGCTCGCGCGTCTGTTTCGAGGGCACGACGGGCACGATCTCGAATGAGGCAAGATCACCCCAGTGCAGAATCCACTCCTGAATGAGCCGCGCGTCGTCGCATTCCATGAGCTGGAAGCAGCGATCGAAATTCGGCTCGATCCAGCTATCGATATACTTGAGGCCTTCTGGCAGCCCACGGCCCTTGTCGCGCAGGTGCTGATAGATCGGCTTGGGATTGCAGTCCCTGAAGCGCTCGATGATCATGAACAGCATGGCGTCACTCCGCGGCTTCACGCACGGGCGCATGTGATTGCTGCGGCTTGCTCTTACCCGCGATCACGGCCTTCTGCTCGCTCTCGACCTCGTGGATATAGTCCTCGAGTGCGATGCGGGCTTTGTCCCAGCCGCGCGTCTTCGGCTTGAAGATCTGCGCCCAGGCCATCTTGATCCCCCACTTCACGGGGAGGCGCTTGGCAATGGCAAAGCCGATCGCCGTCAGCCAGTCCTC